>PVMS01086082.1_pt1 | contig 13802 bp, 6 predicted proteins | sample 1853461 | NCBI WGS metagenome assembly PVMS01 (sample SAMN08582032, study PRJNA380276) | Marine sediment metagenome, whole genome shotgun sequencing project. | isolation source: ocean sediment barecode stripped | collected 2017 | reverse complement strand
ACATTTCAAACTTTCTTCGCAACTGTCAAACTTTTCGTTTCCACAATCCAAAATTTTATTAATTTTGCGCCCGGAGGAATGGCAGAGTGGTCGAATGCGGCGGTCTTGAAAACCGTTGTTCGCGCGAGCGGACCGGGGGTTCGAATCCCTCTTCCTCCGCATCAACACCCAAAACCCTGATACGCAAGTATCGGGGTTTTTATTTGGTACAGATCGAGCCAAGCTCGCTTGAGCGAGATCGATGCCAAATGAAAACACAATACGAACGAAGTGAGTGTTGGTTTTGAGTGTTGATGCAGGTCTCCCTCTATGGGATCACGAGGAGCTTGCCTCTGAGTAATCCCTCTTCCTCCGCCAGTTATAAAAGCAATCTGCTGAAGAATCCTGAAATCACACTGATTTTCAGGCTTTTTCCATTTCTCAACATTAAATCTCAATAATAAACTGAGTACCCCTTCTCAATTGTGATTGAACTAGAATATTTCCACCATGCATTTGAACTATTTGTCGAGATAAACTTAATCCAATTCCTGAACCTTCTTCTTTTGTGGTATAAAATGGGATGAAAATCTGATCAAGGTTCTCCTTCGCAATACCTTTTCCATTGTCTTCAATCTTTATTGTGGTTTTCCCTCGTGATATAGAAGAGATAAAGATGTTGATTTGTTTTTCCTTGCAATCCTTTAATGATTCGACTGAATTTTTAATCAGGTTAATGATCACCATATTCATTAATTTATCATCCATATTTATGCTATCCAAACTTTTTGCTACTTGAATACTTAGTTTTATCTGCTCTTCATTCAGGATTTCAATGAACAAGATTTTTAAGTTATTAAGCCATCTTTCAATGTTCACTTCTTTGATTTCAGGTTGAGGGATGCTACTTAATTTCCTGTAATTCTCAACAAAATTATTTAGTCCCTGACTCATTTGTTCTATTACTTCCAAGCCGTTAACTGTATCGTTGACTATTTTATCGGTAATCTCTTGTGCCGTTTTTTTTGAGCCATTTTGACTAAAGTGCCTTGAAAGCGACTTTGACACCGAGGTAATTGGTGCGATTGAATTCGAAATTTCATGTGTTATTACCTTGAATAATTTTTGCCATGTTTCAACCTCTCTCCGATCCAACTCATGGCTAATGTTTTGCATCGAGATAAGCTTGAATTTTTGCCCGGAAAATATTTTTTCATTCAATGAAACTGAAAGACTGATTCGGCGGTCATCCCTTACAATACTTATAGTTTTTGTTTCCTCAGGTTTGATAGAAGCAAAACTATCAAATAACACACTGTCTATTTGTTTCAAAATTTTCATGTCAGCAGTGTGTTCAACACCAAGGTATTTTCTGGCATTGTTATTTAAAACTTCAAAACTTCCATTTTTATCTATTGTCACAAAAGCAGTGGCTGAATGTTCAATAAAAGACTGAAGTAGCTTCTCCCTGTTTTCCGCTTTAATCTTATAATTTTGAATATAACGATTTACCTTGTTCATGCTTTGATGCAACTCCCTTACAGGTTTGTTTTTAATATCCTGCTGAAATGTAATTGACGTGTCATCGTTTTTAATTGAATCGAGAAAAAAGGCAAGCTTGCGATTAGTTTGATTCAAATAATTGATGAAAACTACCACCTCAATAAAAAGCAATACGAAAAGAATTGATGCAAAAAAGTAATTTATAAATCGAAAGAGTGTAATCGAAAACAATATGCATAAAATCAGAATTATTACAACATGCTTAATAATGTTGAAATATAAATTCCTTGAGATCATATTTGTGTTGTTAGTTATTTTCTCAGCTTCTTCAATTTGTTATAAAGAGTCTGTCTTGAAATTCCCAATTGTTTCGCAGCAAGAGAGTATTTTCCCTGATGATTCATCAACGCATCTTCAATCATTCGTTTTTCCATTTCGTCAAGAGTTTCTGGCAAATTCCCCTTCGTTCTTCCCGTTTTTCTAAAAAAGAAATCATCAGTATGTAATGTTGCTGAATCGCTTAATATAACCGCTTTTTCAATTGTATGTTGCAATTCCCTAACATTCCCAGGCCAATGATGCTTCCTTAGCAATTTTAAGGCAGACTGACTAATTACCATGTTTGATTTAGAATATTTATGGCTATATTTTTCTAGAAAAAAGTTGGCTAGAAGATCGATATCATCCAAGCGCTCTCTTAAAGGCGGGATTTCTATATGAATGGTATTGATCCGATAGAGTAAGTCTTCTCTGAATCTCCCTTCATCTACCATTGCACTAATATCACTATTTGTCGCACAAATCAAGCGAATATCAATAGGAGTTTCCTTATTCGAACCAACTGGTATAATCTTACGGTTTTCTAAAGTCGCTAAAATCTTGGATTGAGATGGCATGGGCAAATTGCCGATTTCATCTAAAAACAGCGTGCCTTTATTAGCAAGCTCAAATTTTCCTGTTTTATCTTCCTTTGCGTCGGTAAACGCCCCAATTTTATGCCCAAACAGTTCACTTTCAAACAGTGTTTCTGTAATAGCCCCCATATCAACAGAAATAATTAATTCATTGTTGCGTAGCGATTGCCTGTGTATTTCCCTGGCAACAATTTCCTTACCCGTTCCGTTTTCTCCTGTGATAAGAATGTTGGCTTCTGTTTTAGCTACTTTCGATACTAATTGCATAATATTTTGCATTGAAACAGAAGATCCAATTAATGTTTTGTGTTCCTTGTTTATCTCTCTCTTTAGTTGTACCTCCTTATTCCTTAGTATTTTAACTTCTCGTTTTGATTGCCCCAATCGGTATGCAGATTTAAGAGTAGCTATCATTTTATCATTATCCCAAGGTTTTATAATAAAATCTGCCGCTCCTTCTTTTACTGATCGAACAGCCAATTCTACATCACCATAGCTTGTAAATAATACAATTTCAACCCCGTTTGCAGTTTTGCTAATTTCATTTAACCAGTAGAAGCCCTCATTACCATTGCTTACTCCGGCTGTAAAATTCATATCAAGAAGTATCACATCATATTCTTCAGATTCAAGTAGAGAAGTGATTTGATTTGGATTACTTATTGTTTTTACTTTCTCAAATTCGTACTGAAGAAAAATTTCTAAAGCTTTAAGGGCACTTTTATTATCATCAACTATTAGTAGTTTGCCTTCTTGCATTTGTTTAAATTTATTTCACAACAAAAGTAAAATTGTATATGTTGGATAAATAGTAGCGTCAAATATTTTGACATTACACGTCAAGATTCTTTACGCGATTAAAGTTATCCCATTATTTAAATCGCAGGAATACAAACATTTAAATGTAACGGCACACGCTTTGATTTGTCCATCATGAAAAATGATTTCGAATAATTGAATGCATTTTACAACTAAATTACAATTAATACAAACATGATTAAAACGTCAGAACTTTCAAAAATCTTCAAGACGAGTGAAGTAGAAACTACCGCATTAAACAATGTGGATTTAGAAGTCAGACAAGGAGAGTTCATAGCTATCATGGGACCTTCTGGTTGTGGTAAATCAACATTATTAAATATCCTCGGATTACTCGATGATACCACTTCAGGTGACTACTTCTTGAATGGGATTAATGTATCTGGGTATAGTGAAAATAAAAAAACAGAAATACGAAGAGGAAATATAGGCTTTGTGTTTCAGAGCTTTGACCTTATAGATGAATTGAACGTACGCGAAAACGTTGAGTTGCCATTATATTACATGAGATGGAGTGCAAAGGATAGAAGAAGGAAGGTAGCGGAAACTCTTGAACGTCTTAAAATAAATCACCGTAATAAACATTTCCCTCAACAATTATCAGGCGGTCAACAACAAAGGGTAGCCATTGCCCGAGCAGTTGTTGCCAATCCTTCATTAATACTCGCCGATGAGCCAACAGGAAACCTCGACTCTAAAAACGGGATTGAAGTAATGAACATGCTAAGAGAATTAAACGCTGAAGGTACTACCATCGTTATGGTAACCCATAGTAAACGCGATGCTGAATATTCGCACCGCATTGTAAATATTTTTGATGGGAAAATAGTAACAAAATAATAATTGTCTTAATTGAAAAAACATGTCTTTATATAGCTTAATTCTTATCTACAGAAACTTCCAAAAAAATAAAGCTTCATTTCTTATCAATATTGTTGGACTTTCAACTGGTCTGGCCAGCGCCTTATTGATTTACCTGTGGGTGAATGATGAAATAAGTATTGATAAGTTCCATGAACAAGATAGTCAGCTTTTTCAGGTGATGCATAACATATCTACTCCAGATGGCATCATGACAATTGAGAATACTCAGGGTCTTTTGGCAAAATCGCTAGCTGAAGAAATGCCTGAAGTAAAACATGCGACATCTATTTTTCCAGCAAAAAAGGAAAGTAGAGGTCAGGGTACCATTTCTATTGGGGATACTCACCTCAAAGCGAGCGGACCGTTTGTAGAAAGAAATTATTTCAATTTTTTCTCATATAAGCTGGTTGAGGGCGATAAAAACCAGGTATTGTCAGATAAATATAGCGTAGTTATATCTGATCAATTGGCCTTGAGATTATTCCATAACATGGAGAATATAATAGGGGAAGTAGTAGAATGGGAGCATGGCAATTTCAGTGGATTGTACACTGTTACCGGTATTTTTGAGAAACCTCCCAACAACTCCACAGCTCAATTTGATCTTTTATTCAACTATGAACTATACTTTGAAAAGTACGCTTCCAATTTAGAAAATTGGGAAAATAGTAATCCCTATACTTATGTGATTTTAAATGAAGGGACTGACATTGATAAATTCAATGATAAAATCAAATATTTTGTAAAATCAAAATTTAAAGACGACAAAGGCACCTTATTTCTTCAACGTTATTCAGACCGGTATTTATATAGCCATTATGAAAATGGAGTTCAGGTTGGTGGTCGGATAGTTTACGTAAAGCTATTTACATTGATCGCCTTATTTCTATTGACTATTGCAGGCATAAATTTTATGAATCTATCAACAGCAAAAGCCTCCAGAAGGATGAAAGAAATTGGGATTAAGAAGGCAATGGGTTCAGATCGAAAAGCGCTCATCTCTCAATTCCTGGGTGAGTCCATTTTGATGACATTTATATCATTAGTTATTGCCCTCATACTGGTGCACTGTTGCTTCCACAGTTCAACGCAATTACAGGAAAGCATCTCAACATGGTTTTCTCTTCTAATCTTGTGCTGTCAGTTGTAGCTATCACACTGATTACAGGGCTTTTTTCAGGTAGTTATCCCGCTGTTTACCTTTCTCGTTTTAGACCTGTCATCGGATTGAAAGGGAAACTTAGCCCCTCCACTTTTGAGCCATCGGCACGGAAAGGATTGGTGGTTTTTCAATTTGCTATCTCTATCATACTCATTACATCTGTACTCGTGGTATACAAACAAATTGAGTTCGCACAATCTAAAAACCTTGGGCTTAACAAAGATAATATCATCACATTTAAGAAAGAATGGCGTTTGGATGAAAACATGGAGACCTTTCAGCTGGAGCTAGAAAACATGGAGACCTTTCAGCTAGAGCTAGAAAACATTCCGGGAGTAATAAACGTTTCAAGGAGTTACCATGATTTAACAGGAAGACACGGTTCTTTTTGGGGTCTTGATTGGGAAGGGAGAGATCCTGACAAACGTATCCAATTTCAGAATCTTGAGATTGGCTATGACTGGTTTGAACTGTTTGGAATTGAAATGATAGAAGGGCGCACATTCTCCAGGGAATTTGGCTCAACTGAATCAAAGATCATATTTAATGAAGCAGCTATTGCTGCAATGGGAATTACAGATCCAATTGGTAAAATCATAGAGTTGAGGAGGGGTGAGAGAGAAATTATAGGTGTTACCGAAAACTTTCATTTTGAATCCCTTTATGAATCAATGAAACCTTGTGTTATGCAATACACTCCATATGCGCAAAACGTTCTGGTTAAAATAAAAGCCGGCATAGAACAAGAGACTATCGAGCATATTGAAGATCTTTTTCAAGAATTTAATCAAGGACTTCCGTTCGATTACCACTTTCTGGATCAGGATTATAAGGCCTTGTATGCATCAGACCAAAGAGTGTCTATACTTGCAAAATACTTCGCAGGCATTGCCATTCTCATCTCATGTTTGGGTCTGTATGGTTTAGCCTCTTTTACGAATGAAAAAAGGCAAAAGGAAATCGGAGTCCGAAAAACTTTTGGGGCAAGTGGATTTAGGATAGGAAGAATGCTGGGCAGTGATTTTAGCAAAACAATAATTGTTGCTATCTCCATTTCGTTACCTATTAGCTACCTGATTACCAAAAAATGGTTAGATGGTTTTGCATATAGGATCGATTTGAAATGGTGGTATTTCCTAGAGGTCGCGTTGTTGGTACTTTTAATCGCATGGTTTACTATCGGGCTGCAAACGATAAAAGCTGCACGAGTTAGTCCGGTTCAATGCTTGAAGGATGAATAAAACTCGTTTATTATCAATTTAATTGGTCTGTCAACAGGTTTGGCTTCTGCATTACTCATTTTTCTATGGGTACAGGGTGAGCTGCAGATGGATAAATTTCATGAAAAAGATGACCAGCTAGACCAGGTCAGGCAGTTCAGCTTATTCCGTCTTTGCCAATCTTGTAATGAAGCTATTTTCACCGATCGTAACCTTTACAAGGTATACTCCGGATGCTACATTAACACCGGAATATTCCGTGGTATGAGTTCCCGGCTCAAAATTGCCGTGAACTGCGATAGCTATCTTCTGACCCATCATGTTGACGATATCGATTTGGACAAATTCTGCCTTATCCAATGTAAATACAAAGTTAGTCGTGTATGAAAATGGATTCGGATAACAGTTAAATGAATGGTTATCCTCGATGTAATCAAAAACAGAGGTTGTCTCGCAGACATCACCAATTCCATTTTCATCCGCATCTGCCTGATCTGCATTCGGTATTGCCGGGCAATTATCCGCAGTGTTGTCAAATCCATCCCCATCCATATCCTCATCACAGGCATCACCCTCCTTATCTTCGTCAATGTTGCTCTGACTGTTGTTTTCGATATACGGGCAATTGTCAAGTAAATCAAGGATATTGTCATTATCCATATCATCGTCACATGCGTCACCTATACCATCCTTATCGAAATCCAACTGGACTTTATTTGAAATTACGGGACAGTTATCCGTTTCATTCTCAACCTTATCGCCGTCTATATCGGTATCGCAAACATCACCTTCCCTGTCGTCATCCATATCCTCCTGGCCCGAATTCGATATGAAAATGCAATTATCATAGCTATCCAGTATGCCATCGTTATCACTGTCGGTAAGGGTATCGTTACTGAAAGCAGAGACATCGGGAACAACAAATGACCATGTAATGGGCTCTTCTTTGCTGTTTCCGAACAAATCCGTCACATTATTAAGCTGCACCTGCAGTGTATCTTCATCATTGATCCCGGTTAATGCCGGAATCAGAATAACCTCATCTTCAAAGCATGAATATTGAAATGCCAGTGCGCTGCCTGTACTCAGATTCTTCAGTTGTACATTCAGTTTACTGCAATCAATCTCCTCGGTAAATATCGCAGAAACATTTTTACCGGGTTGATAGCTGCCCAGCAAAGGTTCCGGAGTTCCGCTGAGCGAGGGTTTTATCCGGTCAACTTCTACATAATGTTCATTGGAAAGAATTCGGTCAATACCGCATAAAACAGCAGCCCTGATGGGGTAAAAACCATCATTTATCGAATCAAACTCAATCGAAATATTGGTTTCACCGTCTGAATCCAGTTCGTCCGGTGCCAGGCTTATAATATCTACCCAGTATCCTGCCTGGCCGATCTGAATATATACACTATCCAATTTGCTTTTATCATAACCTGATAATATCGCGTTGAATTTATTTTCAGAATCAAGGTTAAGGATATTCTGTTCCGAATTCATTTGTAATCCACTGCATTCGATCTGATAGGTAACGTTCAGCAATACATCATCCTGGAATTTCCCGTCGCATTCGGATTTTAAAGTGAATTTCAGATCGTTATAAACCGACGCCTGGGGACCTTTCTCTACGGTTACTGTTGCATAAACTGCCCCGCCGGCAGGAATATCATAAGGAGTCGGAACACCACCGACAACCGGGCTTCCTCCTATGGTTATGGAAGCTCCTCCGGGATTACTGGTCTGATCAAAAACCAGATCGTAGGTTCTGTCTTCACCGCTTTGGCTGGTATTCGCCAATTGCAGCCTGAAAATAGCCTCATCATCCGCTGCCTCCATGGTCTGCTGATAGGTGTCAGAGGTGAAATATACTCCTTCGCGGGACTGGGTGTTTGCTTCGTGCGGACAACTGGACCTGCCGGATATTACTTTGAAGGCGGGTACACCATACACCTGGTCTTCAAGTACATCTACAGTAAAGTAATCTCCTTCGTCGTTATCGCTCAGGAAATATCCTGTTTTATGCGTTTTTGTTGCCGAGAAGCTGGCACCTGCGCCAAATTCCATATTGAATTTTACATTAACTCCGCCGGAAGCGCCAACACCACCCACTTCAAGTCCAATTTCAGTCCCTACCTCATAATTGATAGTGAGCATTACCTCCAAGGAAGTTTTGGCACTGGTGGTCGTTTCCAGATAATGATCATGTTCAAGTCCGGCACTGAAGGAGATGTTGTTATCCTCGGTGGGTACTGCATTTTCAATATTCTTTTTATTATTCGCCAGTATTTGCTTCCAGGTATTGATCTGGTTCGAATAGGATTGAACTTCCATTTCATCCTCTTGCAGCTCGTAGTATTCCCTGATATTCACCAATTGGGGGATCAGCGAGTTCTCAATATGCTTCTCGGTATACATGAAAGTAGTCTCAAAACCATTTGGGGCCATGATTAATCCCACGGAAGGCTTGACCTGGCAAGTCTTCAGGTCATAGCGTACCACATCGGTCATGGCATATCTCAGGTTGAGGGCACCTCCCACATACACGTCCCCGTCTTCGCCGATAACATCTTCGTTGCCGGATGTTTTATATGAACGGTTGCTGGATATCTTTAATCCAAGCTCTGTTTCTGATGATACAGAGGCTCCTATTTCAATGGATTGTGTAACTTCTGTCCAGGCTTTGAATTCAGTATAGATAAACTGTCCTGCCTCATACGAGGCACCTACCTTAGTTTTTACCCAGGAAGTAGTACTGGTTCCCAGTTTTGCACTCAGGCTCAGGGTAGATTCCAGGGTAGTGTTCTCTTCGAGAGAACTGTAGCTGGCATCTCCCGGGGGATCATGCAGGATCAGGAATGGTATTTCGGGTGATACTGTTATAAAAGTACTTTCTCTGGGTTTCTCCCCTTCAATAATAATATCAAATCCAAGACTGTCCTTAAGATTCCCAACATAGGCCACTGCATGTAAACTCCTGAGATAATCCTCATACTCATGTATATTTGGATCTCCCGGCACAAACATCAGAGTATCGTATCCATGCCCAAAGGGCAGGGTATCGATCCTCATTGCACCTCCTTCTGTAATGTCCTGATAAAGAACAATGTATCCCGTGTCTGCCGGGCAGGATACATCATTAAAGTTCTCAAGTACCTCAAAAACGAGTTCATATTCCTTTCTCTGGTATAAGATATGCTTTCCATCACAGGTGGTTTTGTAAGCATCCAATCCGTGTATGGCCATTACCGGGGGCTCTCTGTAAACAAGATTATAGTTGATGGACCCATCGCTCAGATCTGCCAGCATGGGCTTTGAAAAGTAGTCCATCATGGATGCTCTGTCCAAAACATTTTCATCTTCCGGTACAAAATCCAGCACCTCGATATGATAGGCCCTTGCAGGTAAATTGATGCTGTAATAACCATTTTCGCCGGTTATTACCGTATCGGCAAAACATCCCAGTGTATCGGCAAATCGCAGGGTCGCTTCACCTACATACGTATTACAGCTTGCCTGGAAGTACCCATCGACCGAATACCAGGTAGTATCCGCGAAATCAACACCAGCAGTATCATTTGAGACAACCACCTCCCGGGATTCCGGGTTAAATGCATGATTGCTTAATTTGGGCGTTATGGTGTATGTATTCGCAATTCCGGCATATAGGGCATAATCACCATTTTCATCCGTAAATATTCCTGCCGTATCCTCATTAAGGATCATTTCAACACCAGGCGCAGGGCATATTACACCATTGCTGTCTGTTTGTGTTACTCTTCCGAAAACGGTAAAACCTGCCGTATCAGAGAAATTAACATTTCTGTGATGATTATCACCCCTTTCCAGTTCAATTTCCTCACTCGTGGGATCAAAGAAATGACCCTCTGCCGAAGGAACAACCGTAAATGAGGAAAAAGTATGATAATAAATGTTACGTATAGTATATTCGCCCTCATGACCTGACTTCCTGCTTGTATTAGCATAATACGTTGCGTCATCGCTTCCCTCGACAGTTCCGATCCGGGTGGCGGTAACCTTGATTCCTCCAACACCGGTGCCAATAGGTGAGGTTATCAAACCAGATATCTTGCCGATAGCTAAGCTCCTGCCATTGTCAGTATCCGTGAGGTCGGTATTTCCGGTGGCATCAATCTGATAGGTATAGTTGTATCCCGGAATCCCGGAATCGTCTGGTTCATAATCGTCCAATCTCGACTCAAATGTTGCAAGGTTTTTAGTATTACCTTGATCATCTGTTCTTGTAAGTCTGTAGCCGTCTACTCCTGAGTCTTCATGTGCCGGCTCCCAATTTAATCGGACTACACCCGATACATCATCCTCTGTAGCATCCAGATTTATATTCTCCACATTCACGTAGACGGTATTGGACCATTCCACAGCCTTCTCAACTCTGAAAATGAATTTCCAGCAATACACCACCTTAACCTGTATTTTATATCTGCCGGGTTTATGAATAGGCAGCAACCAGGTCTCGTCCAGGGTATTATCATAGACAGTTTTTGTCATCACAGGTTCGCCATCTATATATAGATAAACATTTTCGCCATTGGGATATACATACCAGTTCTCAGTTGCTGTTATTCGCATCTTGGCAGAACCTATAAATGATTCACAGGTTAGGGTAGCGGTAACAGCCTTCAGGCTGATTTGCAGGCCGAATGCCAGGGCAAATCCTGCGAGTAGAACTTTTAATACGTGTTGGGTTTTGAAATTGAAAGGTTGGGGGGGGGTCATAATAAGTTGATTATGGGAACTTAAAGCAAGAGCATTATAAATAACATATTTATAAAGAGACACATAATCCAAGTCGAAAAAATTCTAATACTAATCCTTCGATGACAGGCAAGGGGATATAAACTGAATCCAATGAGAAGATGCAACCTGGCGATCCAACGTAGTAGGATTCTCCGAAAGCCTCAATTGTATTAATCTTACCTCAATTATCCCTTTTTTTGAATAAAGATAACAAATAACTACTAAAGAGTCAATGGGTTAATAGTTTAAAACCTGGGGAGCCTGTGAAATTTTTTGTGTAAACGGGTAGCCGGGTCATTTCTAGATTTGGCCTTTATCTTCAAATTTAATAACTGAAGTTTCCTTGTAGATAAATTGTTGATAATGTGATGAATATATAAGATAAAAGTGCCGCATGCCTTAGCCTAATTGGCCATTTTTGAGTTAGTTAGAAACAAACACGACATGCAACACATGAAAATTGCGGAGAATTTAGGAGAATTTCAAAAGTTCATTGATAGCGATAGCAAAACAGGCCTATGCCCGGAAGACACATTACGGTTCTTTGACAAACAGCGCATATTCGGGCAGTTTGGGTGGAAGAATCGGAAGCATCCTTCGCAGGAATGAGAATTATAAGGTAAACTTCAGAATTACAATGCATTTACCTGATCAACCAGAATTGGCCCGAAGTGGTCAGGTGGTCCGTTTCTTCCACTATACAGCCGGGAGTAACATATTCTCAGAATTGGCGTCTGATTAGTATGGCCATCAACCCCAACATTAAATAAACATAGTCATGAGAAATTTTCTAATTACCCTATTGACAATTATATCAATATCATCGGTATCTGCCCAACAAGATAAACGACTCAATGGAATTGAAAATGACTTAAATGCAATTCTTGAGGCCACAAAAGCCCCGGGTTATGCTGTAGCCATTGTTGAAGGAAATAAAATTATATACGCCAAAGGTTTTGGCTACAGAGATTATGACAACAAAATTCCTGCTGATGCCAATACATTGTTTGCAATTGGGTCATGTTCAAAGGCATTTACGTCCTCTATACTGGGCCAATTACGACAAGAAGATAAAATTTCTTTTGAAGATAGCCCTTTAAAATATGTGCCTGAATTAAGTTTCTTTAATGATGAAATGAATAACAGTATCATCATAAAAGATCTAATGTGTCATCGTACAGGATTACCTCGTCATGACTTATCATGGTACCTATTTCCAACCAATAATAAAGATAGCTTATTACTTCGCGTAGCGCACCAAGAACCTTTTATTGGTGTAAGGCAACAATATCGTTACAACAATTTTATGTTTCTGGCCCAAGGAGTAATTGCGGAACGAATTACTGGAAAAAGTTGGGAGGAAAATATTAAAGATCGGTTCTTCAAACCATTAGGTATGACCAGATCGAATGTTTCCCTTGAAGAATTAGAGAAAAGCTCCAATGTGGCAAGTGGCTATGAGTTAAAGAAAGACAGTATAGTTAGTAGAATGGATTATTATGACATTGCAGGAATGAGTCCAGCAGGTAGCATTAACAGTAGCGTGAATGATATGTCCAAGTGGTTGATAACTTGGATAAATAAGGGAAAGTTCAATGATCAGGAGATATTACCACAAGATTATGTGGATGAAGCAATGAGTTCTCAAATGGTAAAAAGCGGCGGATTGCCTAATGAAGAGTTTCCTGATATGCATTTGTCAAACTACGGCTATGCTTGGTCTCTTTCATCATACAGAGGACACTATCGAGTTGATCATAGTGGAAGCATTGATGGATTTACTGCTGAAGTTGCTTTTTTTCCAAGCGACAGTGTTGGGGTGGTTGTGCTAACAAACCAACACAATTCAGCTGTTCCTGGTTTAGTCAGAAATACGGTTGCAGATAGAATGTTAAAAACGCAAAAAACAGATTGGTCAAAAAGATTTACAGAAAGAAAATTAAAAGCTAAAGCTAAAAAGAATAGAAAAGCGAAGTCTAATGTTACATCTGCAAAAATAGAAAACACCAAGCCATCACATACTTTGCAGGACTATACAGGAAAGTATACACATCTTGGCTACGGAGAATTTAATATAACCAATCAAAATGATTCATTATTTGCAAACTTTAAGTTTCAGAAGTGGTATTTAAAGCATGTACACTATGATGTTTTTGAAACTTTTGTAGTGACTAAGACAGGAATTGACACTTCAGATACGAATCCTTTACGATTAAATTTTAGCACCAACGATGTTGGAGAGATTTCTTTAGTAAAAATGAAAGTGGAAGGAGCTCTTGATCACCCTATTGAGTTTAAGCATAGTCCAAATATTATTGATGTTGACAAAGCAACCTTAGAAAGATATGTGGGTGATTATGAGTTGTCTGGAACCGAAATAAAAATTTATATCAAAGATGAGAATAAGCTCTATCTATTTGTTACAGGTCAACCAGAGTATGAATTATTAGCGACCGAAACACATAAAATTGTTATTAGGACACTTGAAGGCTATAAACTTGAATTTGTGGAATCTGATGATAAACTTATAAATAAAATGGTGGTGATACAGCCCAACGGTACATT
>PVMS01007989.1_pt1 | contig 13805 bp, 10 predicted proteins | sample 1853461 | NCBI WGS metagenome assembly PVMS01 (sample SAMN08582032, study PRJNA380276) | Marine sediment metagenome, whole genome shotgun sequencing project. | isolation source: ocean sediment barecode stripped | collected 2017 | reverse complement strand
TTATTGTTAAAAAGCTTAGGGAGGCAGGTGCAGTATTGCTTGGTAAAACCAATCTTAGCGAATGGGCCAACTTCCGCTCTGAAAGGTCGAGCAGTGGATGGAGCGGACGTGGCCGGCAGACCCGAAACCCGTTTGCACTTGATAGGGACCCTTGCGGATCAAGCTCTGGCAGCGGGGCTGCGGTTTCTGCTAATTTATGTGCCATTACTATAGGTACTGAAACCGACGGATCCATAGTGTGCCCTTCTTCAGCTAATGGAATAGTGGGGATCAAGCCAACCGTGGGGTTATGGAGCCGAACTGGGATTATTCCCATTAGTCATACCCAAGATACTGCCGGCCCAATGGGCAGGACGGTGGCGGATGTGGCTACTTTATTAGGACCATTGACCGGAATAGATCCGTCGGATCAACGCACAAAGGACAGTAAAGGACGATCATACCCAGACTACCGGCAATATCTGGATAAACATGGATTACATGGCAAAAGGATTGGGGTGTGGCGGGAAGCCATGGGTTTTCATGAAAAAGTCGACCAGATTATGGAGGAAGCTTTTGAGATAATGAAATCTTCAGGAGCAGAAATTATAGATCCTGTAGAGATAACTGGTGACCAGCAAACAGGGCGTTCCGGATACGACTTGCTGCTGTATGAATTTAAACATGGGATCAATCAATACCTGTCAGCCAGGGCTGAGGTAAAGGTCAAATCCTTACAGGATATTATTGATTTTAATGAAGCCAACCGCAACCAATCAATGCCGTATTTTGAGCAAGAGATCTTGCTTCTTTCACAGGATAAAGAAGATCTGGGAAGCACTGATTATCAGGAAGTATTGGAAAAGGTCTTAAGGTTGTCGCGAGACGAAGGAATTGACAAGACCCTGGAGGAATATAATCTGGACGCCATTGTAGCCCCTACCGGAGGACCCGCATGGCCCATTGATGTGATCAATGGCGATCATTTTGGAGGTGGGAGTTCATCTCCCGCGGCGGGGGCAGGTTATCCAGCTATTACGGTTCCCGCAGGGTATGTTTTTGGCTTGCCGGTGGGAATCAGTATGTTTTCAACTGCCTGGAAAGAGCCCGAACTAATTGCTATGGCTTACTCCTTTGAACAAGCGAGGGGACCGCGAAAAGTGCCTGAATTGCTGCAAACTTTGTACCTGCCATGAGGCCACTCCTTTGCCTTCATACTCTGGCACGGTGCCATAAGCCAGTTCCACGGTATTGTTTTTCGGCTGGCCCTTAAATCCACCAACACCAACTGTTTGTTGGTACTTTAACTGCAAAATATCCCACCCAAGGTAGATGGAAGCCCCAAACCGGATATACTTTTTGCCAAGTCTCAAAAACAGATCGCGTGAAAGGGTGCTTCAGGTAAGGCTGCATTTCTTTTTCTCCGGTGGTAATGGGAATTAATTGCATGGGCTCCAATATATAACAATGTATTATAACTATTCTGAAATAGAAATTATGAAATAGTAATATTTGTGAATCCATGCGTGCTGCGCTCACCCGTTGAATTAAAACTCAGCACTAAATAGGGCTTTAACAAAAATTAACAAAGGGCCATTCATCAAATCAGTATATTGCACTAATGATTTGGGGCTGGCGCTGGATTATTTGCATTGGTATTTTCATTCTGTGCTGTTCTAACCTCAGCGCTCAGAAATATCTGGTGCTGGATCACTATGGAAAAAACAGGGTTAGAATCCCGTTGGGAAGTGAACTAACTTTTACCCTGTTAGGTGATAAACGTAAACATCGCAGCAGACTGGTTGGTTTGGTTGATAGTGTGGTGATCATGGGGAATAATGATATATACCTTAGGTTGGACGATTTCGATGCTTTCTATTTTCATCGAAATCACTGGAGATCATTGCGTTATGGCACGCTTGTTCCGGCGGCGGGATTCTTAATTGGAGCCGCAGTATATCCATTAGTTAGCAATCCTTTCTACGATCAGCAGGAGTCCGCACTTATAGGTCTGGCATTTCTGGCACTTGGACAAAGCTTTAGACTCCTGGAATGGAAGAAGTTTCGTGTATCTAAGAAAGCCCGTGCACGTGTTTGGGTAGGTGGCTTTTAATAATCTATGATGAAACAATTTTTCGCTTTGTTGTTTTTTGGCCTGTCCAGCATATGGATTCTGGGACAGGATACAGAGGGACCGGTTATCCTATCAGGTACTATTTTGGATGCAGAATCCAGGAATCCACTGGCAGGCGTCCACATAATCTGTCTGGGAAAGGCAGGCACTACTACAGATATAGAGGGAAAATTCACCATTAATTTGTTAGAGGGTGATACTGTTCAGATAACCCATGTAGGATATATCGACAATCTGGTGCTAGTACCACAAAGCACTCAAGATCAACTTAATCTAACCATCGGCCTTACACCTTCGTTGACCGAATTGGATGAAGTGGTCATCTATCAATGGCCGGCCACGTTATCCGGGTTTAAGCAGCGAATATTGGCCATGGCAGTTGAGGAAGAGGATCGGGTAATTATTCCTGGTTCCTATCAGGGGCCTCCTAAACCGGTGAACCCAGGCTTTGGCAGCCCCATCAGTTTTATCCAAAGCAAGCTGAGTAAGAAGATCAGAAGACGAAGGGAATTCCTGAAAAAGCGTCAGGATCTGGAAAGTAGTAAACCAGCCCGGGCCAGGTACAACCAAGATTATGTTCAGGAGATCACAGGCATTGAGGACAAGAAAGTACTCGAAGATTTCATGGTCTACTGCAAATTCACCAACCTGTTCCTGGCGGATGTCAATGACTATGATTTGATTGTTGCCATTAATCAGTGTTATAGTGATTTTAAAACGGATCGCTCAGAATAATTTAATGGCAGCACAAACAACAAATCCATGAATTTATTCATCTATGGAGATCACATTGCTGCGGGCACTGCGCTGGCAATATGCAAAGGAAAATTAAAGGCTGAACTGGGTCAGGATAGTTTAGAAAAGGTTCGTACAAGCCAACGCATCGTGGCAAATATTGCGGAGGGAGAAGAGGTTGTTTACGGGATCAATTCTGGGTTCGGACCTCTTTGTACCACAAAAATATCACCTGAGGATACCAAGGTTTTACAATCAAATATTCTCAAGAGTCATAGTGTAGGTACCGGGGGCCCAATCCCACAGGATATTGCAAAATTAATGTTGATCCTAAAGGTACAGGCTTTGGCTCAGGGATATTCCGGGATCACCGTATCGACCCTGAAACGGATTATCTGGCATGTTGACCAGGATATAATTCCGGTAGTTCCCTGTCAGGGATCTGTGGGGGCATCAGGTGATTTGGCGCCTTTGGCCCATTTATTCCTTCCTCTAATTGGATTGGGGAAGGTTAATTATAAAGGAGTAGTAACAGATTCCGGGGCGGTACTCCAAGCGGAGGGTATGAAACCTTTGGAACTGGCACCTAAGGAAGGTCTGGCTCTGATCAATGGGACCCAATTTATCTCGTCTTTTGCCATAATGATCCTGGAGAAGTTACATAGGTGTTTGAGTCAGTCCGATTTTATTGCCGCCATAATGTTGGAAGGCTTACTGGGATCGGCTCAACCATTCATGTCACAACTGCATCAACTCAGGCCACACCGGGGAAGTCAGCATGTCGCCGCCAGGATTAGAACCCTTTTGAAAGGTTCTGCCATTGTAGAGTCTCACAAGAACTGCGAGCGGGTTCAGGACCCGTATTCGCTACGGTGTATCCCTCAGGTCCATGGTGCTTCCAGAGAGGTCTGGGCCCACTTAAAGGAAGTATTGGAGATTGAGTTAAACTCAGTAACTGACAACCCTGTGATCATCAACAGCAAATTAGCTATTAGTGGGGGTAATTTTCATGGGCAGCCAATGGCACTACCTCTTGATTATGTGTGTATGGCCGCTTCGGAATTGGGAAGTATTTCAGATCGCAGGATTTATCTGGCCATGGACGGAACAGTCACGGGACTTCCTAAATTACTGATAAAGGAAACCGGTCTAAATTCGGGGTTTATGATCCTTCAGTATACTTCTGCTGCCCTGGCAAGTGAAAACAAAACCTTATGTTTCCCCGCCAGTGTGGACAGTATCCCCACCTCACTAGGGCAGGAGGATCATGTAAGTATGGGTAGTATAGCCGGGCGCAAGGCGCTCAGGGTAGTTGAGAACCTTGAAAAAATACTAGCAATTGAACTCTTATGTGCCTGCCAGGCGCTTGATTTCAGGCGCCCACTGGCAACCACTACTGTACTGGAGGAAATTCACCAGTCAGTGAGGGAGCGAATTTCTCATGTTACGGAAGATCGGATATTTAGTGAGGATATTGCAACGGCACGACAGATGCTCTTAGAAGGGTTTATTTTGCAGTGGAATGGAGTGTTGGGGTCGGAACATTTTGGAGTGTTTGAAGAGTATTAATGCATAGCATCATCCAAAAAAGACAAATTCCAACTAAGCACTAGGCTCCTAGTTCCAAACCACCAAACTGAATAAAATAGGTGCAGCGGCATTAAGAACCAGGGTCTTTATATCAAGAAATCTTCCCTGAATACGCAACTCTCAAATCCAAGCTCTACGCCCCAAGCTCCTGCTTTTTAACTTGAGCGTTTCTTCTTGGATGTTCGATGTTCGATATTTATTTTTGTAATTTTCGTGCCGAGATTCGGAACATTGAGATTTAGAAATAAAATTATTATTCGCACTGTAATTGGGGCGGTCTCCCTGATGATACTTTATGGTATCTATTACGCCTGGGATGCCCTGCCTATCTACACCGCCTACAGTGCCAAAATTATGTGCTCATGTGTTTTCATAAGCGATCGCGAACAGTCTTCAGTATTAGCCGAGGATTTATCTTTATTCGGAATGGCAGATCTTAATGTAAACTATCTGGACTCTACTGTCACCTCCGATGTAATGGGTCTGGCCCCTCGAGCAGCAGTTTTCAGAAGGGGTTTAGGATGCACTTTGGCCTTGGGCACGACCACTGATGAATTGAAGTCTGAACAGGTTTATATTATTAAGCCGAATGCTCGTCAGGCTAATAATTATTGGCCTACCGGTGATAATTTTGCCGGTGGTGAATTTCCGGCAGAATTAGATGAAGATGCTCTGGATCGAGCACTGAACAAAGTTTTTGAGGAAAAAGATCGCCGAGCGTTATGCTCAAGGTTATAGTAAGGACACCCCCCTAATTGGCTGGTCAATGACAAAAAGTGTGATCAACGCACTGGTAGGTATTCTGACACAAATGAACTTGTTGCACCTTGATGATGATCATCTTTTTGAAGAGTGGTCAGATGACGGTGATCCCCGCAGTAAGATCACCCTGGATCAATTGCTTCGGCAGAGTAGTGGTTTAAAGTGGGATGAAACATATGGTGGCTATTCAGATGTCACAAGGATGTTATTTAATACTCCAAGTCCACCGTTGATAGCCTTATCTAAGCCATTGGAGTTTGCCCCGGACAGTAGGTGGGAATATAGCAGTGGAACCACCAACATTATTTCTGAACTGATCAGGCGTAAAATTGGAGGAGACAATAAGCAATACTGGAATTTTCCCCACAATTTTCTTTTTAATAAACTGGGAATGCGTAGTGCTATAATCGAACCAGGCCCTGATGGTACTTTCGTGGGGTCTTCCTACATGTACGCTACCGCCAGGGATTGGGCACGATTTGGGTTGCTATATTTAAATGATGGGGTTTGGAATGGAGACAGGATTCTGCCGCCAGGCTGGGTTGAATATAGCCAGCAACCTACTCTAAAGGCGCCTCGTCAAAAATATGCAGCCCACTTTTGGCGAACCAAGGGTGAAGACGGTAGTGGACTTGATATGCCAAAAGATGCCTACCATATGTCAGGGTATGAAGGGCAAAAAGTAGTAGTAATCCCATCCAGGGATTTGGTTATTGTCCGATTGGGCTTTTCACAACCCGAATCAAATTGGAATTTCATTGGTTTTGTGGAAGATATTGTAAGGGCTTTCCCTTACCGCTAGTGTCGTGTCACACGCATGCTCTCACATACCTAGTCTTGATCTTTTTCGATTTTACGAAATAAGAAAAGAGGCACATAACTATGGCTATGCTTACTTTTTCTTATTTCGTAAAATGCAAAAAATAGCTGTGACTTATACGTCGTTTCATACATGGCACGACACTAGGAACGCCATTGCAAGGGTATTTTCTTAATAAATACCATAAATCCAAATATTCCCAGGATCAAGGATATGGCAATTGTGGCAACCATTAGTGGCAAATGATCCCCTTGTCCGTTGGAAATTAATTCCATACTTGAGTACAAGGCGATGAACGCCAATGTTGCAAACAAAAATGAAGTGAAAAGACCGATGTATCGTTCAGTAGTCTCAAACCTTTTGGTCATCTTTAGATCAATGTATTTGAGTTTGAAGTCATGGTTTTGTCTCTCAAAGTTTAATACTTCCCACTCTCTGATCTCCTGAGGGCTTAATGATCTTAAATGGCTGATTTCTTTCAAGGCATCCAGACGGATTTCGATGTGCTCCAGTTTGGTTACCATTTTATTTCTGGTGTTGATTCTCATGGCTAGAAGTGGTTTAATTGAAAAAAAGGCACCGATAGACAGCGCCTTTTTTAAACGGAAATCATTGAATAGTGTAAGTCGTCCTAATTTTTATTTCCAAATATAAACCCTTTGCATTTGCATTCTGAGCCCCATCGTTTGCTGCAATTCCCTGCCTGCCGGTAGGCATGACAAAACAATGTTAGCTAAGTCACTTAAAGTCAATAGTATACGGTGTTTCATGCAATATGCTAAAGTTCAATATTTTATTAAAAAAGTGCTATTTAAAGCAGCTATTTCTCTTTGATACTATTAATTGGAGAAAAGTAACCCCTGTAAGGTATTTTAGTTTATAGTGAGCTTTTTGCGGCTATTGCCCACTGTTTTAGTTCATGATGCATGATGTAGGGCGCATAGAGCATGGGCGTTATATCAGGTTGCAAGTTGCAGATTGAACTGCGGTTTGTCTAGTGCTTCCTCATTCCAATTCCGACGTTGTTTGACATTCAATTCTCGCTGTCCCTTGTCCCCTCATCCCTCTTCTTCTTCTTAAATATGTTGAATACTTCATTCACCTTCTCTTTATCCAGCAGTTCCTTTGCCGCGCTTTTTAGGCTTTCACTGGAAGTGCTATCTTCCACGCTGCCCGTTATTAGGCTATCCAGGGATGACTTGGCAGATTCGGCAAGTATTTGAGATTGCTCTTTTACAAGTACTCCAACGCTGTCTTTCACCTCTTCCGACTTTTGCTGAATGGCAGATTGAGCAAGACCTGCGGTAGTATTTCCTCCTTGTATTCCTCCCAGCCCAAACTTAGGATCCGTATATTTCCCAGATAGTTTTAAATTGAGATTTACTTTATCACCAGCCGGCTGGTTGGTTCCTGTAAAACTGGCAATTGCCTGGTTTACCGAGGTACCCAATACCCCCGCAGGAACTTCCATATTTAATAGAAAAGCAACGCTTCCATCTATTCCGGTACTTCCCGATACTATGGTTTTGTAGTTCCCAAAGGTTGCTGTAAATGGCGCTACATGGAGTTGGCCATTTTCAATTTTAATCTTTAAAATGACGTTATTCAGATTAAACTCTGCGGGAGCACTGGCAAACTGGGTTATCTCAGTAAATCCCCGTACCAATTTGCTATCTAATCCGGATAGGGCGGCTGTCACTATGCTAACCAACCCATTCCCCGTCAGTGTGCTTAAAGCGGGCATCATGTCCTGCTGGAGCTCTCCACCCAACTTGAAATTTGAACTAAAGTCCCCTTTCATGAATTGAGTAATGGGGGCCAGGATTTTCACAGTACTGAAGGTGTTGAAAGCGTCTTTGAAAGCAATGTCCTGCATATCAACCCCAAAATCAAATTTTGGATGTTTCAGATCCCTGGGATCATAATTTCCGTTTACCGCAAAGTTTCCACCCAAGGAGTTAAAAGAAACCTTCAACATTTGTGCCATCCCATCTTTGACCAATATCCTCCCGTTGAAATCTTTAAGGGTCATATTATCATAGTAAACCGTACCTGCGCGGGATTGTAAATCGAAATCAATATTCGCGGGGATCTCTAAAACCGACAGTTCTGCCGATACACCAACTTCAGTTGAGGATGCCATCCACTCATTAAGGTTTACGTTTTTGGAAACAGTGTTCAATGTACCAGTTATGGCGGCATTTTCCTGAAATACGTAGTTAATGTAGTTTGAAACCCGGCCGTTAATATTCAGGTCGGTAGAACCGGTAGTCGCTTTAATGTTAGTTAGTGTAATCTGTTGTGGGGTAAATGTTGCCCGGCCTGAACTGATCCTAAAGGGATGATTGAGGTCCTGGCTTTCATAAACAAAATCACTAATGGTAAAATCACCAGAAGTTGGAATCTCCTGATAATGCTCTGCTTCCAGACTCGCCATATTCCCTTTTGAAGCTAAGGTACCTCGAATGACTCCTTTTAAGATCAGGCCCTCTAGAGATAAAACCTTGGAGATTTTTTCCAGATCGATGCCTCCTTGAATATCTACATCCCAAGAATAGTTGCTGGGATTCAACAAGGTAAGACTGCCTGCAAACTTTTCTCCGTCCATTAAGAAGCTAAAGTCAGGTACCTCGATACGAGTATCCCTTATCAGGCCAGTTTGGTTAGATACAATTGATATCAGATTGAATTGTTCCAAAGACTCTGGAAACTCATCTGTTTTGATAAAACCATTGGTAAGCTTCATAGTGGCATCAACTACCGGAAATTTTTGAGCGGCGCTATCATAAGTGCCATCCGCTTTAAGAGAAATATGATATTGACCTTTTAGAGTAGTGCCTTCCAAAGGGAACATTCTATTTAATTCAGCCAGATTCAATCCGGCTGATAACTCAGCATTGATATCAGGGGCTGACAAACCATCAATTCTAAACTTACCATCAAGTGGACTCTGCCCGAAGTCAAGATGCAGCTTACTGATATCGATCAAAGTATGATCAGGGACTCCGTCCTCATTGATCACCAGCAAGTCCAAATTAATATTTTCAACTGCTGTTGGAAGATCAGGATATTGAAACATGCCATCAGTTACTTTCAAAGATAGCTTAAAGGCAGGAATACCATGCTGATTGTAAGTGCCGTTCACCGAACCATTCATAGCAACTTGTCCACTACTGTTGATATTTTCGAATCCCTCTCGATACATTCCAGGAACCAAGGATAACAAATACTGGAACTCAGTCTGGTGGGTTTCAAATGACAGATCCATTTGAATGTCATCAGTATTTTCCGGCATTGATAGCCACCCATCAAAACCAAAAACAAATTCGTTAATAGATACCTGATTTTCCTTGAAGGTATATTTTGATTGAGCAAGGTCCATTTCCAGGTCAAAATCTACTTTTAATTGTTTGTCACTCAGATATTCCATTCCCTGGTGTCGTAGAGAAACCAGTTGGGCTATTGACAAAGTACCAAGGTCAAAGAGATCCTTCGAAAAATCACCACCTCCTTCATGATCGATTTCCCTAAGTTCCAGGTAAAACCCGGCCTGGCGATCATCATAAATTACCTGCCCTTGACTCATGGCCCACCTATTAATACCAAGATCCAAAGTCGATTCTTCAGAGGAATTGGCCTCAGTTTCTACTGCAATATCATAGTTGGCGCTGCCATCCTTCAGCACCTGGATAAACACCTTGGGTCGCACCAGATCAATGCTTTTAATTACCAGTTTATCATCAAATATCGCTTGGAAAAGGTTCAATTTCAGCGAGATCTCTTCTGCAAACAGTAGCGTGTCTCCCTCAAATATTTCTTGTCCTACCACTGACAACTTTTCTACTGACACATTAAGATTTGGGAAGTTTTTCAACAATGACAAATCAAAGTCATCATAGGAAATATATGCTCGCACTGATTCGGTTATTGATTCGTCCACAGCATTCTGGATACGGTCCTTAAACAAAATTGGAAGGGCGGCGGCGGCTAAAAAGAATATCAAAGCAAATGCTCCGATAATTACCAGACTCTTTTTCATGCTAGTTTAAAAAATGTAACTATATAAAGATAAGGCCTTTTAGGGGTATACGGGAAGATATGTACCAAAAACTGACTATTAGGAAAAAAGTTTAGTACATTATATTATGTTCGACAATAGATTACAACCATATTTTCCTTTGTCTTTTCGATGGTTGGGCTTTATTTTGATCCCACTGGGTATTATTGGTATTTTTCCAGCGCATGATTTCTTCAGCGCGTTATGGCCGGTACTTTCTGTTTTTGCCGGAACGGCATTTATTTGGACTTTTCATGGTACTCAAATTGATTTTCAGCAAAATAGAGTTATGGAGTATGTATCAGTTGTTGGGCTCAGAATGGGCAATTGGAGCGATCTACCTAAGTTAGAGAAAGTATTTGTTACTAAAACAAACTATAGCCAGGTCATCTGGAGTAGGGTCTCTAATACACAACAACGGAGCACAGTTTTCAGGGCTTATGTCAAAGGACCAGGGGATTTTAAGCTGCTTTTTTCTGAGAAAAAGAAGAAAGAATCAATTGTTAAAGATGCAGGATTCGCAGCAAACGGCTTCGATCTACAGCTCCTGGATTGTACAGTTAAGCCACCGGCATGGATTAAATAACTTAGCATGAACCGGCTATTATTTCATCATTTGAGGTACTTTTTGGTAACCCTGTCAATAGTGGGCATTACCTCCTGTGAAAAGGTATCCAATGTTCCTGACCAGATTGAATTTTTTGAACAAGGGACCTGGATCGATTTAACCTATCCATTCGATAAGAACACTGTTTACTGGCCTTCTGACACATTGGGGTTTATGATGGATACTGTCTTCTACGGAATGACCGATCAGGATTATTTCTATGCGGCGTTTTCCTTTTGTTCAGCTGAACATGGGGGCACCCATCTGGACGCTCCGGTTCATTTTGCTGAGGGAATGAAAAGCGTAGAGGCCCTCACATTGGATCAACTTATAGGTAGGGCAGTAATTGTTGATGTAAGTATCAAGGCATTAGAAGATAGGGATTATTTAGTAAGTATTGAGGATTTCTTAGATTGGGAGAAAGAACACGGACCATTGCCGACAGAGTCCATTATACTACTACGAACCGGTTACGGTAAGTTTTGGCCAGACCGTGAAGACTATCTAGGCACCTCCCGTATGGGCTCTGAGGCAGTAACCTATTTACATTTCCCTGGTTTGGACCCTGACGCCGCCTTATGGTTGACCTCAGAAAGAAGTATCAAAGCGATCGGACTGGATACACCCAGCATCGATTATGGCCAATCAGGTACCTTTGAGAGCCATAGGATCTTATTTACCCATAATATTCCTGCATTCGAAAACCTGGCTAATCTGGACAAATTACCGATTTTAGGTGCCTGGATAGTGGCGCTGCCCATGTCTATATCCGGGGGTAGTGGAGCACCGCTGCGGGCAGTGGCCTGGATACCCGCCCACGAGATGGGCGTAAATTCCAAATCTCAAAAATCAAGCGCCAACTAAGCACCAAACGTCAAGCACTCCTCGAAAATTTAAAACCAAACGACCGACAAGAATCGCATATCGTTAATCTAATGTTCTATTATTCCCCAATTCTTTTCGCCCCTCGTCCCTAAACTGCGCCAAGCGCAGTTAGCCCTACAGGTATTTTAACAAGAAATCGATGGCCTTTTTAGTAAGCTTGGTATACGGGGGAAACAGCGGTTTTACTGAAGTCAATCCAACTTTTTGTTTGAGAACACTCTTCTGGTTGGAAAATGCCAGGAAACCACTATGTCCATGGGATTTCCCAAATCCACTGTGGTTGATTCCACCAAATGGAAGGTTGGGGTTCATAAACTGGATAACGCAGTCGTTGACTGCCACAGAGCCAGAAGAAGTTTCCTGAAGCACCTTATTCTGGAAATCAGTTGATCCACTAAAAATATATAGAGCCAGTGGTTTTGGCTTGCTGTTGATCAATTCAATAACTTCCGAAATATCCTGATAGGTAATTATGGGAAGGATAGGCCCGAAAATCTCTTCTTGCATGATCCTGGCGCTTAGCGGCACCTTGGAAAGCACAGTAGGGGCAAAATAACCATCCATTTTATTTATTAACCCACCACATTCAATTTCTGAGCCCTGTTCCAAAGCATCGGTTAACATCGAATCCAAACGATCGAATTGTTTTCCTCCTATGATGCGTGCATACGATGGACTGGATTCAATTCCCAGGCCTTCAGGATCGAAAAAATGATCTATTGATAAACGTAGGTTATCCAATAAAACTTCTTCAACCGTCTCTTGTACCAGCAGATAATCAGGGGCTATGCAAGTCTGTCCACAATTTATAAACTTTCCCCAAATGACCTTCTCTGCAGCATCTGATAGATCGGCCGTTCGGTCAATAATTGCAGGACTTTTCCCGCCTAATTCCAGGGTAACCGGGGTCAAGTGACGGGCCGCTTGTTCCATTACAATTTTACCAACAGTAGGGCTTCCGGTAAAAAAAATATGATCGAAAGGTAGTTGAAGCAGGCTTTCTGCTACCTCTTTGCCTCCGTTAAATACCGCCACCTCCGATGGGTCGAAAAGATCAGCAGACATTTGAGCAATTAACTCCGAACACTTTGGCGTTAATTCGGAAGGCTTCAATATGGCGGTGTTACCTGCAGCTATTGCTGAAATCAAGGGGCCTAAGGTTAGATTGAAGGGAAAATTCCATGGAGAAATAATTAAGCAGACTCCTTTGGGTTCATGATAAACCGCAGATTTGGAACCCAGAAGGGCTATTGGAGATGCTACTTTTTGAGGTTTTGCCCACCTATGTAGATTTTTTAGTGCATGTTTGACTTCGGAGAGTACCACATAAATTTCCGATAAGTCAACTTCTTCTGCTGGTTTTTTAAAATCTTGATAGAGTGCATCCTGTATGGGTTTGCGATTATCCTCGACCCAATCTCTAATTTTTATCAAACGTGAAATTCTGGCATCCAAGGGCTCCTTACGCCAAAGGTCACTGGTTGATTTTTGTGAACTAAATACGTCAAGTGCTTTTTTCACCTCCAATTTTTCAATAGCTGGCATAGGCGTGATATTGATTGCTGCAGGGCAGAGGAGACAGGGTTAGGCAAATAAAATTCTTATTCTGTTAGAATTTTAAACTCAACCCGTCGGTTTTGGGCTTGGCTCTCTTTAGTATCATTATTCGTTACAGGTTTGGATTCACCGAATCCTCGAGATACCAGTCGCTCTGAGGTAATGCCATTTTTGACCAAGTAATCAAAAACTGCTTTGGCCCTTCGATCTGAAAGTTTTTGATTATAAGCTGATGGTCCTACACTATCAGTATGGCCGGCAATCTCAATTTCAACACCTGAATTATTTTTCATGAATTCAATCACCCGCTTTAACTCGGGATAGGAATCTTCTTTCAGGGAAGACCTATCGAATTCAAAGAAAATATTGTTCATTCGAACGGTTGCTCCAGTTTCAATAGGCACCAGATACAGATCCTGATTAATTTCTTTGTACTCGGCCAGGTCGTTCAGGTCAATGTTGGCATTAACCGCTACATAACCTTCTGCCTCTGCCAAATATCCATATTTGGCGCCAGAAGGCAGCACGATTTTGTAGACACCAGAAGTGGGATCAGATGTTGCCAAACCAATCTCCGTACCGTCGGGTAAACGTTCATACAAAATCTTGACCCCGCCCAAAGCTTCATTGGTTTTAGCGTTATAAACTTTTCCTTGAACTAATACTACCGGAGCAGGCT
>PVMS01149855.1_pt1 | contig 13806 bp, 13 predicted proteins | sample 1853461 | NCBI WGS metagenome assembly PVMS01 (sample SAMN08582032, study PRJNA380276) | Marine sediment metagenome, whole genome shotgun sequencing project. | isolation source: ocean sediment barecode stripped | collected 2017 | reverse complement strand
TGGTGTTCATCCATAAACAGCATCTTTCGGTCCAATACTGCGTTCTCGGATTCTTTCGATCCTCGACGTAGGCGCACTTCGCCTGCGGTCGAAAAAATCCGAGAACGCAGTATTGGACCGAAAGATGCTGTTTATGGATGAACACTAACTATTCTATCAACCTTGAATGTCAAGGTCAATAAAAATGGGGAGTCATTAATCAAGGATAGGTTTGAGTAGATCGGTTTTTCCGTTATCTGCTACCAATTACGGTTATTGATTTCTTGACTAAAAGTTCGATTTGAGCTGGAATATAGATATTTTTGGATCATCTCCCGATTAGTTGTAGCTAATTAAGACAAATCAAGTGAACAATCTTCAAGTGAGTCGGTGTTGTTCCAGAGGATTCAAGGGTTCGAGTGAAATGCTACAGAATTACAAAGAGTTGAATGTCTGGCAAAAGTCAAAAGAACGTTAAAAGCGCTGATAAAATCTTTAGAAAAAAACACTGGAATCCTTGACCCCTGGAATCCTTGAACCCTCTTCTCCAATTAAATTGGAGAAGAACCATATTTTTTAGGATTCTGGCAAAAAGCAGAGGAAGTGATTAAATAATTATAGAATTTTGTTTGTGACTGGTTTTGGTGATCTATTATAGGTGATGAGTTATGCAAATCGGATCAAAAAAATGGATAAATCTTATCGATAACGGCGCCAAAGAGCTTGATGTTAAGATTGACCAGGTGAAAAAGGACCAATTTGTAATCCATGCCCTTGAACTAGTTAAATGGAATCAAAAGATCAACCTAACCGCCATTACCGATCCCTTTGAGATTGCTGTAAAGCATTTTTTGGATTCCATGGCGCCTGCTCCAGTTATCCCTCCGGACGCCTCGCTTCTTGATATCGGTTCAGGCGGCGGGTTTCCTGGGATTCCGCTGAAGGTCTTGATGCCGTCTCTGTCTGTCACTCTTATCGATGCTTCTCGCAAAAAGGTCAGCTTTTTAAAACATGTTATCAGAACATTAAAACTTGAAAATATCGAAGCCCTATATGTAAGGGCAGAGGATCTCGCTGGGGACAGGACCTTTGCAAACAACTATGATGTTATAATAAGTCGTGCCCTTTCTTCCATGGATACTTTTGTTCTGATGGCATTACCTTTGTTAGCAAAGGAAGGAATTATAATAGTAATGAAGGGAAAAACTTCTAAAGAGGAAATTGAATCCGAATATTCACTGATAAAGAAAATGTCGGGCATATCTGAAGAAAACGAAAATAATATTACTCTGAATTTAATAAAATATACGCTTCCATATCTCCAATCAGAAAGATCTGTTTTGATTTTCAAGCGCATCCGCTAAACCGAACAACTAGGAATGAAAAAAATATATTCCGAGGCAGGAATAATTTTCATATGTATGGACAAGGATGATACCTTTTGTTATCAATCTTGACGAGCTCGTAAAAAGCATGAGATCTTTGAAAAATGCTCAATTTTGTTCAAGTTCAAGGAAGGCGAAAATTTTAACCACCCCGTACGATCTTCCGGACCTACGGGGCAAGCACGAATACATGGAGTATTTCGAGGATGAAGCTAAAGCTTCTCTGCGAGCAAAATGTTAAGCCTGACACAGAAATTGTGCAAAAGGGGGCGTTTCGCAAATGTCTCTGTACAAAAGCAATAAAATTAATCCCTCCAAAATAAGGTTGACATGTAAATGAAAACCCAGCCATGACATTATCTTACTAACAATTATAAGATTATTATTCCATTTTCCTTCCAGAAGAGTTAGCACAATTCCATAGGTTTTCAGCGTTATCTTTCTCCTTGACTTTGACCGTTTTTAACATTATTTCGGGGCTATGGCATTAAAACGGGATGAATTCTACATAAAGGCTGCCTGGCTTTGTATTTTTGGGTTCACTCTATTCAGATTCGCATATTCCGGTTCATTTCTTCTTGTCCCAGATGAAGCATACTATTGGCAATGGAGTCGATACATGGCCTGGGGCTATTATGACCACCCGCCAATGATCGCATGGGCAATTAAGTTTGCCACGACATTCCTTGGCCATACAGAATACGCTGTTCGCCTCCCTTCTGTTATTTCTATGGCTATAGCTTCAATATATCTGGTTTTAATTGCCAAAAGGTGGATCAGCCCTTTGGCTGCATTTAATACTGCAATTTTATCACAGTCGATCCTTTTGTTTAATGTGGGAGGGATACTGGCAACGCCAGATAGCCTTCAGGCTGTTGCTTGGGCGGGTGCCTGCTTTCATGTATTGCGTGCATATGATGATGGGAAATTACTACATTGGATACTTGGCGGCGCCTGGTTTGGTTTCGGCATGCTTAGTAAATACAGTATGCTTATTTTCCTTCCATGTGTCTTCCTCTTCGGTATTTTCTCTACAAAACATCGCAAAAGGTTGACAAATATCTGGCCATACATTGGCGTTGTTTTAGGAACGATTATGTTTTTGCCGGTAATTTTATGGAATGCCGAAAATGGGTGGATCACCTTTCGTCATGTAGCCTATAAAGGCGGTGTAAATCAACAATTTGGGATACACTTAAAATATTTAGGAGAGTATATAGCTTCACAGGCAGGCTTGCTTTCACCAGTTGTCTTTATGCTTATAATTTTTGTATGGTTTTATTCCTTAAAGAAGGAATTCAGAAATAAAAGCTGGATATCCACATATCTCTTTTTTACATCCTTTCCAGTGTTTGCAAGTTTCGCCTTCCTAAGCCTACATTCTCGGGTAGAAGGTAATTGGGCCGGTATGGGGTATCTTACCGCATCTATATTAATTTCAGAATTTGTATCCCATAAGCCAAAAAAAGATCAAGCCCATCCAGGTATTCTTGTATCTAAAAAATTATTTCCCTGGGCTATCGGGTCTTCATATCTAATCACTGCGCTGATAATGTCCCTTGTTTTATGGCCCATTTTGCCGATTCCACCAAGACTGGATAGAATATCAAAAGAAACTTCAGGTTGGCAGATACTTGGTCAGCGGACAAATAAAATCATTAAAGAAATGCCAAACCCTGAAAAAACATTCGTTTTCGGCCTTAATTATCAAACCGCCAGCGAACTTGCTTTTTATATGCCGGGCAATCCACGAACTGTCTCAATAAACAAGTGGCGAAGGCCTAATGCATATGAATACTGGTGGAAGGATGAGGAGCTATTGGGCTGGGATGCCGTCGGCATTTATGGCGGATCTGAAAGACATAGAAACAGGCTAAAGCAAATCTTTGAACGCGTTGCGCCACCTATTAAAATAAGCATCTTCAGATCCCCTGTCTTTTTGCGGCATAAATCATTCAAAAAGCCTGTAAAGTTTTTTTATTTGTATCGAGTATTTGGTTTTAAAGGCGGGCTTAAGTGGGTGCCACCTAACAAATCGGATATTCGGGCAAATTTATTATAAATATGAGACCCTTAAAAAATGCTTCCCGCTAAAGCGGGATTCAAGTTCAGGTCTAAGATCCCGGACTTTGAGCGGGGGAAAAGGTTGACATGTAATGGAAAATCCAGCCATGACATTGAATGGTGCCTATCCAAACTGCCCGCAGGTAGCAGTAGGGGCCATTGTTTTTAAGGAAGACAAGGTTTTGCTGGTGTTACGGGGGAAACCGCCTGCTGAAAACTTATGGTCCATTCCCGGTGGAAGCGTGGAGTTAGGCGAAACACTTCAAGAAGCCACGGAAAGGGAAATAAGGGAAGAGGCTGGTATAACCATAAGGGCCCGGGAGCCTGTTTATACCTTCGACGTTCTTGAAAGGGACAGCAAAGGTAACGTTCGGTTCCACTACGTGATAGTGGACTTAGCGGCAGATTATATTAGTGGTGAGCTCAGACCCGGAGATGACGCCGTTGACGTTCGCTGGTTTTCAGCCGATGAAGTCAACAAACTTAAGGTTAGCGAAGCGACTCGAAAGCTTTTAAATGAACGCTACGGGTTCGGGCTATAATCCCAGACCTATTCAGAGATGGATGAGGTCTTGACGGATTATTGAAGTTCAAACGGATAAAACTATATAAATTAGAATTATAACCGGCACCACAACACTCAATATAAACAAGAGCCCTTCATAAGAAGTCCAGGCTTCATATCGAGATTTCCCATTTTTGCGTGCATCGATGTATTTAGACAAAAAACCCAATCCCATAACCAGCCAGAGTGTCAATACGGTCACTATTATAGTAGGCGTGTTCATATCTCAATTGTCCCTATTCCGAAACTTCTCCTTCAAGCTCGGACAGCCTGTTCTGTATATATGCATTAAAGGCAGCTTCATAATCCCCAAAAGCAATTTCAATGCCGATAATCACTAAGTCGATAGGCCAGCTCTTACTGTGGCCCATACGGGCATAGTCTTTCTCTGTCGTACAGACTATTTCGACACCTGCATCCTTGGCTGACCGCAAAATTTTATTGATGTCCTCATACGAATATTTATGATGATCCGGAAATCCTGCGAATCCTCTTACATCGCATCCAAAACTTTCAACTGTATGTTTGAAATCCTCATTTCTTGCAATGCCTGAAAAGGCAAATACATTTCGTCCTTTTATAATTTCAGAATCCCAGTCCCGCGATTTTGATAAATCAATATGCTCCATATCGCCGACTGCTTTTACTACCTTATAAATATATGGAGCGTGAAATGTTATATAGACTGAACGCTTCTGTGAAAAGTACATTAGCCTGTCCAAAAGATTAGCCTTAATCGAACCGGGAGCCGAATCGGACCGGGTCAAGATCAGGGCATCGGCGCGCGATAGAGAAGAAGCCGGTTCCCTCAAAATGCCTCTCGGTAAAAGGTTACCGTTGCCAAAAGGGCTGTTAAAATCTAAAAGAACCAGATCTATATCGCGATAAAGCCTTAAATGTTGAAATCCATCATCAAGTAATACAAAATCCGGGTTAAATTCTTTGACAGCAAGCATACCAGCCCTAAAACGGTCTTTCCCCACAATAACAGGAACGGACCTCAGTCTCTTTGCCATCATAAAAGGTTCATCTCCCGCCTGATCCGGCTCCATGCAGATCTTATGCCCGTCACATACAACACCGCCGGTCTTTTCTGCTTTTCCTTTATATCCCCGGCTAACGATCGCCACTTTATAACCAAAACGCCTGATTAACTCTGCAACATATACTGTCATCGGCGTTTTTCCTGTCCCCCCAACCGTAATGTTGCCGATGGAAACAACCGGACACGGAAGCCTTTTTGACTGTAAAATACCTTTTTTGTACAAAGCTTCTCTCAGCTTAATTAAACCGCCATAAACAATTGATATTGCGAAGAGAAAGGGTTTCATGAGCAGGGATTTGCTTTCAACCCTAGTAGTCATAATCGTTTCTATCTTTATTTTAAGGTTTGCCAGAGTCGACATTATTTTGGCTCTCTCTAGTGTCCATCTATAACCAGCATTATACTATACAAAAAATCATTACATTTTTTTTAGCATATATAATGACTCCTATCAAGGAGGTATTATATGTAGAACCTATCTCAAAAATGTAACTTCAAGAAACCAATATCAATTATTTCCAGAAGTAATTGATGATTACATTGCCGTAGTCAATCCTATTCGATTTATTGCAGAAAAATAGCGCTTGACTTTAATTACGGCTAAAAGTAACGTTTATTGGAGTGAATTTCAATTCTTATACATGGGTAGTATGCAAAACAAAGGTGAATAAAATCAATGCCAATATCTTTTGGGTTGAAAAGATTCTTTGACGATATTCGATACCACAGGGAACGCTTCCGGCAATTTATCGGAATCTTTTTAGTCATCCTTTTCAGTGTTGCAGGTAAACCCGACAAACTCCTGTTCTCTATCGGTTTTGTCCTGGTTATCCTGGGTGTTGCAGCACGATTGTGGGCATCGGGGCATATTAAAAAAAACAAGGCTCTTGCTACCGACGGTCCATACTCCTATGTCCGACACCCTCTCTATGTGGGCAACATTACTTTAGGATTTGGTTTTGCTCTAGCCTCTAGCCTATGGTGGAGCCTTCCTCTCTTTATATTGATTTTACTTCTCTTTTACCCTCATGCCATCCGCTCTGAGGATGAAAAACTCAAACGTATATTTAAAGAGGATTGGGAACAATGGCGCAAAGAGACGCGAGCGCTTATTCCTCGTTTTACCCCCTACCAACCGGGACAACGCAGCGGCTGGTCATTCATGCAAAGCTTGCGGCAAAACGGTGAGCCTATTATCGCCTTGTTTTTACTGTTTTGGCTTTACATCCTTTCCATGGGGCTCAAGTGAACCCACAATAACACCGATGATCAGAGAAATAGAAAACATTACTGAAAGCGAACTCCTTCAGTGGATCAGGTTGGGCGTCAAATCCGAAAGCAACATTCTTAACCGAGGCTTCCAAGGCTGTGTCTACCTGTACGAATCCAAAGGCAAGCGCCTAGTAATAAAGGCGCCTATGGGGCGGGGATTAAGCAGATGCATCAGCATTGCGATGCTGCGCAGGGAATACAAAGTTTACTCTAAGTTATCTGGAATACAAAATATACCTCGTTGTTACGGTCTTATGGATGGTCGCTATATAGTGCTTGAATATATTGACGGCGTACCAATACGAAATGCTCAAATTACAAATCGAAATGAGTTTTTTGAAGATCTCTTGAATTTGATCAAAGAGCTTCACAAAGCTGGGGTCGCACATTCAGACCTTAAGAAAAAAGACAACCTTCTCGTTGTTAATGGAAAGACACCTTATATGATAGACTTTGGTGCTGCTGTTATCAGGAAGTCGGGTTTTGCACCTTTAAACCGCTACATGTATAATATTGCAAGTAAATTTGATTTCAACGCCTGGGTGAAGTTGAAATATGACAGATATAAAAACGTATCTGAAAAGGACAGGAAATATTACAAATGGACAGTCGTCGAAAGGGTATCACACTGGATCAAGGATACTTATTTGACACTGAAAAAACTATTGATGTTGTAACGTTAGGGTTTATTCAGCATTCAGTATTGCAAACAGCCCGAAACATAAGAAAACAAAATTTGCGGACCACGCGGCAACAAAAGGAGGAAGAATTTCACCATATCCAAGCGAAAGGCAAAAGCTGTAAAAAAAAAAAAAAAAAAAGGCTATTCCGATACCGAAACATATACTAACGGCCAGGCTTTCCCTTATCTTACCTCTACCCCCAACGCCTGTTCCCACCAAGCACATTACGAAACAGACAAAAGGAAATGCCAACTTTGTATACATGTCTACTTTGTAGGCGGAAGCATCGTATCCTTCGTTTTCAATATTCTTAATATATTCTAGCAGCTCCAAAATATTCATTTCCTCCGGTTTTATTACAACCCTCTTTATATCCTCGGGCAAAAAAAGGAATGGCTCTTCCCACTCTTCAAGGAATGTAACACGGTAATTGTTACTTTCTTTATCCAGTTTTTGTTCAATCATTTCATAGAAAATCCATTTTCCTTCTTTGAAAACACCCTTTTTAGCATCAACTCTTCTGGTCAACCTGAAATCATCATCAAAAAAATTAAGGGTGACTCCTAAAATGTTGCTGTTCGTTGGATTATAATAAGTTATATGGTATATGGCGCGATCACCCCTAATCCATATATTCTTTCCTCTTGATATGATTGCAGATTTCTTCTTAACCTCGACATTCCAGATCCTGTTGACCTTACTTATTGTGATCGGCACAATCAACTCTGATAATAAAAAAATGAGGACGCATAAAAATAATCCAATTGATATCACCGGTCTTAAAATGTAATAGATGCTTGCACCGCTGCTTTTTAAAGCGATGATCTCATTGTTCTTGTTCATCAGGCCGAAAACAACAATAACAGCCAGAAGAATTCCAACCGGTGCGATTCTGGCAACTATCGAAGGTATCTTGAGATAATAAAATCTTATAATTTTAAAAAACGGAAGGCTGGCTTCCATAAAATTATCTATCTTTTCAAAAAAATCGACCGCTATAAATATGCCAACCACAGCCGCTAGAATAATACAGAAGTACTTCAATATCTCTATTGTCAGATATTTATTTATTAAGGACATAACACTAACAACTGGGAAATTTGGAATTAAAAAATCCCCGGGATTTAATCAATTTTATCAGATTCGTAATGGAGTTGATTCTCAATTGACTCTCATTTGCCGTTTTAACCAGAAGAAACAGGCCTAAACCGCCAACTACAATATTTGGAACCCACATTCCGATGACAGGGGGATAGGCGCCTGTTTCACCAAAAACCAAACCTGCTGATAGCAAAAGGTAATAAATCAAAATGAAAATGAGACCTATCACAAGGCTAAAAGATCTTTTTGCAAACCTTGACCGTATACCCAATGGAACAGCCAATAATCCTAGAGCAAAACATGCAATTGGAATTGAAAACTTCTTATACAACTCCATCAGCGTATTATAATAATTAGCATCCCTTATTGTGCTTTTTTTCAAATACTGCCACAATTCAGCAAGACTCATCTCCATTCTGTGTTTTTTCCCTCGTTTCAGGGTCAAAGCCGTCTTTTCAATATCAAGGCGAACCTCGTAAGTTTCAAAATCAATTGAATTGGCCAGCCTATTCTTTAGATCGACTTGAAATATGACACCATTGTAAAGCAATAAATTATAAATGTGCTTGTGGGGTTCGCTGAAAAGCTTTCCCTTTGGCGCAACAACGGTGCTGACAATGTTTTGGGTCCTTTTATCTTCGATAAAGATATCCTTAAGTTCTTTGTTTTTAGGATTTATTTTGTTTACATAAAGCATAACGTCTTTAAAACTGTCATTGAATGTTCTATCTTTGAGTCCTACTTCAAGATTGGAAGAAACAACACGGTACAACAATTCTTTGACCGATAATTTTCCCCACGGCATTCCATAAGCTGTCATAATAAATGTTAGCAAGCACCCTATTAAACAAAACAAACCCACGGGCGGAAGTAACCCGTAGATGCTCATGCCACCGGTTTTTAGAGCTACAATCTCATTATCACCGGACAATCTTAAGAAGGTAAGTAAAACCGTCATCATGATCGACATGGGAATAACAAAAGTGAGGAAAAAAGGAGTGGAATACACAAACATCTTCAGGACGGTAAACAAGTCAACTCTGTAATTAATGACCATGTTTGTAATTTTAAGCATCTCTGCCATCAGAAATACAAACGTAAAAAAAATAATGTTGATGACAAAAGGCGGGATCATCTCTTTGAATAAATATCTATATATTATCGAGTTGAATTTCATTAATATTTGCGGCTTTATATAAATGTTAGAACCTGTTATTTCTATTCGCTCACCTATTCACGAGTTTTATCCGCCTTTGGCGTGATTGACACGGTATAAAAAAGTATTTCCTGAATGCGACAATGTTTGTGAAGCTCCCCGCCCAAAAGGGCAGGGGTTCTGCCTAACGGCAGTGCTTCGCAGCCCGGTAAGGATTTTTCCATTTCATATAGCTCCCCTCTACCACGCCTTAAAAGGCTGGGTAGAGGGGAGCAGACCGGTCAAAGGGCTAAAAAGTTGCCTTGCCTTTAATACTGCCAGAGCTTCCTTTTACTCGCCATTGTTGAATTGCATCTGATGGAGCTTGTAATATTCTCCTCTTAAAGCAAGCAGCTTTTCCTGATTTCCCTCTTCCACGATCTCTCCATTGACAACTACGATGATTCTGTGGGCATAACTGACAGTGGAAAGCCTGTGAGCAATGATAAAGGTGGTGCGCCCCTCCATGAGGTTTTCAAGGGCCTTTTGAACCAGCGTTTCCGATTCCGAATCTAGTGAAGAGGTAGCCTCATCCAATATTAAAATCGGAGCATCCTTTAACAAAGCGCGGGCGATGCAGATTCTTTGTTTCTCTCCCCCTGAAAGACGTCCGCCCAGTTCTCCTATGCTTGTATCAAAGCCATCCGGAAAGTTCTGAATAAACTCGTATGCATAGGCCGCCCGGGCAGCATTTTCTATGTCTTCATCAGAGGCATTATGATTTCCGTAAGCGATATTGTTTCGAACGGTGTCGTTAAATAGTATGGGTTCCTGAGTAACAATGGCAATCTGGCCCCTAAGTGAAGATATTGAAATATCTCTTATATCAATATCATCAATTAAAACGGCACCTTGGCTTACATCAAAAAATCTGGGAATCAGGTTGACCAGTGAGGTTTTTCCGCCTCCACTCATTCCCACGAGTGCAATGATTTCCCCGGCACCGGCATTCAGATTAATATTCTTTAAAACATTTACGTCATCATATTTAAAATACACATTCCGTAAAACAACGCGGTGATGGTCGTGATCTAATACTATGGGATTTGCGGGCTCTTGAATATCAGACTCTGTATCCAGAATATCAAAGACCCGATCTGCACCTGCAAGTCCTTGTTGTATAGTAATGTTGAGCTTGCTTATTTTCTTTACAGGTCCGTAAAACATTAATACGGCGGTCATGAATGCAAAGAAGGTTCCGGTCGTTAAGTCGCCTGCTATCACTTTGGAACCTCCATACCATATAACAATTGCCGCTCCAAGTCCGCCTATAATTTCCATTACCGGTGAAGACAAAGCCTGAAAGCGAACTTTCTTCATCTCGAGCTTGAAATGTTTGCGGTTTTTTCCGTAGAATCGTTTTTTTTCATACGCTTCCATTCCAAATGCTTTTACAATTTTATTCCCGACAAAGGTTTCATGCAAAGTAGAAGCTATGTCGGCCATGGCCTTCTGGCTACCAGTAGTGACCTTGCGGACTTTTCTACCCAGCACAAAAATAGGCAAGAAGGCAACGGGTAAGGTCATAATAGCAAACAAGGCCAGTTTCCAATCAAGATAGAAGATGGCGAATGTTAGTCCCACCATTGTAAAAGAATCTCTTAAAGATCCTGTCACTGCGGAGGAAACCATATTTTTTATAATATTTACGTCACTTGTAACTCGCGACATCAGAACGCCTGTCTTTTCTTTTTGGAAAAACGAAATAGGAAGATCCTGAATACGATCATAAAGGCTGTCTCTAAGTTGCCTGATGATATTCTGCCCCACATAATTCATAACGTATTCTTGAAAATACATGGCTAAACCGAGCAGTAAATATAAGGTTAACACCGCAAAGGGAATAAGCTTTAGCATACTGACATTTTTATTTATAAATATATCATCGACAACCGACTTTATTAAAAAGGGAATGACTGATTTTGCGCCGGCCATCACCAGCATGCATATCATAGCCCAAAACAGCCTGAGCCATTGATCCTTTATAAGCAACAGCAGGCGCCTACGCCTGTCTTTTACGATATGTTTTGATAAATTTTTCATGACCATTAACCTATAAGATACATGAAAGGGGGTTCATGTCTCTTGCATACTGCATCCCTAATCCTTGAATTATTCAACACGCATGGTATCCGAAATGGAGATTTGTAAAACCTACAACATATTAACTGCTATATCTGCAACGCGTTCTGAAGCACCCGCCCCACCCAGTGCATCATTAATACCAAGGAGTTCGTTCCGCAACCGCTCAAGCCCGGAAGCATCGCTTAACATCTCATAAACCTTGTCTGCTATATTTCGGGGTGATGCCTTGCCCTGGAGCAATTCCGGGACAATCTCCTTGCCTGCAATAAGGTTAACCAGGCCTATATGTTTTACCCGAACCATGGCCCTGCCCAGCCAATAGCTTGCTGGAGACACCTTGTAAATGATTACCATAGGCGTACCGCAAATCGCTGCCTCCAGCGTAACCGTGCCTGATGCAGCAATAACCAGTTTGCATCTTTCAAGAACTTTTCCCACATCGCCTGTTATAATTTCAAAACCGGCAGAACCTCCGTGTTTGTGAATGATCCCTTCCATGTAATTTCTTTTTACGGCGGGTGCCTGTGAAATTATGAACTTTAAATTCGAATTCTGCCTTGCAAGAATCCTGGCCGTATCGAGCATCACTGGAAGTAGTCTATCAATCTCCCGATCGCGGGAGCCGGGAAGAAGGCCCACGGTAGTAACATCGTCTGCCGGCTTTTCCAAGGCCGTATCTTGTTGGGAAAGGTTGTTGTCGAGTAAAGGATGCCCCACAAATGTCGCAGGAATTTCATGCTCTCTGTAAAAGTCTTCTTCAAAAGGCAAGATAACCGCTACATGATTTACTAGCTCACCGATCTTCTTCACACGGCCGGGTCTCCACGCCCAAATCTGGGGACCGATATAATAAAGTACAGGTATTCCAAGCTTCTTGGCAGTGGCTGCTACATTAAGATTAAAATCGGGGAAATCAATCAGTATCAGAAGATCAGGACGCAGTGTTTTAAGTTTCTTTTTGGCAACAGCCATCCCCTTAAGAAGGTTTGGCATCTTGAAAAAGGCTTCGGTTATCCCCACTACAGCAAGTTTTGAAGAATCAACTAAAATCCTTACCCCTGCATCTTTCAGGGACTGCCCACCAATACCGAAGAAAAACAGGCTGTTGTTTTTTTTGCGCATGGCGCGAACGAGTTTTGCCCCGTGAAGGTCACCGGAAGCCTCACCGGCGATGATCATAACCCTTTTTTGCGTTATAAGTGGATCCATCGGATTTCCAACCTGTCTTCATGTGGAATTACACATCATGCAGGCCGACGCACACCCTGATTACCCATCCACATTCAAAATTAACTAACAAAACGACTGCTGGTAATACTGATCTGTTCCATAATACTTAATGCAATCTTTAAAGCATCACGTCCCATCTGGCCCGTAACTTCCGGGGTCTCGCGTCTGCTTACAGCTTTAACAAAGGATTTTAATTCATCTTCCAAGGCATCACCTTTTATAAAACATTGCTTATTAATATCCATACCGGGTATGAGTCCACCCGCACCTTTGTCGTTCTGCTGGACAATGGTAATTTCACGGCTTGCAAAATCTACGGATACATAGGCATCATTTTGAAACAGCCTGATTTTCCTTTCATTCTTGGTTGAAATTCTACTGGCGGTAACATTTGCAACACATCCGTTCTTAAATTCAAGACGCGCATTTGCAATATCAACATGGCCGGAAATTACGGGGGTTCCTGCCGCATGAATGCTGATCATATCAGATCTGACAAAATTCAAAATAATATCGATGTCATGTATCATAAGGTCAAGCACTACACTCACGTCAGTGCACCGCTCTTTGTAAATACTCAACCTGTGCGACTCGATGAACATCGGTTTTTTTACAATATCCTGTAAAGCAACAACAGCAGGATTAAAGCGTTCAAGATGTCCCACTTGGATAATAAGCCCCCTTGATTCTGAAAACCGGATCAGTTCATCGGCCTCTGCCAGCGAGGTTGTCATAGGCTTTTCAATCAGAACATCAACATCATTTTCCAAAAAATCCTTTGCAACAGCATAATGGGCCGGGGTAGGAACAACGATGCTGACAGCATCGACTTTCCCTAAAAGATCCTCATGGCCTGGATAAGCCTTTGTATTGACTTTTCCGGCAACATCCTCTGCTTGCGATATGTTGGTATCAACAACCCCGACAAGGTCAACGTCATCCATTAGGGCGTACTTTTCAGCATGAAATTTCCCGAGATAACCGACACCGACGACACCGACACGTAGTTTATTCATGGTGATACCTTTGAAAAATACTTCCCGCTAAAGCGGGATTCAAGTTCAAGGAAGGCTAAAATTTACCACCCCGTACGATCTTCCAGACCTACTGGGCAGGCACGAATACATATAGTATTTTGAGGATAAAGCTAAAGCTTCACTGCGTGCAAAATGTTGAACCTGACCCCAGAGAAATAGGCTTCG
>PVMS01077544.1_pt1 | contig 13810 bp, 11 predicted proteins | sample 1853461 | NCBI WGS metagenome assembly PVMS01 (sample SAMN08582032, study PRJNA380276) | Marine sediment metagenome, whole genome shotgun sequencing project. | isolation source: ocean sediment barecode stripped | collected 2017 | reverse complement strand
CTCACCTGCGTTCCCGCCGCGCTGTGCGTGCTTCCAGGGTCGAAGAGCCGGATCATATCGGTGCTGATGCGGATCTGGGTGACACCGAGCAGCGAGACCACGGCGACCGCGAAGCCGGTGAGCAAGATCGCGCCGCGCCGCTTCACCGAGAAGTCGGCGAAGTGCCGAGCGATCTTGCCGAACCCCTCGTCCGGCCGCTCGCGGTGCAGCCTCTTCGGCCCTGGAAGCACGCACAGCGCGGCGGGAACGAAGGTGAGAGAGACGACCATGGTGATCATCACGCCCGCGGTGGCGTACAAACCGAACTCGCGGATCGCGGCCAGGGGGCTGATCGCCAGCGAGAGAAAACCCACCGCGGTGGTGATGGCGGTCAGCACCACGGGCAGCGCCACCAGGCGCAGCGCGCCTCCGACCCGGCTGCTGCGGGTCTCGCCGCCCTCGCCGCGCCGGATCAGGTCGTGATACTCGGCCACCACGTGGACCGCGTACGCGAAGCCGACGACCAGAATCATCGGCGGCATCACGACCGTGATCACGTTCAGCGATTCACCCATCGCGGCAAAGAGGCCGAGCGTCCAGACCAGCGCGATCCCGACCCCGGTTAGGGGGACCACAGCGCCCACCGGGTCGCGAAAGGACACGCCCGCCACGACGATCAGCGCCAGGGCCGCCAGTGGAATCGTTCGGAGCAGGTCGATCAGGAGCGTCCGGCTCATCTCGGCCTTCACGTAGGCCGAGCCGGTGATCCAGACCTCCGCGCTCCCGCTCTCCTCACCGGTGATGGTCCGGATCTGCTGATCGATGCCACGCCGGAGGAACTCCGACTCGGACATCCGCATCAGGTAGACCATGATGGCGGTGGTGCGGCCGTCCCTCGAGACGATGTTGCCCGAGTAGATCGGGTTGCCGAGCGCCTGGCGCCGGATCTCGGCCAGCGCCTCGGGGTCGTCCGGCACCACCTCGACGAAGGGCTCGATGGCGAGGTCGCCGTTCTCGCCCCGGATGTTGAGGGCGCTGGTCAGGCTCACCGTGTGGTGCACACCGTCGATCGCGTCGATCCGCTCCGCAATACGCTGGACGCGCCGCAGGTTCTCGGCGGTGAAGACGTCGTCGCTGGAGAGGGCGACCAGGATCGTCTCGTCGCTTCCGAAGAGGCGGCGGACGTAGTCGTAGAATTCGCGCTCCTCGTCGTCTTCCGGGAGGAGGGCGTTGGTCGACGGATCGAACGCGATGCGCAGCTCACCCGTCCGGAAGTCGACGACCCGGGCTGCCGCCAGCACGGTGATGAGTCCGACTGCAGCGAGAACCGGGGCCGGGTGACGTGTGATCCAGTCGAACGGCCGAATCACGGTGGCAACGTCCTGTACCCGGTCAGGTGCCGGACTGCGTCAGATCCCGCTCGGAGAAGATCTTCCGTGGGATCTTCACATCGACCTCGACCTCTTCGATCCGCATCACGGTCTCGGTCTCGTCGCGGAGATCCTGCATCAGCGTCTCCCGCGTGATCCAGATCGCGCCCCGCTGGGTCAACAGGCTCGGATCGGCCGTCATGACCTTCCGCGGCTTGTCGCCGCGTTCGTAGAACTCCGCTCGCAGTGAGACGCAGGTCTCCTTGTCGATCCAGGACTTGATGCGCTCGTAGGCCGACTCTCCGTCCTCTGGCCGCACCTCGAGCACGTAGGACGGGCGGCCCTGAACCACCTCGTCTTCGAGACGCGTCGTGGGAGCGTCGTTCGCAATGCCCTGGATCCGCTCGAACTCCTCGTAGCTGAAGTCCGTGCCAAACATGGAAGACGAGCTCATGTGCTTGGTGACGCGCTTCACCCTCCCGAGCTCGGGCAGGTAGATCATCATGTCATTGCGGCTCGGCTTCTCCAGCATCAGCAGGCCCGCGCCGCGCATCTCGGCCGGTTTGTAGAAGCTCATCCGGATCTTCGAATTGCCGTCGTCGAACTTCTGCCAGTAGAGCTTCGCCTTGGAGCTGGTGATGGCGCCGATCCGGTCCTTCGAATTCATCGAGACCGTCTGGACGCTCGTCTCGTTGGGAAAGTTGCCCTTGTAGCAGGCGTCGATCGCCTCCGCCGAATCGAGCTCGGCAGTGGCGGAAGAGGCGAGCGCCAGCGGCAGCACCAGGACGAACGGACGGAGGCCAAGGTTCATCGAATCCCTCCCCCAGGCAAGGCTCCGCCATCATACCTCCTGAGGTCGAAGCGGTGCGGCCGGCGGCGGCCGGCGCGCTGGACACGGGCGGGGACCGCCGCGCCCAGAGCGTCTCCGTGAAGCGACAACCTGCCGTCTTCCTTACGGAAATTCTGAAACCAGTTTCACGTGCCAGCGCCTCTTCCCTTTCTGCGAGGGCGGGAGCATGCTGGCCTCGGGGGCTGGAGGCAGGTCATGGAATCCCTTCGCGACAGGGGCACGCGACACCGACGGCTGGACGAGGGTCTGGTTCACGTCTTCTCGGCCCGCGAGCTGGGCGGGAAGCTCCAGGAGGAGGCGGAGTACCAGCGCAGCGGGCACACCGGGCTCACGTTGATGAAGACGCCCGAGCTGCGGGTGCTGGTCGAGACCGCCGAAGCGGGCACGGTGCTCGCGCGCCACGCCATACACGGCCCAGCGACGCTCTACCTGGTCGAGGGTGAGCTCTCGATCGACACCGCGGGCGGACGCTACACGGCCGGGTCCGGCGACATGGTCGTGCTGCCCAGGGACGAGGATCGGGAGATCGTCGCGCGCAAGCGGTGCATCTTCCTGATGGCGCTCTCACCGGAGAGCTGAGCGAGAGACGGCTGCGGATCAGAGCGGGTCGAGCGCGGGCCCGACGACGGCCACCCGGGCCAGCCGCTCATGCGTCCTGGACGATCACCTGGAATCGGAAGGGGGAGTCCTTCCGCCCCAGAGTGATCCGCGACTCGCCCTCCAGGAAGATCGGCCCGGGATCTCCCTTGGGGCCGCCCAGGCGACGGTCGTCGACGCTCGATCCCAGGGTGCTGCCGCGATCTACGACCGCAGCCCGGCCCTGCTCGAGCACGAACGCCAGGTGATGCCGGGAGATCTGCCACGGCATCTTGTCCTCGATCTCGAGATCGTTGTGGACCAGGGGATTGTGGCTGCAGCGGCCGATCCGGAACGGGAACTGCTCGACGCGAAATGGTGTCGAAGGCAACACCTGCTCGGCTTCGGGGGTGAGCCCTTCGATCAGCAGGACCGGCGGCTTGACCTCCGAGATCGGCTCGACGGAGACGGCGCCGCCGGATCGGAGCTGGAGGATGGTCGCGTTGGCCTCACGCAGCCGCTCGAAGAGCGACTTGAGCAGGAGCAGGGCGACCTCCCGGTCGGTCTGGAGCGCCTGGTAGAAATCGTCGTGGTGCACCTCGTCGGCCACCACCGGGGTGATCGCCACCGCCGTGGCGCTGCGGGGCGTGTCGTCGATCATGCTCATCTCGCCGATCGTGTCCCCGGGGCCGGCGGTCGCCAGGTGGATCAGGGTTCCGCCGACGTCCTTCCGGATCTCGACCTGGCCCTCGTGGAGGATGAAGGCCGTCTCCCCGAGATCGTTCTCGCGGATGAGCGTGTCGCCGACGGCGAACTTGCGGCGCGTGAGCATGGGGTCCTCCCTGAAGCGGGCCTGCGAGCCGGCTTCACCGAGATGATAACCGATGGCAGGACGCACGTTTACGTGCTCGCCGCCGCTCCGGCGCCAATTTTTCCGCCGCGGCTCGCTTGCGGGGTCGGTTGCCGGCATACTGCCGATGCACTCCGCGAGCCCGCGGAGGGGAGGTTTCGGAATGACGTCGCGGCTGCTTCGGATGGCCTGCATCACGCTCTTGGTCCTGGGGCTGCCCGCACTCGCCGCCGCGGACGAGACGCCGGCGCCGGAGCTCTCGGTACGGCAGGAGCCGGGCGTGGAGCGAGAGCTCCAGCCCCCGCTCACCGAGGGCGGGCCGGCGCGCTCCATCGCGCCGCAGACCTCGGGCGGCTGGAGCGACGCGCCCGGTGAGATCGCGATCGAAGACTGGCAGCGCCAGAACCCGTACGGCTACGGGACGGACGTCATCTTTCCGCTGACGCGAGGCGTCAGGGACGCGGACCTGGAGCTCTGGGCCAAGATCCCGGTGTACCCGGTGGCCGCAATCTTCGACGTGATCCAGCTCCCCATCGGCGCGCTCGGCGGCCTCTGGGGCAAGTAGCCTCCCGCTACTCCGGGGACAAGTAGCCTCCCGCTAGGGAGTGGCCTGCTCCTTGGCCCAGCGGTAGTCGGCCTTGCCGGACGGGCTGCGCTGGATCGTGTCGCGGAAGACGAAGGCCTTGGGCAGCTTGTAGCGCGCGATGTGCTTGCCAGCCTCGGCGAGGAGCTCGCTCTCGGTCGCCGTCGCCCCCTCGCGCAGCGCCACGATGGCCACCACCTCGTTGCCCCAGCGCTCGCTCGGCCGCCCGGCCACCACGGTGTCGTAGACATCGGGGTGGTGCTTGAGCGCCGCCTCTACCTCCTCGGCGAAGATCTTCTCACCGCCCGAGTTGATCGTGACCGAGTCCCGCCCGAGCACCTCGATGCCGCCGTCGTCCCGGTAGTGGGCGCGGTCGCCCGGAACCGAGTAGCGTGCGCCGTCGATCTCCGGGAAGGTCTTGGCGGTCTTCGCCGCGTCGCCCAGGTAGCCGAGCGGAACGCGACCGCTCTGGGCGAACCAGCCGACCTCGCTGTCGCCGGTCTGGAGCACCCGGGTGAGGTCCTCGGACACGACGCCCGCGCCGGGGCCCGGCTTGAAATCCCCGGTGCTGACACCGCTGTCCTTGTTGCTCGGGTTGCTGGCCTGGGCACCGGTCTCGGAAGACCCGATGGCGTCCATCACCGTGAGGTGGGGGATCTTCTCGATGAAGTACTCCTTGTACGTCGTCGACAGCGGGGCGCCGCCGGAGCCGATCACCAGCAGGCTCGACGGATCGTGGCGGCCCTGCTTCATCGCGTCCGCCAGCGGGCGCGCAAACGCGTCGCCCACGATCGTGATGGTGACCACCTTCTCGCGCTCGATCAGCTCGAGCGCGTTGTCGGCGTCGAAGCGCTTCACCACGTCCGGGCTCACCACGGTGTTTCCCATCGCGAAGTTCATGAAGGCCACCCACTGGGCGGCACCGTGCATGAGCGGCGGTCCGACCAGGCACTTGACGCCGGGGCCGTTGGCGGCGTCGCTGCGGACGTCCTCCATCGTGCCGCGCTCGCTGCCGTCGAGCCGGCGGCCCCCCATCGCACCCATGAAGATGTCCGCCGAGCGCCACAGCACACCCTTCGGCATGCCCGTGGTTCCGCCGGTGTAGAGGATGTAGAGGTCGTCGGGGGAGTAACCGACGTCGGGCAGCTCGGGGGAGGCACTGGCGAGCGCCTCCTCGTACTCGACGGCGCCGGGCAGCAGCGCGTTGCCGGATTCGTCCTGCACCTGGATCAGGATCTCGAGCTCCGTAAGCCGGTCGCGAATCGCCGCCACGTTCGGCGCGAACTCGGAGTGGTAGATCAGGACCTTGGCCCGCGAGTTGTCGAACAGGTAGAGGAGCTCTTCTTCGACGTAGCGATAGTTGACATTGAGCGGGGCGCTGCGCGAGTAGAACGCGCCGAGCATGCCCTCGACGTACTCGTTGCCGTTGTAGAGATAGAGGGCGACGTGGTCCTGACCCGACTCGTGGCTGGCGAGCCCGGCACGCTCCTGGTGGACGCGGACGCCGCGACCGATCAGGTAGTTGGCCAGGCGGCGGCTGCGCTCCGCGACCTGGGTATAGGTCAGGCGCCGATCCCGGAAGACGATGCACTCGCGGTCGGCAGGGACTGCAGCGGAGAGGGTCTCGAAGACCTCGGCGATGTTGAAATCCACGGGGGGAGGCTCCTCGCTCCGGCAGGGAAGGGGGCGCGCCGGTACCGCACGGGACCTCGCACGGTATCAGCTCCCGATCCACGGCGCGCGAGGAGAAGGCGCCGGAGAGCCCGGCGCGCGGTCAGTCGATGGCGGCCGGAGAGGTCCTCGGGTCGGGCTCGGCGCAGGCTGCGTACTCCGCCGGTCCACGGTCGACCTTGCGCAGCAGCTCATCGCCCCGCCGGTTGACGAGGAGGCTCGCGGCCTCCTCGGCGACGAGCCGGACCGGCACCTTCCGGGCCGGCTGGCTGTCGAACTCGACGACGTACTCGCCCTCGGGCAGCCGGAAGCGATCGCCGGCCCCGAGCGAGCCCTCGACGACGGGCCAGCCGCCGCGGGTGACGCGGAAGGCCGTGCCGACCGTGGTGGAGAGCGCGTCGCGCAGCTCGGCGGCCGAGCCCGCCGAGACGAAGCGGCCGCCGGAGGCGTGGGCGATGGCGCGCAGGCTGGCCACGTCCTCGTCCTCGGCGCTGCCGAGGCCGAAGCCGATCACGTGCACAGTGACGCCATTCTGCTCGTGGAGAAGCTTCGCGGCCGCCACCGGGTCACCGCCGCAGCTCTCGAGACCGTCCGTCACCAGCACCACGGCGCGCCCGCCGACGCAGTCGCCGAAGTCGGCGCCGACCTGCTCGAGCGAGTGGCCGAGCGGAGTCTGGCCCCGCGGCTTCACGCCCGCGATGGCGCGGCGGATGCCGTCCCGATCCGTCGAGTCGAATGACACCAGCAGCTGCGAATCGTCGCAGCGGCGCAGCTCGCGCTTGTGCTGGTGGCCGTAGACCCGGAGCGCCACACCGAGCTCGGCGGGCAGCGCTTCGAGCGTCTGCTCCAGGCTCTCCTTAGCGATCTCCATCTTGGAGCGGCCGTCGATCTGCGCCCACATGCTGTTCGAAGCGTCGAAGACGATCTCGATGCCGCGGTCCGAGAGCGAGATCGCGGGCTGACCCTCGCGGTACGCCTGCACCGAGAGCTCGGCGCAGCCCGGCGCCCGCACTGTCACCAGGGTCACGGCCTCGGCGACGCGCCCGTCGACACCGGTGGCGGTGGCCACGATGCGATTCTCGCCCTAGTGGAGCAGCACGCGGCCGCTGAACCGGCCGTTCTCGACCGTCGTCACGAAGGCGGGCGAGTCGTCGACCCGCAGCAGCACGCTCTGTACCCCGTGATCGGGATGCGAAGCGATCGCCGCCTCGGACATGCCGTCGAAGAGGGTGGCGGTGCCGGTGACCGTCGTCTCGATCTCCCGCTCGGTGTAGAGCGTGCCCTCGCCCGGGGTCTCGATGCGCACGGTCAGCTCATCGGACACGACGACGGTGGTGGTGGCCTCCCGGCGCTCGCCTTCGAGGCTGGTCGCGACGGCGACGATCCGGTTCGGGCCGGGGACCAGCGGCAGTGAGCCGCTGAACGTACCGCCCGAGAGCGTCGCCGAAAGCGGGGAGCCGCCGTTCACACTCAGGGTGACCTTCTCCACGCCCGTCGTCTTCAGGTTGAGGAAGGCCTCGGGGAGCTTCGCCGGGTCGACCACCCGCACGAAGCTGCCGCCGGTGCCGTCGGCGATGCCGCGCAGGATCTCGGCCCCCTTGCTGTCCTGGCCCAGCAGCAGGGTGTGGATTGCGACGCCCTGCGCCCGGGCCTCCGTCATGGCGACGCGGGCCTTCTTCTCGTTGGACTTGCCGTCCGTGAAGAGCAGCATCACCCGGGACGAGCCCGGCCGGGCGTTCTGGTGGAAGCCGGCGAGTGCAGCGCGGATGCCAGCGGCCAGGTTCGTGGAGCCGTGACGGTCGAGATCGCGCAGCGCGGCCACGGCCCGGCTGCGGTCCGCGGTGAGAGGCTGGATCAGCTCGGCGTTACCGTCGACATCGACGACGCCGACCTGGATGTCGCTCTTCGCCGGCAGGCTTCGCACCAGGGCGACGGAGCCCTTCACCCGGTAGTCCTTGGGGTCGGTGTCGTGGAGGCTCTTCGAAGTGTCGAGCACCAGGAAGAGGTCGAGCTGCTTCACGCCGCCGAAGATGGAGGCGCCGCCCACCACCTCGACCTGCGAGTCGAGGCTCGACAGCAGTGCGCCGTCGGCCGGCTCGTGGATCTCGACCTGCAGCTCTCCCTGGGCGGCGGCCAGCCCGGCCCAGAGAAGCCCCAGCAGAAACACCCCGATCGCGCGAAAATTCGGTCCCATGACGGTCTCCCCGGTAGGAGAGACTCATCGGACCGGCGCCTCACCGACTTGAATCGATCCTCGCAAGCGCCCGCCGAATCAGGGCTTCTGGCCTCAGCCGAGGGCGCCGTCCTGCTTCAGCTGGGCGATCTTCGCGTCGTCGTAGCCGAGCGTCTCGCGCAGTACCTGCTCGGCGTGCTCGCCGACGGTTGGAGCCCAGCCGGGCTCCGGCAGCTCCTCGCCGCGAAACTTCACCGGGTAGGGGAGCATGTCGACGCCGTGCTTCTCGTGCGGGTAGAGCCGGAAGCGGTCCTTGAACTGCGGGTCCTCGGCCACCGTCTTCGGGCTGTTCACCGGCGCGATCGGGAAGTTCTTCTCGGCGCCCAGCGCCATCCACTCCTGGGCGGTCTTCGCCGCAAAGATCGCCTTCAGCTCCTTCTGCAGCTCGCGGTTGTTGCGGGCGTGGTCCGCGTACTTCGAGCCCGGCCACTTCTCGAAGAGCTCCATGCGTCCGACGGCCTCGCAGAAGTTCTTCCAGAAAGCCTGCTCGGAAGCCATGAAGAGCACATGCCCATCCGATGCGGCGTAGAGCTGGTAGCGCACGCCTTCCTTCATGCCGGCGGTGCCCACCGCGCGACGCTCGTAGTTGTCGGCCTTGTTTCCGGTGACCACGTCTTCAGGCCGCTCGTAGGCCATGTAGCTCTCGGAGCGGTACCAATCCATGTAGGCCGCCGCGTCGGACTGGCCCAGCTCGATGAAGCTGCCCTCTCCGGTGTCGCGGGCGCGGATGATGCCGGCCAGGATCGAGAGCGCGCCGAAGAGGGGCCCGGCGTGGATGCCGATGCTGGCGTGCTCCGGGATGTAGCAGTAGCCCTCTTCGTCGTAGGCCGGATTGATGATGCCGGCCCAGGTGTCGAAGGCGATGCCGTGGGCGGGCAGGGACTGATAGGGGCCGGTCATCCCGTAGCCCGAGATGTTGCAGAAGACGATCTTCGGGTTGATCTCCGCGAGGTCGTCGAAGCCCAGGCCCCTCCGCGCCAGCGAGCCGGGCCGCATGGCCTCGACGACGGCGTCCGCGCCCTTCACCAGGTCCTTGAAGATGGCAACCGCCTCGGGGTTCTTCAGGTTCAGGGCCAGGCTCTTCTTGCCGCGGTTGATGTGCAGGTGCATCAGCGAAACGCCCTCGACGATGGGCCAGGTCATGTCGCGAATGTAGTCGCCCCCCGGCGGCTCGATCTTGATCACATCAGCGCCCATGTCCACCAGATGCGTGGTGATGGCGGCGGGCCCGAGCATGCTGCTCTCGATGATGCGCACGCCGGCCAGGGGGGCGGGTCTGGAGCTCATGGTGTTCTTCCTTCTTGGAGTTCGGTGCGGGCGGCTCGGGGCGCGCAGCGGTCCGGGGCCTACTCGAAGCGGACCTCTGCTCGGGTGCCGTCGACCTCGACGGGGTAGGTGGCGAGGGGCTTGCTGGCGGGGCGGCGCACCGGCGAGCCGTCCCGCACGTCGAAGAGGGCACCATGCAGCGGACACTCGAGGTGTGGCCCATCGAGGCATCCCTCGGCCAGGGAGAACGCCGCGTGGGTGCAGCGCTCGGCCACGGCGTACAGGACGCCCTCGACGTTGCAGAGCAGCGCCTTGCGGCGACCGCAGGCGACCGGCAGGATCGCGCCCGGCGCCAGGTCACCCACATCGACGACCACGCTCGCGGGCACGCCGGCACTAGCCTGTGCCATTGCCACCCTCCAGGTAGCCGTCGAGGGTTCGGTGGAAGTGGCGAATGCGGATCTCCTGGTCGCCGAGGTGAAGGCCTTCGAATCCCGAGGAGTTCATGCCCCGCTGGATGCGCGGAAGATTGTAGAAGTCCTGGGCCATCAGCTCTCCGCCGCCGCCGACGGGCTCGAGAGCGAGGTCGTCCGTGAGCACGTGATGCTGATGGGCGGGGCGGGGAATCTCGGCTGCGGGCGCGCGCAGCAGGTTCCAGAAGTCGAAGAGCATCTTCTGCGGGTCCGTCGGATGTGGGCGGTGGCGGAACAGCCAGGCGCTGCGGCCGAAGATGTTGAACGTGAGGTTCGGAAAGACCGTGTAGTGGAAGTCGTCGACGAGCTGCGGATCGTGGAGCTCGGAGAAGTCGGCCCCGAGCGCAGGTCCCTGCACCTCACGCACCGCCTTCGCGATGGTGGGCCGAACGTCCTCGGCGCCGCCGTCGAAGCTCGCGAGATCGACTCCGGCAGTCGCAAGGAAGGATTCGCGAATCCGCTCGGTGACCTGCCCGTGATCCGGATGCCGAGGGCTGGCCACCGCGAGCTTCAGGATCATGCGCGTGTGCCGGTCGTAACAGTCGATCGGCACGTCGACGTCGTCGTTCACGTCGAGAGTGTCCGGGTGGGTCCCAGCGATGTGGTAGGCCTCGTTGAAGGCGTCGACGCTGGTCTTCCAGTTGCAGTCGACCTCGACCGTGACGTCGTCGAGGAGCTTCATCTCCTCGAAGTGGTACGGGTCGAGGTGCTCGGGGATCACGCCCAGGTAGTCGGACAGCGGCTCGGCGTCGCGGTCGAGGTTGAGCCAGACGAAGCCTCCCCAGCGCTCGCAGCGCACCGCTCCGAGGTGGAGTCGATCGCGCGGGCAGCCCTGGGGAAAGGTGTGCTCGTCCTGGGGCTCGATCAGCGCGCCGTCGCGCCCGTAGCGCCAGGCGTGGTAGCCGCACTCGAAGAACGCAACCCTGCCGCGTCCCGGCTCCCGCAGCCGGTTGCCCCGGTGCATGCAGACGTTGTGGAAGGCCCGGATCTCGCCGTCGTCCTGGCGCACCACGAGAATCGACTCAGGGCCGATCTCGAAGGTGAAGTAGTCGCCGGGCTCGCTGAGGTCGCGCTCGAAGCCGGCCATCTGCCAGACCCGGCTCCACATGCGCTCGCGCTCCCGATGCGCGAACTCGGGCGACGTGTAGCGCTCCTTCGAGATCGGCTCGTTGCCCAGGTCCGGTCGCGGTGCGCGCTGGAGGGGCGTGCGTCGGAGCTTGGGCTGGGGGGCGGCCATGGCATCCTCGTGCGGATCGCGGACATCCCAGGGTACGAAAATCCCCTGCGGCTGGCCCTACTTCTCGAAGAAGTTCGACGCGCCGTCCCAGTCCTCGGGGGGCGGCTCCGCATCGAAGCCGCGGGAGAGCTCCAACAGCCGGGTCACCGAGAGATCATCTGCGTGCTCGGCCTCGAGCGCCTCGAGCCGGAAGATCGCCTCGCCGAACAGGCGCGAGCGATAGGCGTCCAGCGCCTCTTCGTAATGGCGGGCGAACTGCAGCCGCTCCTCGTAGACGTGGCCGGTGCGGCCCAGCAGCTCGTACACCTCGACCGCCCGGGACTTGCCCTTCACCCGCACCCGGTCGACCCGCCGCCACGCGAAAGCACTGCCCGTCGCCTCGCGGGTCGACGCGGAGACGAGGACGCGGGTGCCGTAGAAGCGCGAGAGCCCCTCCAGGCGGCTCGCCAGATTCACCGTGTCCCCGAGCGCTGTGTAGACGAGCCGAGACACGGAGCCGACGTTGCCCACCACCACCGGTCCCGTCGCCACGCCGAAGCGGGTGGGCAGCGGCGGCAGGCCCTCACTCTGCCAGCGGGAGTTGAGCTCCGCCAGGCGCTCCTGGCAGCGCAGCACCGCGGCGGCGCAGTGAGCGGCGTGCTCATCGTCCTGGATCGGCGCACCCCAAAAGGCCACCAGTCCGTCTCCGTTGAGCTGGGTGACCGTGCCGTAGCCGTCGCCTTGCACGATCTCCAGCAGCTCCTCGAAGTACACTGCCATGTGCGCAGTGAGCGCCTCCGGCGAGAGCGTCTCGGCGATCGAGGTGAAGCCCTGGATGTCGGTGAAGAGGCCCGTGACCTCGCGCCGGGCGCCGCCGATGCGCGCGGCCTCGCCACGGGTCATCAGCTCCTTGATCACGTCGATGGGCACATAGCGGGAGAAGGAGTCGAGGGCGACGCGCATGCGCTCCTGCTCGGTGGCCAGCTGATCGACCTCGCGCAGCGAGGACTTCACGGGCTCGAACTCGTGTAGCTCGAGCGAGCCCATGCGCTGGCTGTTCTCCGCCAGTCTCGCGAGCGGCCGGCTGTAGCGCCGCGCCAGCCAGAAGGCCATGACCACGGCCGCCGCGAAGCCGAGCGCGGAGACACCGAGCAGCAGCAGCCGTTGCGCAGTGATCACGCCGACGAGGTCGCTCTCGGGCACGAGCACCACGATGGAGATCGAGCGGTTGACGCCGAGCGGGACATCACGCACGTCCGCCCAGTGTCGCTCGCCGCCGCTTTCGAAGGGGAAGATCAGCGGCGCGCCGGATTCCCGCGCCTGCGCCGCGTCGGCGGCGTCGGTCAGGAGCTGGAGGCCGAGGTCGCGGGGGTGCTTGAGCAGCGCCTCGCGTCGCACGTCGGGACGCGCGAATCGCGATAGGCCCGGCAGGCCGATCACTCGCCGGTCCTCGGTCATCACGATCGAGAGGCCTCCCGGGCTGACGTTCAGCTTGCGCGTGAACTCCGAGAGGTCGCGCAGCTGCACGTCGAAGGCCAGCACGAAGCGCTCGCCGTCGGCGTCTTCCGCATGCAGCGAGGCCGTGATGCCAGGCTCGCCCGTGGTGAAGAAGGTGTACGGGTCGGTCCAGTAGATCTCCTGGGGCAGCGCGACTCCCGGCTCGTGCTCCTCGGCGCCGCTGTAGGCCACGGTGTACCAGTCGCGCACCCTCGGGTCGTAGCGCTCCTCTTCGGGCGGGTTCTCGACGGTCCACTCCCGGATCAGCGTTTCGGGGTCGCGCCACTCGGCGTACTCGAGACGGTGGCCCCACTCTTCGCTCCGGGTCAATCGGTTGCGCCACCGGTCGGGGAAGCGGAGCAGCAAGTAGCCCCGTCCCTGGTCGTCGCTCAGGGTGATCGACGAGATCTGGGGGATGCGCTCGATCAAGGGTATGAAGAAGCGGTTGAGCTCCCGGGTATCTTCGAGATCGAGGGCGCCGGAGCGCGCCAGGCTCCGCGTCAAACGCAGGCCGCCCTCCACCGGCCGGACGTAGGCGGCGAGCTTGGATTCCATCTGCCCAATCCCCCGCTCGATCAGCGCCTTCGACATGGAGCGGGTGATCTGCTGCCCGGTGTAGAAAGTCGTCAGCAGGATCGTTCCGGTGAGTACGACCAGCAGAGCGCAGAGGTTGCGGATCAGGCTCCAGCGGATCGTGATCGTCTGATGTTCCGCCTCGGATTCGCTCGCCATCGCTCGCCCGCCTCCACCCGGACGCGCGAAGCATACCAGCTCGCAGTGTCCTCCCCGGGCCGCGTTCTCGGGCGTCGCTCGCACCCCGACCAACTTCCTCGACTCGCCTCTCGAGCGGCGCGCCCGGGGCGTGCGCGTGGTTCGCCAGCACGTCACCGTCGCCCCCCCCCACCCCCTGGAAGACGCCGGCCGCGTCCTGCTCGGCTTCCGCCCGAGCGCATCATGCTCGACAGGGTTTGAGAGTGGAGGGCCCCGAATATCCACGGGGCCGCCGCCGGACACTATGATCTGTGCCGTGACCCTACCTCGCCGGCTGACCGGGCTGCTTCCGGTCCTGCCGCCCTTCCTGGCGGCGGTCGCGCTCCCCGCCGCCGGCTGGCACCTCCTCTGGTTCCTCACCGACGATGCGTTCATCTCCTTCCGCTATGCCTCCAACTGGCTGCAGGGCTACGGACCGACCTGGAACCCGCCTCCCTTCCTGCCCGTCGAGTGCTACACGAACTTTCTGTGGGTG
>PVMS01108751.1_pt1 | contig 13811 bp, 13 predicted proteins | sample 1853461 | NCBI WGS metagenome assembly PVMS01 (sample SAMN08582032, study PRJNA380276) | Marine sediment metagenome, whole genome shotgun sequencing project. | isolation source: ocean sediment barecode stripped | collected 2017 | reverse complement strand
CTCATCATTGGGATTAAGCCGCAGACTGTTCTTATAGACTTCAATGCTGGGAGCATACTGCCTGGCTTCCAGAAGGCTGTTTCCAATGTTGTGCCAAATCTGAGCTGTTTTTCCTGCATCATCGGTCTGTTCCAGCATTGATTGATACTGTTTTACAGTCTCCTCATACTTCTCTTGAGCATAGAGTGCAGTTCCCGTATTAAACTCGGCTTCGTAGGACTCCTGGTTAATATTCTCTGCCTTACGAAACTGAACTTCGGCTTCGGCAAATTCCTCATTTTCGTAAGCCCTTACGCCATCCCGGATCACTTTACGATCATTTTGACCATAGGCCGAAATGATTCCCATCAGCAGCAGCAATATCAGAACAGATCTCTTTATCATAGTATCTTATTTATCTGTTTTAAAAAGGTTCAGGCGATAGAACAGGCGGCTTTTCCTGGAACGAATGAAGAATTCCAGCACAAGGAAAAAAAGTGCGAAACCGGCAAAGTACTGGAAACGTTCAGCAAATTCTGCAAATACTCTGGTTTTTAGTTCGGTTCTTTCAAGCTTATCCAGCTCATCGATCAGGCTGTTTATCCGGTCTCCCGGAATGTAGGCACCCCGACCTTCTGTAGCCACTTCTTTTAGTAGCTTTTCGTTCAGTTTACTTACCACCACATTGCCATCACGATCTCGTCTTGTGGCACTGCTACCGGGCGAGATAGGTATGGGAACGCCATTGGGATCTCCCAACCCAACCGTATATACCTTAATTCCTTTTTCTGCTGCACGACTGGCCTCACCTACAGCATCATCTTCATGGTTCTCTCCATCGGTAATCACTACGATGGCCTGGCTGGGAATACCATCGCCAGCCTTGGGTTCCTCTTCACCACCCGAAAAAGAACGGACCGCCAGATGTATAGCGGAACCGATGGCAGTTCCTTGTTTTGATACCATATCCGGGCCTGCTCCGGAAAGAAACATCTTTACACTGGGGTAATCATCTGTAATCGGGATTTGGGTATAGGCGTCTCCTGCAAATACAATCAAACCAATCTTATCATTGGACATACGATCGACCATACGGTTAATCATTTGCTTGGAACGCTCAAGCCTGGAAGGTTTAATATCTTCAGCCAGCATGCTGTTAGAAACGTCCAGAGCTATGATGATCTCCCTTCCCTTATGCTCTACTTCCTGGAGTCTGGATCCAATTCTGGGTCCCGATGCAGCAATAATTAATAAGACGGTCCCTGTGAACAGAAGCAGGAATTTCCAGTGCAGCGCCCAGGCGGAAGCCTCAGGCATCAGTTCATCAAGCAAGGCATTCTCGCCCAGTAAGACCAGGGAACGCCTGCGGTGATTCCAGTAGAGCAAGTATCCTGCAATCATTAGACCCGCGGCCAGCAGGAACCATAAAATATCCTTATGTGCGAACTGTATCATGCTTAGGGAATTGTTCTGAATAGGGTATATCTGAGGAGTACTTCTAGCAGAAGGATTAGCATGGCAGCCAGTAGAAAAGGAAAATACTCTTCCTTTTTCTTGCTAAAATGTTTTACATCGAGCCTTGTTTTCTCCAGTTGATCGATCTCCTGGTATATTTCTCGCAATTTGTTGTTATCAGTGGCACGAAAATAGGTTCCTCCGGTGGTTTCCGCAATTCCTTGAAGGACCTTCTCATCAATTTCAACCGGCATGTCCCTGATCACCGTTCTGCCAAACATATCCTGAACCTGGATGGGTGCATTTCCTTTAGAGCCCACACCTATAGTATATACCCTGATATCATAACCTGCAGCAATCTCAGCCGCGGTAAGCGGGCCCACATCTCCCCTGTTGTTTACTCCATCAGTCAACAGAATGATCACTTTGCTTTTGGCTTTGCTTTCCTTAACGCGATTCACGGCTGTTGCCAGTCCCATGCCGATGGCTGTTCCGTCTTCAATCACTCCAAAATCCACATCCTTCAGAAAATTGATCACCACGGCTCTGTCGGTCGTCAAGGGACACTGGGTAAAACTTTCACCGGCAAATACAACCAATCCAAAACGATCATCTCCCCTGGCGTTTACAAATTCAATACCCACATTTTTTGAAGCTTCCAGCCTGTTGGGCTTGAAGTCCATGGCTTTCATGCTGCCAGATACATCCATACAGAGCACTATGTCAATACCTTCCGTGGTTACCTGTTCCCACTGGTTGGACGATTGGGGCCTGGCAAGCACCACTATAATCAGGGCGATCACAGCCATTCTAAGCAATGCCAGAAGATGGCGCAACCAGATCCTGGAGGAACCCATGCGTTCATCCAGATTCTCAAAACCAGATAATTTCAAGGGCGCAGTCCCTTTCCTTCCCTTCCACAGATACCATGCTCCCATTAAAGGAAGAAGAGCCAGGGCATAAAAGAAAGCCGGATATGTAAATTCAATGTTACTCATCAACCGCCTCCTTTTTGTCTTCCAAACCATAGAATAAGGGATAGGTCTTCTGCACAAAAATATATGCGTTATTCAGGTTTGTCTGATTATCGACTGGCATTGGATCTTCCTTTGCAAATTTTACCAGGTCGGCCAGCTCAAGCAATTCCTTCAGTATATCATCCAGCAGTTGATCATCCGGATTGGCCCTCCTGAATGCATGAAGGATCTCTTCTGTAGTACTCTCCATGGCCGGAATGTCGTACTGGCGCTCAATATAGTGTCTTGTGATTTCGGTGAGAGAAGTATAATATTGCTTCACCTTCCCTCTGGTCCAGATTTTATCTTCCTTTAGTTTGTCAAGAGCTCTGAATGCAAGCACATGGGCAGGTTCTAATGGTTTTTGAGAATGAGCGTCAGGATCCCTCTTTCGGTTTAAATACCTTCTGATTAGCCAGAAAGCTGTGCCCACAAGCAGCAATCCTCCCAGTCCTGCTAATGCCCAGGGAAGCACTTCTTTAAAGGAAAGCGGGGTATTGATGGGAGGCTTTATTGGCATTATTTGCTGAGTCGTATCCACAACAGGATCATACAAATTGATAATCAGAGGCATGCTTCTGGCAGTGTCGACTTCACCCCCTCTCATGTAGATCACTTCCTGCGAAGGCACAATATGGGAACCTGATTCGAATCCAGTGATGATATATGCTTGTTCTACAAGAATTCTGTCCTCTGAAGTAATTGTATCAGGTGAAGAGCTGGAAATCACTTCCAGGGAGCTGCTCAGGGTATCATGTATAAGCGGCAGTATAAATTCCAGCTCACTGGCAGCATCTACCCGAAGCGTGTAGCTTATTTGCTCGCCAATCATCAGTGAGTCGCTGCTCAATATCGATTCCACACGGATCAGCTGTCCCTTGACCGGGATTGCCAGTAAGAGAAACACACCCGTCAAAAACAGTCCCTTAACTAGCTGTATGAATCCACTATTGCGCATATTAACGATGCTTGAAAAGCCTGATAAGCGGTTTTACATAATCTTCGCCGGTCCGAAGCGACACACTGTCCACTCCGGCCCTTGAAAAAATCTCCTTCATTATCTCCAGATGACTTTCCCACTTCATCGCATAATTCTCTCTGATACGGCTTAAGGAGGTGTCGATCCATCGTTCGCCTCCAGTTTCAGCATCAAGTACCCTTAGAAGGCCTACAGCCGGTAGCGACGTTTCGCGCCTGTCGTACACATGAAGTGCTGCTACATCGTGCTTGTTGTTAGCGATCTGAAGAGAACGTGCATATCCCTTATCCCTGAAGTCGGATATAAGAAAAGCTGTACACCTTTTTTTAATGGCATTGGTTAAGAACCTCAGGCTTTCCGATATATCTGTACCCTGACTCTGTGGCTTACACTCCAGCAATTCTCTGATAATCCTAAGGATATGCTTTCGTCCTTTCTGGGGTGGGATAAACTTTTCAATGCGGTCACTGAAAAGGATTACGCCTATTTTATCGTTATTTTCAATGGCAGAGAAGGAAAGCAGTGCTGCAATCTCCGTAATCAGGGCCCGCTTCATCTGTACCTGGGTGCCAAAATCACCCGAAGCGCTCACGTCGATAAGCAACATGACGGTAAGCTCCCTTTCCTCTTCAAAAACCTTCACATAGGGGTGGTTAAAACGTGCCGTTACGTTCCAGTCGATACTCCTGATATCATCTCCATACTGATATTCTCTGACCTCAGAAAAGGTCATGCCTCTGCCTTTGAAAGCACTGTGATACTCACCTGCAAAGATCTGCCGGGACAGCCCCCGGGTTTTGATCTCAATCTTACGTACCTTTTTCAGGAGATCTTTTGTTTCCACTTACTTCTTTCTTGCTTCTCTCACCGTAAAATACCATTCCTGTCTGACCAGGGTCACATGAATCGAATCACTGTCCAGCTGATAACTCCACTCCGACTCCCCCACCTTCTCATGAATATCGTTTAACTCTTCAATTACCTCATCATATTCGCCGTAGTCACAGATCAACTTTGTACTTCTACAGATATCCTCATCAGTAAAGTAGATTATCCAGGTGCGTGTCCGGAGTCCGTTTACAAACTTCAGATAATTGAAGCGCTGGTTCACCACCGATTTGTCGCGTCTGAATCCCATGTGTTTATCTTTCACAATCACGCGCACCTCCTCCTTGGTCAGATCGATCATAGACTGTCCCTTCGCGGGTGAGCCCACAAGCAACAACAAAGCTGTTGTCAGAATCAGTAAGGGCGTGATAAGCTTCATAACAGACTTATATTAAGGCACCTCCACATGATTAAGGATTTCAGAGATAATATTCTCCGTGGTAATATTTTCTGCTTCGGCTTCATATGTTAAACCAATTCGGTGCCGCATTACATCGTGACATATGGCCCGGATATCTTCCGGCACCACATATCCCCTGCGCTTAATAAAGGCATATGCTTTGGCTGCCTTGGCCAGGTTGATGCTTGCACGTGGTGATCCTCCATACTGTATAAAAGGCACAAACTGTGCCAGTCCTGCCTTCTGAGGATCACGCGTGGCAAAAACGATATCCAGAATATAGTTTTCAATTTTCTCATCCAGGTATACCTCCTTCACAACAGCACGCGCCTTTATAATGTCTGCAGGTTTCAAAATGCTGTTTGCAACCGGGAACTCGTCTGCAAGATTCTCCCTGACAATAAGTCGTTCTTCTTCCCTGCCGGGATAGTGAACCACCACCTTCATCATGAAACGATCCATCTGAGCTTCGGGCAAAGGATAGGTACCCTCCTGTTCAATTGGGTTCTGCGTAGCCATTACCAGAAAGGGAGGTTCCAGCTTATAGGTAGTATTCCCAATGGTCACCTGCTTCTCCTGCATGGCCTCCAGCAAGGCACTCTGTACCTTGGCAGGCGAGCGATTGATCTCGTCGGCCAGAATCAGGTTGGCGAAAACAGGTCCCTTCTTTACAATAAACTCTTCCTTCTTCTGGCTGTAGATCATGGTGCCCAGCAGGTCGGCCGGCAGTAGATCGGGTGTAAACTGAATACGGCTGAACGCTGCATCGATGGTTTGTGAGAGTGTGCTAATGGCCAGGGTCTTTGCAAGTCCGGGCACCCCTTCAAGCAATATATGTCCGTCCGATAACAAACCAATAAGCAATCTGTCCACCAGAGCTTTCTGTCCCACAATCACCTTCTGAATCTCCAGGGTGATCAGGTCCACAAACTCACTCTCCTGCTTGATCCTATCGTTGAGCTCTTTGATGTTTACGTCCTGAGTCATGTAATGGGTTCTTTAATGTTAATAATCATCTTAGTTAATCACACTTCCAAAGCGGAGAACAAAAATAGCAGCGAAAATGACCAATCGAAAGGAATGAGGGGTTAAAAAATGTTAAGAATTGGGTAAATTTGTTTACTTAAAGCAGTGCAATGAGCAGGTATTTTATTCATATGGCCTATGATGGCAGTGATTATTGTGGCTGGCAGATTCAGCCAAATGAGAAGACCGTGCAGCAAGTACTTGAACATGCCCTCAGCACACTTCTGAAGCAGGAGATTTCTGTAAGCGGTGCTGGGCGTACTGACACAGGCGTACACGCCTCTCATTTTGTCGCACATTTTGATCACTTTTCTACTCAGTCTGCAGACAGTGCGAGCTCATCCAAATCTCACCTTCCATCGTCTGTACAATTCATTTTCAAACTGAATCGCTTCCTCCCTCCTGATATTGTTGTATATAAAATAATTTCTGTTGCGGAAGAATTACATGCCCGTTTCTCAGCCACCTACAGAACCTATCAGTACCATATATCCTCCATCAAACCTCTTTTTAAGAGGAATTACAGCCACTATGTATATGGAAAACTTGACCAGGAAGCCATCAACAGCTGTTGTAAAGTGCTTATGGAAACTACCGATTTTACAAGTTTTGCCAAGCTGCATACTGATGTTCATACCAATAATTGCACGGTCACAAATGCCGAGTGGAAGAATGTGGAACAGGGGTATCTTTTTGAAATAAGTGCCGATCGTTTTCTTCGAAATATGGTACGGTCCATAACTGGCACCCTACTGGATGTGGGCCGCGGAAAACTGGATCTCGAGGGATTTAAGAAGATTGTAGAGGCTAAAGATCGTTCGAAGGCGGGTTCATCTGCTCCGGCAAAGGGCCTTTTCCTGACCGACATCGGATACCCCGAACCAGTGGATAGTATATAGTGGATAGTAACTAGAGACTAATTAACTCTTTTCAATCGGGCACTGATAATTTCCTTGCCGTCGCTTTCACGGGTGGCTACAAAATATGTTTCGCCTCCAGTATGCTCATGACCGGAAATTTGAATGCGATTGCCAATTAAGGCCTCATGATTAAAATTGATCTCCAATTCATGAATCTCTTTGTCCGCATTCCCAGCTGTAGTCACTGCATCAATACACCACTCCATATATTTCACATTATTCACGTGACCTACGATATCCAGGTCAGAAAATACCACTTCATGCTGTTTTAGTAGTTTGGTATCACCAGGCACAAGGACTTTATCCAGGGGCGTTTCAAACATCTGCACATCGTGAATGATCAATTTGAATTGCTCCATCATGTCTTTGGGCCGGATCAGGCGGTGGGAATCTATATCCAGAATCAACCAGGCCGTACTGGCCACACCTATCACATCCCCCTTGCTATCTAATACCCTGAAATCCCTGAGGGCAAAGAGCCTCTCTGCACCACTTGGCCAGGTCTCGACCTTGATCTGCTCATTCCAAACCGGATAACGTTTCATGTGAATCCGCATTCTCGAAAGTGCCCAGGTCGTCTTTCTGCTCTTCATTTCATCGTAGCCCAATCCCAGTTCACTGGCGTGATGGTAGGCTACTTCCTGAAAAAAAATTGGCCATACTGGTCAGTCTCGCCTGCCCCTTTGGATTCAGGTCGTAGGATGATATTGTAAACTCCTTTGTGAAAATATTCATCTTGCTATCTGAAACTATAAATCATTCCAGATCTCCCAGGACGCCTCGGCCTGGTAGATCAGCATATCATGACCATTCACTATCTGTGCTCCATACTCCTCTCCCCTGGCAAGAAACTTTGTTTTTTCCGGATTATAGACCAGGTCAAACAAGAGATGATTGGGTGAAAGAGCTTCATAGGGAAGAGAGGGGAAAGTCTCCACACCGGGGTGCATTCCAAGCGGGGTCGTATTAATGATTAGAGTAGTCTTGCGAAGCAACTCATCGGTAATATCTCCATAGGTAATCTGTTTATCCCCGGCTGTACGGCTCACCCTGGTGTATGTGATGCCCAGCTGTTCAAGTACATATGAAACTGCTTTAGATGATCCTCCTGTTCCAAGAATAAGTGCAGAAGAGTGATGAGCTTCCAAATATTGCTCCAGAGATTGCCTGAATCCAATAACATCCGTATTGTCACCCACAAGTTCCAAACGGTCCCCAAGCTTTCTGAATGAAATGGTGTTTACCGCCTGGATCGATTGTGCTGTGGGGCTTAGTGAATCAAGATAGGATATTACCTGCTGTTTATATGGCACCGTTACATTTAACCCCACCAGAGCTTTTTCCCTTTTCACAAGGTCTTTGAACTCATCCATACCTTCCAGCGGGAAATTCATGTATTGGGCATCTATCCCCTCATTTTTAAACTTATCAGCAAAGAAAGAAGCTGAAAAACTGTGTCCCAGAGGATATCCGATTAGTCCGAACCGACGCATTCTAGCTTAGATTTTTATTCCTGGTCAGCCCAATTTCCACAATAAGAATCAATGCGAAACCAGCCGCGGCCATCAAGAGCGCAAACCAGAACTGATCGCCCGGGTTCCCCATAGATGGCAAAATGTTCTTCTCCACCAGGGGTCTTACTTCGCCTTCAACCACAATGGTCTTCAAGGTTTCTTTCCAGGGCCAGATCTTGTTCAAGGATCCGATCATAAATCCCACAAGCACTGCAATAGTAATATCATGATACTTTTTGAGCAACCAGGAGAGCAGGTTAGCAAAGAGGATAAGTCCGGTCACCGCACCAGCACCCAGCAAAAGGAGATCGAGTATAATTCGCTCGTTGACTGCATGGAGAGCAAAAGAATACTTGCCCAGTAATAACAGGATAAAACTCCCAGATATTCCGGGAAGGATCATTGCACAAGAGGCAAGTCCGCCTGAAAAGACCACAAACCAGGAGGCATCGGTGGTTGTGGTAGGAGTTACACTGGTGATATAATAGGCGATTCCGATCCCCGCCACGACTGCCACTATTTTAGGATATCTCCATTGTATAATTTTTCGGGAAACTACATAGGAAGAAGCCAGGACCAAACCAAAAAAGAAGGACCATATCAATACAGGCTGATGTTCCAACAGGTATTCCAGCACTTTTGCCAGGGAAAGAACTGAGATAAAGATGCCTGAAAATACGGCCAGCAGAAAGTTTCCATTGATCTGTTTCCAGAATGAAAACCATCGGCCCGTAAAAAACAACTTAATCGCCTTCAGATTTATTCCCCTGATAGAGTTTATAAGTTCCTCATAGATTCCTGTGATAAAAGCGATGGTTCCTCCGGATACACCAGGGACCACATCGGCCGCTCCCATTCCCATTCCCCTGAGTACCAGGCTTAGATACCTTGCTGCATTCTTCTTCAAAATCTACTGTTTTCTGCTGTGAAACTCCTCAGGCAATACATCAAAAAAAGTATCTCCACGCATGCCACACCGCAGAGCCTCTAAGGAGACTACTTCGTTTGGGGCTATGTTTCCAAGGTTTACATTGGCTCCAAGCAACTGAATAAACATAGTTTGCTGTGCCTTAAGAGGTGCCTCCCACAATACATCATTTACTGAGATCTCCTTCATGATATCATCGATCAGTTCCCTGTTAGCTGAACCGTCCGACTCGTAGATACCTATGGTGCCGCTCTCTCTTGCTTCAGCAATTACTTTCCATGCCCCGGTTCCGAGCTCTGTTTTCATATGGGAGACCCATACATCATTGGATAGTTCCACCCCTTTAATTTTGCTTCCGATTTCAGATAGCACCTCAAAATCTCTGGCAAGCGTGGCAATACATTCCAGTTTCTCGTCATGATCCATTTTAATGGTGCCATCCGAAACTTCCACATTGCCCAGTCCCGATTCAGACACAAACTTCCTGTAAGCATCGAACTCGCCACGCACATAGAACATTTCAAACAGAGTTCCTCCAAAATAGGGTTTTAGGCCTGCCGACTGATAGAGTTTCACTTTCTCCTTCAGATCACGGGTAATCAGTGCAGTTCCAAACCCGAATTTCACCAGGTCGGTGTAGGGTGCACTGGATTCGATAAAGTGTTCGGACTCTTTCAGGCTCAAACCTTTATCCATCATCATAGTCAGACCGAAATCGCGTCTACCTGAAGTTCTTTCAGGAACATGTGTTAGAGGAAAATTCATTAGATTTTACTTTTTATATTGTTGGATAATGCGCTCTATATCAGCATCCCGGACACTTTCAGGAAAAAAGTAGGAGAATTCTGATTCAAGATCACTGTCTACCTTTAATGCTTCACTAAGAAAATTAATAGAAAGCTCCTTATCTCCCTGCTTCAGATGGCAAACCGCCATCTTCATTTTTATACCAGCATCATCGGACTGATGAACAAAAGCTTCACGTAAAAAACCCAGAGCAATTTCGAATTGTCCCTCCTTCATGAGAAGCCCTGTCAGCGCGCCCCAGCCATCCAGATCTTTGACATCGGTTCGTGTTACATAGGAGTAACACTTGATGGCTTCATCTATCAGCCCTGCATCTTCGTTGGCATATCCCAGGTTGATCCAGTAATCGAGGTTTTTATTATCAAACTCGATGGCCTTCAGAATATAAGTGATGGCTTCCTGCTGACTACCCAGACGGTGATAGATCATGCCGGCCCCAAACCAACCCTCAGGGTCACTGTTATCAAGTTCAATCACCTTTCGGAAGGCCCCCAGGGCATCCTCCAGATGGTTCATCTGCTCGAAACAATCACCCATATAGCAGTATGCCTGCGTGCTTTCCGGCTCCACCTCAAGAAATTCCCTGTATGTTGCAATGGCCTTATCATACTTCCCTGCATTTACCCAGACACTGGCCTTGTTGAAATAGGATGATGCGTAGTCGGGATTGATGGCAATGGAAAAGTCGTATGCCTCTACAGCTTTTTCAAAATACTCCAATTTATGGTTCACAATCCCTAAGTTATACCAGACATTATCTGAGTAAGGATCCAGATCCAGGTACTGTTGATAGTATTTCAGGCTTTCATCAAATTTATGCAGTCGATCGTAAAAGTACCCCAGGTCATAGAGTACCGAAAGATTCTCGGATTGTTGGTGGTAGGCCTGGATCAGGTACTTAATGGCCTGCTCAAAATGCCTGACATTTTCAAATGCAATGGAGATATTAATCAAGGCCTCGAAAGTCTCATCCCCGGATAGTTCCAGTCCCCTGTCGAATTGCGCTTCAGACTCCTTCAGTTTTCCGGTGAGACACAAGGCTGTCCCCTTCAGAAAATAACGTTCGGGATTGTTCTCCTCCCATACGGGGATCTCATCAAGAAGGGCAAGTGCCTTCTTGGGCTGTCCCTGCTCAATATAGATATGGATGAATTTGTACTTGATCTCAACCGAAGCCGGATGCTGCCTTTTCCCAAGGTTTGCAGCCTCTCTCGCCTCATCATACTGAAAATCATCCAGGTAGTAATCGATAATTTGCTCAAACTCCTCCACATCAAAGAAGATCGACTGCGTGCCGCTCCTCATATCCTCATACTTCCTTATAAGCACCTGAAACTCCTCATTTTCAAATACTTGCTCCCTATTCTCACTCATCTATTTCCTCAATTTGAAGGTGTAAAGATAATTGATATTTGTAAGATATATAAATATGCTCCCTCTGGCCCGTTTTAGCTCCTTTTAGATATCAACTACTTATTAAGAAAAGGGAGGGAATGAAACCAATTTGCCGCAAATCTGTTAGACTAGTAAACCATATGAAAGCGCTATATTCCATTACGATTGTTTGTTGGTTCTCCCTTGCTTCCTGCGGGCAAGAAAATAATAATAAGGTAAATATGAATTCTTCAGAACATAAGTTTACTAATCAGCTCATTCACGAGACCAGTCCATACCTGTTGCAGCATGCCCATAATCCTGTAAACTGGTACCCCTGGGGAAAAGAAGCATTGGATAAGGCTCAAAAAGAAAACAAATTAATTATTGTCAGCATTGGCTATGCCGCATGCCACTGGTGTCATGTCATGGAGCATGAAAGCTTTGAAAACGAAGAAGTTGCAAGATATATGAATGAGCATTTTGTATCCATTAAAGTGGATAGAGAAGAGCGACCAGATATCGATCAGGTCTATATGAATGCTGTTCAACTAATAAACGGCAGAGGAGGCTGGCCTTTAAATTGTATTACCCTGCCTGACGGGCGGCCTATTTACGGGGGCACTTATTTCACGAGCGAACAATGGATTGATATGCTTATAAAAGTATCAGACTTTGTGAGGGAAAATCCGGATAAAGCAGAGCAGCAAGCCATTGCTCTCACAGAAGGAGTGCAATCCAGTGATATGATAAATTTAAATACGGAAGAAGCGGAGTATTCGATCAAGGATTTAGATAAAATTTTCTCCACATGGAGAACATTCCTGGATGCTGCTCAGGGAGGACATAAAGGAGCACCTAAATTCCCATTGCCTGTGGGCTACCAGTATTTATTGCACTACTCTTATCTTACTCAAAATAAGGAAGCTTTAAAAGCAGTTAGCCTGACATTAAATAAAATGGCCGATGGTGGCATTTACGATCAAATCGGAGGGGGATTTGCACGCTATTCTGTCGATGCATACTGGAAAGCTCCTCACTTTGAAAAAATGCTCTACGATAATGCACAACTTGTGAGTTTGTATTCCTCAGCTTACCAACAATCTAAGGATCCGTACTATCAGCTAATTGTAAGCGAAACCCTGGATTTTATTGAAAGAGAACTTAGTTCAAAAGAAGGTGGCTTTTATTCATCACTGGATGCTGATAGCGAAGGCGAAGAAGGAAAGTACTATGTCTGGACGCAGGATGAATTGGAGCAGGTTTTAGGCCGCAAAGCGGATGTAATTATTGATTATTACAATGTTAAAGAAAAAGGAAATTGGGAGAATGCTCAGAATATTTTATTTAAATCCGGAAATGAGCTTAGGATCGCAAACAAATATAATCTCACTGAAAGCGATCTAAGTAAGGCAGTGTCCGATGCAAAAAGTATATTACTGAAGGAAAGGGCCAGGCGGATTCCTCCCGGACTTGATGATAAGATTATCACATCCTGGAATGCACTTATGCTGAAGGCCTATCTTGATGCTTATAATGTTTTTGGCACAAAGGAATATCTGGATAGAGCATTGCAAAATGCCAGGTTTATCAATACAGAACTTAAACAGGATGATCACAGACTTTATAGATCCTATAAAAATGGCAGGGCTGCCATCAATGCGTTTCTGGATGATTATGCATTTACCATTGGAGCATATATCTCCTTGTATCAGGCTAGTTTTGATGAAAGCTGGTTGGAAGATGCAAAGCAACTGGCAGACTATGCGATTGCGCATTTTTATGATCAAACAAGCGGGATGTTTTTTTACACTTCAGATCTAGATCCGGACTTAATAGCTCGCAAAATGGAGGTGACTGATAATGTTATTCCCGCTTCCAATTCGGAAATGGCAAAAAACCTGTTTCTACTGGGGAAATATTTTTATAAGGATGAATATATCAGCATGTCGAGCAGGATGCTGAACAATGTGAAGGAGAATGCGCTGAAAGGGGGTGCCTATTATGCAAACTGGGATATTTTGATGAGTTGGTTTGCCAGTCCGCCCTATGAAGTCGCTATTCTGGGAGATGATTTTGAGAGCATACGCAAGGAATTCAACAGCTACTATCTGCCCCATGTGTTTTTCTCAGGCGGGAATAGTGAAGGAAAATTGTCCTTGCTTGAAGGCAAATTAGTTGAAGGACAAACCACTATTTACGTATGCCAGGATAAAGTATGCAAACTCCCTGTAACTGAAGTGAAAGAAGCCCTGGTACAAATTAAATAATAAGAGAAAGGAAAGCATATGCAAACAATATTAGGTTCAGGTGGAGCCATTGGGATTGAACTCGCAAAGGCTTTAAAAGAATATTCAAGAGACATAAGATTAGTAAGTAGAAATCCTCAAAAAGTAAATGACACAGATGTACTTTTCCCAGCGGATCTCCAGAATGAAAAGGAAGTTAATGAGGCAATAGAGGGCTCATCAATTGTTTATGTCACGGTGGGATTTCCATATGCATTTCGAACCTGGAAAGAATAT
>PVMS01000916.1_pt1 | contig 13818 bp, 11 predicted proteins | sample 1853461 | NCBI WGS metagenome assembly PVMS01 (sample SAMN08582032, study PRJNA380276) | Marine sediment metagenome, whole genome shotgun sequencing project. | isolation source: ocean sediment barecode stripped | collected 2017 | reverse complement strand
CCCCGCTGCCAGCAAATCGCCAGAAGGCTCACCTGCAACGATTGCGAATCTCACAGCCTAGTGCTCAGCCTTTCGCCGTATCACACCCCGCTGGCTTTCTCTCAGGAACTGAGTTAACACATCAATTTCTTCGCAGTGGCCAAATGCATCGATGGCGTCGATGGCTGTTTTCATATCCAACTGGCTTCGATAGAGCAATTTATATGCCTGCTTAAGTAGGAGAATTGTGTCCTTTTCAAAATCACGGCGACGCAAGCCACGGCTATTGATGCCAAATGGTTCAGATGGATTACCCGCAGCGATCACGTAAGGAGGCACGTCTTTAAAACAAACCGCCCCGATCCCGGTAATACAGTGTGCGCCAATATTACAAAACTGGTGAATGAGAGAAAACCCACCCAGAATAGCATAATCATGCACATTTACGTGGCCTGCCAGGCTGGCGCCATTAGCAAATATAGTCTGATTCGCCACATGACAATCATGCGCTATATGTACATAGGCCATAATAAAGTTATCGTCACCGATGGTTGTAACGCCGCCGTGCTCTGGCGTGCCGCGATTCAGCGTAACATTCTCACGAATTGTATTCCGATCACCAATACGAAGCTCGCTTTGACCTTCGGTCAAGGCTTTATACTGGGGTTTCTCTCCAACTGAAGCGAACTGAAAGACGTGATTTTCCTTGCCCATAGTGGTGTGGTTACGCACGATAGCATGTGGCTCAATGACACAGCCATCACCGATCACAACCTGATCTTCGATAATTGCAAAAGCGCCAATTTTAACGTTTTCGCCTATTTGAGCATCCGGGTGGACGATGGCACGTTCGTCTATCATACCGGTTTAATCATCCAGGATTTTGTAGGTAAAGGTAATGTCTGCAGTCGCGCTTAACGTTCCGTCTACCGTAGCGGTTGCAGATGTTTTCCACACCTTACCTTTTTTGCGTGTCAATTCCACATTCAATTGAACCTGATCACCCGGTTCGACCGGGCGTTTAAAGCGCACGTTGTTTACGCCGGCAAAAAGATAAATCAAGGTTTCATCTGCCGTTACATCCATGCCTAAACTCGCCAGAATTGCAGAGGCTTGCGCCATAGCTTCGATAAGTAATACCCCGGGAAATACCGGGCGATGCGGAAAATGACCGCCAAAAAAGGGTTCATTGATACTGACATTTTTAATCGCGGTAAGCGACTTCTCCACTTCATAATCCAGTACTCGATCAACCAGCAGGAATGGGTATCGGTGGGGCAATATTTTTAATATTTCATGAATGTCTATAATTTCACTCATCTAGTCATCTCCGGGTGTTATTACAAATAACTACGTTCAAGCTCGCCTTAGGCGGGCAACTAATTTATGCCATTTCTTGATCGGCATCGCTGGAAGTGCAGCCGAGTAGATACCGGGCGATGTAATCGATTTAGTGACGTAGCTATCGGCAAAAACCACCACATCATCACAAATTTCAATATGCCCCAGAATTGACGCCCGCCCGCCTATTTTACAGTTTTTGCCGATATGCGTACTCCCCGCAATACCTGCGCATCCGGCAATCGCAGTGTGACGACCAATCGTAACATTATGCGCAATTTGCACCAGGTTATCAATTATCACACCATCGGAGATTATCGTATCTTCCAGACTGCCTCGGTCGATCGTAGTGTTAGCCCCAATATGTACATCATCGCCGATGCTCACCCCTGCCACCTGCGGAACAGCGACCCACTCCGGCCCCTGTTCGCCAGATGTCTCAGCGAAACCAAAGCCATCGGCGCCAATCACCGTCCCGGAACTGACATGGCAGCGCTGACCTAATTGACAATCATTGTATATGGTTACATTTGCGTCTATCCTGGTAAACGCACCAATCTGAACGGCGTCGCCGATTACTGCGCCCGGGCCAATGCACACCTGATCGCCTAGTATGCTATTCCTGCCAACCACCGCATTTACGCCGACCCTTACATTTTTCCCAAGCTTTACACCTGACGCGAGGCACGCCCGGTCTGCGATTTCTTCAGCATCCGGCTTGTTGAGGTTATTTGCATGAAATGCCTGTAAAATCCGCGCAAGCGCCAACAATGGATTGGCAACAATCAGTTTATTGCCCGAAAAATGATCCGCCAGAGAGGCGCTGATTATGACTGCGCCCGCCCTGGTAGAGGCAAGTTCAGATGAGTACTTTTTGTCAGAGTAAAGACTGATTTTTCGCGCATCTGCATTTCCCAGATTCGCGACCCCGTCGATCACTAGCTTGTGAGAACCGACAATACGTCCTTCGCAAATTTCTGCCAATTGTGCGAGGGTAAATTTCAAGGCAGAAAACCCGGTATCTAGACCTGTACTCAGCGGCTATTTAGGTTTTTTTCCAGATAATCCAGCACAGACTGCGTCATATCAAGACTGGGTTTAAACCAGACTGCCTGCTGAAAGACGATATCGTAATTTTGTTCTTCTGCCACTTTTACAACGGCTTGCGTAACGATCACCTGCAGTTTAGCAAGCTCTTCATTTCGTCTCAGATTGAAATCTTCACTTAACTCACGTTGCTCGCGTTGTAAGCGTCTTTGTAATTCAACCAGTTTCCGGGTTTTATCTGTTTTTTCCGAATCTTTCAGCAGCAGGCTATTTTTTGACAAAGATTGTTCGAGTGCTACCGCTTCGTCACGCAGCGCAATGAGCTCCCGTTCACGCCCGCTGAATTCACCTTCGAGTTCTTTTAAAGCCTTTCGGCCTTGAGGGGCTGTTTCAACCAGTTCTACGGCATTAACATAGCCGATTTTGGTCTCGGCATAGACCGGGCTAATAAAACTACCCACTATGACTAACAGGCCTAACAGCAAAAATCGTATTTTATTCATGAGTTCAATCTTTTTATACTTTTAAATTCTAAAACCAGCACCAGTGCTGCCTATCTAAACAATCTGCCCAATGATATCTGAAATTCCTGTATTTCGTCATCGTCTTCATCGTTCAATGGGAAAGCATAGCTCAGCGTAAGCGGACCTAATATATTGTACCACTGGAAGGCTATTCCCGCACTATATCGAAGCTCGCCCAAATCCAGATCCTCGTCCGGACCATACACCATACCCGCATCAAAAAAAGCAAGCAATCGTTTATCCTTTTTGTTGGTTCCGCCAAACACCGGCGATAAAAACTCCGCATTAGCCAAAACGCGGCGATCACCACCAAGAGGTTCGGGTGTTAGGCCAGTATCTTTCGGACCCAGGGAACGTGATTCGTAACCACGAACGGTGCTCGGCCCGCCTGCGTAATAATTTTTATAAAATGGCAGATCCTGACTGGTTTGATAATTTCCTCCGTAGCCCAATTTACCCAAAAATTTTACGCTCAGGCCACTACGGGCTAACTGCACGTATTGCCCCGCCAGTAGATTAATTTTATAGTACTCAAGATCGCTGCCCGGAATCATTGCTTCAATAGAAGCCAGCGCTCGCGATCCGGCGGTTGGAAAAATAAAATCATTCAGGGTGTTTTTTGCAATCGACGTACGAAGCCCCAGCCCTCGATTGTCCGGGTTTTCATCAATAAATTCTCTAATTTCGGGCGGCGTTTGGTCCGAGTTTTCCAAATTCACTTCTTCGCCAAAAAGCGTAAAACTGACCGAATTATCTTCTGATATGGGGACTTGGTACGACACACCCAGTTCTATCGTGTCTGAAAAATATTCTACCGTACCCGCTTCCGCCGCATCAATTTTTGTCGAATTTAGAAAAAAGGAGCGACTCACACCATTCACGGTGTAGTAAGGATTGGTGTATCGCAGGTCGTAGACTTCTACTACCGAAGAATTGTCGATTTTGATCGCCACCTCTTTACCGGTGCCTAAAAAATTGCGCTGATCGTAACCTACTGAGAATATGACACCGTCTTCCTCACCATAACCCACCGAGAAATTCACACTGCCCGTCGACTCACGCTCAACAACCGCAACCAGCAAATCAACCTGGTCGATTACACCAGGAACCGGAATGGTATCAATCCTGACTTCCTCAAAGTGCCCCAGGCGCTGAAGGCGCTCCTGAGACCGCCGCACATCGGCAGCAGAAAAACGCGCACCTTCCAATTGCCGCAGCTCACGCCGAATCACCCGATCCTGGGTCACGGTATTGCCGATTATATCCACTCGCCGCACATACAGACGCTGCTTTTCGTCTATCTTGAATACCACATCGACAACCTGCGCCGTTTTATCGACACTGGGAATTGGTGTAACCGAAGCGATGCCATAACCCAGGTCTGCCAATCTATCGCTGATTTGGGCACGAATGTTACTCACTGTTTTGCGTGAATACACGCCTGTAGCCGATTTTCCAGTAAATATTCCTCTTGATTTGTCGCTTATAAGCAGCGCTTCTTCATCCAGATCAAGCCGTTCGCCGCCTTCTATGCTTAGCTCACCCATTTGATAGAGTGGGCCTTCATATAAATTGATGAATATGGTGATTTCCTGCTTGTTCGGGCTAATCGTCACATTCGTTGAGCGGATATCAAAATCAAAATAACCCCGGTCACTGTAAAAACTACGCAGAGCCTCCTGGTCCCCTTCCAGCTTTTGTTTGGAATAAAGGTCGCGCCGCCCAAAACCCAGCCCCCTTTTTGAAGTCAACTCCATGAAACGTTTAAGCTTTTTATCAGCATACGCTTCGTTTCCTACTATATTTATTTCTTCTATCGTAGCCACACGACCTTCGTCGATATTTAAGGTGATGCGAGCGCGATTTTGATCTAAAATCTGGATATCCTCTTTAATGCTGGCAGAATACCGACCCCGGGCGAAATAAGCATCGGTCAGGGCGCTTATCACCTCATTCATTCGCTTCTGGTTGAATATTCTCCCGTCCGTAAGGCCGGCATCCGTCAATATACCGTTAATCTCATCCTCTTTTATATCCTTGTTTCCAACCAGCTTTATACTGGCTATCGACGGGCGTTCTTCTACTTCAACGACTAGCGTTGTATTGTCTTTAGATAATTTTACGTTGCGAAAAAACCCGGTTTCAAACAATACCTTGATACTGTGGCGCGCTTCTTCATCGTCGACTTCATCACCTACTTTCAGCGGCAGGTAGTTAAATATTGTGCCGTCATCGAGGCGCCCATTTCCAATCACTTTTATATCTGAAATGATAAACGGTTCGATTGCATAACTTGTGGTGGCGCTTAAAATTAAGCTACCAATCAGGATGATTTTTTTTAGCATAAATTATTTATTTGTATAATTCAGAAACTTCGCGAAACGCGCCCTATGCAAGAGTGGTTATGAAATCAGGCGAATAATATCATTGTAAAAGGCCAATGACATCAAAAGAAGTAGCAGACCAATACCAACTTGCTGGCCCCATAGCATAAATCTCTCAGATACTGGACTACCTTTAATGGCTTCTATCGCAAAATACATTAAATGCCCGCCGTCCAGCACCGGAATCGGCAGCAAATTGATTAAACCGAGTGAGATGCTGATAACCACCAGGAAAGAAACAAAATCCGCTATACCCCTCTGCACGGTTGTACCCGCCAGGTTTGCAATGGTAATTGGGCCGGACAAATTATCGGTACTGACATCCCGCGTAATCATTTTCCCCAGCGACCATAAACTGATCCAGGTGAAACGCCAGGTGTAGTCTACGGCTTTACCCAGTCCTTCGAATATCCCGGTTGAAAAGCGGTAACGCTGAGGGTATACGCCGATCTGCCCGTATTTCTTACCATTATACTCAATACTCACGGTTGTTAACGAAATGCTAAACGTCTGGCCATCTCGACGGTACTTGATGTCGACAGACGTATCAGGCAGCGCGCTGATCGCTTCGACCAAGTCCTGCCAGTTTCCGATAGGCTGCTCGCCAACGCCGATTATCTCGTCACCCTCAAGCAAGCCAGCCAATTGCGCTGGTTTCCCGCTGACGACGTCAGAAATCACGCTGCCCATCGACGCCGGCGTAATGCCCAGACCCTGAGACAACACGCCGCGGCTGATGATATTGCTTGGAACCTTGGCCAGATCGATCGGAACCTGTCGAAGGCTTTTATTGTCGGGGTTTTCGAGGGTAAATTGAACGTTTTTTTTCTGAAATGTCCGGTGAATCAGATACAGTTGAGAATCCTGCCAGCCGTATATTTTTTCGCCATCTACTGAAACAATGCGTTCGCCAGATTTAAATCCGGCCTGAGCCGCGATAGAGCCCGGCTGTATATCACCAATAATCGTCGGATAATCCTGCATGCCAGCAACATAAAGACCCCACATAGCGACAATGGCAAATAGAAAATTAGCCAGCGGCCCGGCGGCTACAATCGCGGTCCGTTTTGCCAATGACTGGCGGTTAAAGGCTCGGTGTTTGTCCTCTTCAGCGACCTCTTCTACGCGTTCGTCAAGCATTTTAACGTAACCACCCAGAGGGATCGCCGCCAATACGTACTCGGTATCATCATTTTTTCGTCGCCAGATTTTGAGTGGTTTTCCAAAACCAACTGAAAATCGATGTACTTTCACGCCGACACGACGCGCGACCCAGAAGTGGCCAAATTCGTGGATCGTCACCAGAATACCAATGGCGAGAACGAAACCAAGAACACTATAAATAAATTGCATGGCTTCTGATATTGAGGCTAGAAAGTGAAGGATGGTAACAGGAGGTTTTGGTATTTATTTTCATCGTATTTGCTTAGCTTGTACAAGTTATTGCTTACATTAGTTTTGTGCAGGATCATAGCCTCAAGCCAGAAGGTTTTCATCTCGAATCTGCTTAATCTGGTCCCGAATTGCACCGGCCTGTTCAAATTCCAGGCCTTTTGCGTGCGCATACATTTTCTTTTCTAGTTTTAATATTAATCTGGCCCAGTCGCCCGGTTTTTTCGAGCCATATTCATCAACTATTTCAGCCGCCCGAGCATAGCGTATTTTCTCTCTGGGCGTGCTGGGAATACCGTCAATAATATCACGCACCGGCTTAACGACGCCTTTTGGCGTAATATTATGCTGTGTATTGTATTCCGCCTGCTTTTCCCGCCGACGATCGGTTTCTTCAACAGCTTTTTTAATCGAATCCGTTTCGCGATCGGCAAATAAAATAACTCGACCGTTGACGTTCCTCGCCGCTCTGCCGATAGTCTGAATCAAAGACCGGGCTGATCGTAAAAAACCTTCTTTATCTGCATCCAGTATCGCTACCAGTGATACTTCAGGTATATCCAACCCTTCCCGCAACAAATTGATGCCGATCAGGACATCAAATTTACCCAGGCGTAAATCACGGATAATTTCCACCCGTTCAACGGTATCAATATCTGAGTGCAAATAACGTACTTTTATGCCCTGAGCATCGTAGTAGTCTGCCAGATCCTCTGACATTCGCTTGGTGATTGTGGTCACCAGTACCCGCTCATTAAGCGCCACGCGGATATGTATTTCTGAAAGCAAATCGTCAACCTGAGTTTCAACCGGCCTTATTTCCACCAGAGGATCAACCAGGCCAGTAGGTCGGACCACCTGGTCGATCACTTGCGGAGCATGCACCAATTCATAATTTCCCGGCGTGGCAGAAACAAAGATGGTTTGCGGAATCAAAGCCTCAAACTCTTCAAACATCAAAGGCCGGTTATCTCTTGCTGACGGCAATCGAAACCCATATTCTATCAGCGTGTCTTTTCTTGATCGATCCCCCTTAAACATCGCCCCGACCTGCGGCACCATCACGTGGCTTTCATCAATAAATAATAAACCATCTTTCGGAATATAATCCATCAAAGTGGGCGGGGCCTCACCCGCCTGTCGCCCCGACAGGTAACGAGAGTAGTTTTCAATGCCCGTGCAGTAACCCAGCTCACGCATCATTTCAAGGTCATACTCGGTGCGCTGTTTAAGCCGCTGGGCTTCAACCAGTTGACCATTTTCTTCAAGCTCATCATGCCGTGTGCGCAGCTCTGAACGAATATCGTCGATGACATTTAATACCGTTTCCCGCGGCGTAACATAGTGGCTTTTGGGGTACACGGTAACGCGTTGCAGCTTCTCTTCAACGGCGCCGGTTAAAGGATCAAATCGCGTAATATTTTCAATCTCGTCACCAAATAACTCCAGGCGCACCGCCAATTGTTCGGATTCAGCTGGGTAAATATCAATCACATCGCCCCGCACCCGGAATGTGCCGCGGCGCAATTCGATATCATTACGCGTATATTGCAGCTCGGCCAGGCGCTGAAGAATAGAACGTTGATCCATGTGCGTGCCTTGGCGCACATGTAAAATCATTTTGTGATACGACTCCGGGTCGCCCAGTCCGTATATGGCGGATACGGTTGCCACAATGATTGTATCGCGACGCTCTATTAAGGCCTTGGTTGCGGACAGACGCATCTGATCAATATGATCGTTTACCGATGCGTCTTTTTCGATATAGGTGTCAGAGGAAGGCACATAGGCTTCTGGTTGGTAGTAATCGTAGTAAGAAACAAAATACTCTACTGCGTTATGCGGAAAGAAATCCCGCATATCTGAATATAATTGCGCTGCCAGAGTTTTGTTTGGAGCCAGAATAATGGCAGGCCGCCCGGTTTTTGCAATGATATTCGCGACCGTGAACGTTTTGCCTGACCCGGTCACACCCAAAAGGGTTTGATAAAGCTCCCCGGCTTCCAAACCTTCCAGCAAAGCTTTTATAGCCTGCGGCTGGTCACCTGCGGGTTGATAGGTGCTAACGAGTTGAAACACAGGTAATATTATATTTCGCGACGATCGCTAAACGCCTGGTTTAGCGTGCCTGCATCCATATACTCTAGCTCGCCTCCGACCGGTACGCCGCGCGCAAGCCGGGTGACGGACACATCCTGTTTCAGTAATAGATCGGCGATGTAATCTGCCGTAGCCTCCCCTTCAAGGGTTAAATTTGTCGCCAGTATTACTTCATCCACTTCGCCCGTCTGAATCAGATCCAGCAGGCGCGCAATACCGAGGTGCTCGGGGCCAATCCCATCCAGAGGGGACAAATGCCCCATCAGCACAAAATACATGCCCTTGAAAGCACTCGCCTGCTCGATCGCTTCGACATCAGCCGGGGTTTCAGCAATACACAAAAGCCGACTATCACGGCTTTTAGATGCGCAAATACTGCATAGAGCACTTTCTGAAAAGTTGTTACAGCGCTGACAATGATTCACTTTAGACAAAGCCGATTTGATCGCTTCGGCAATTGAAAAAGCACCTTCACGATCCCGTTCCAGCAAAAAGAACGCCATACGCTGTGCCGATTTGGGTCCCACCCCTGGCAAACGCTGTAAAGCGAACTGGAGTTGTTCTACCGAACGAGAATCAGGCATTTTATGTAGGGCAATAAAATTCGACAACCCAAGGTGGTGCAATAGGGTTTAACGGTTAGTCTAAGCGTTCAAAACGGTAACTTTAAACCGCCGGGAAGGTCTAATCCTGCAGTCAATCCACCCATTTTATCTTGCGCAGTGACTTCTATTTTGCGCAGGGCATCGTTGAACGCAGCAGCCACCAGGTCTTCCAATACGTCAATATCGTCACCGACCAGCTCCGGATCAATTTTTACTCGCCGGACATCGTGCCGACAACTCATCACAATTGTAACCAAACCCCCGCCGGATTGACCCTGGACCTCCATTTCTGCCAGCTCTTCCTGTGCCTTTTTCATGTTTTCCTGCATGGCTTGCGCCTGCTTCATCATATTACCAAGACCTTTCATTACTCACCCCATTCAATAACGTTATCTAACCTGCAGCACGAACAGCAGGTCATTTCGGAACACAGAAACCCCAGGAGCCTGTGTTAATAGTATTTGTCACAGATGCACGATCGATATTTTAATTTATTGGCTTTATTGAGCTCTCATCAATATCCGCATTGAATATAGAGACCAGCTCTTTCACGTTTTCATCCTGTTTAAAGTCTTCGCGTGTTTTAAGCAGGTTTGATCTTTCCCGCTCAGCAATCACACCCGAAGCGGTGCGCTCTCGCGTAACTTCGCCAAATCCAACATTGATTGTAAATTTTTGGCCACTGCCGCGCTGCAAGGCATCGCTTATTTGCTGCATTCTGTCTGCCGATTGCAGGCTCTTGTATTTTTCATCCAACTGCAGGTTTAGTACGCCATCTTTAAACGATAATGGCATCATGTGCACGACCAGTTGGCGTGCCATGCCCGTAAGCCCAATTTTGACGACAAAATCCGACCAGACATTAATATTATCAAGCAGAGAATTGATTTCCATCATTTCATCTGGAAGATACAAAGACGGCTCGCGCGGCTTATCAGAAAGCTCTCGCGTCGACTCCTCAAATTCAGGCACGGATTCAGTTACGGACGTAGATGGCCTGGAAATGGATTCGGGCTGAGAAATTGCTGAAGCAGGTTTTAAATAGCGACTTAATTGATCGTTCTGCAGCCCATTTTCCAAAAAAGGCTCCATCTCTTCGGCTATCTTTTCTGGTTTGGCCGGTGATGGCGTAGCCGCCGCGTGCGCACCGGCCTGTTTGGTCTCGACGATCGTATCGATGGATAGAGAAGACAGTTTTTGTGCGCCCTGCTCTGCGATAGGCCCACTGTTTGAGTTTGAGGTTGACGCTGAAGTTGCGCACAGCGCCGGCACACTGCCACCAGGTTTAAAGGCCATCAACCTCAACAACACCATTTCAAAGCCGGTTCTCGGATCAGGTGCCAGCACAAAATCCCGCTTTCCATTGAGCGTAATTTGATAATACAATTGTAATATCTCCGGCGCGAACCCATTTGCCAGACGTTCTACATCCTCAAGCGCCAGGCCTTTCCATTCAAGCGCGTCGGGTGCAAACTGGTATAAAGCCAGCGCGTGAAAGTAAGATAGCAAATCATCCAACGCCGTTTTTAAATTCTGCGATGATCGAATTAATCTGGCCGAACACGCCAATAGCGCCGCGGCATCATCCTGCGCCAGCGCCTCAACAATCGACACAATGGTTTTCCCGTCCACCAGACCCAGCATATCCCGAATACTGGCTTCCGTTAAATCCCGATCACTGTAAGCAATAGCCTGATCCAGTAAACTCAGAGCATCGCGCAGGCTGCCATCTGCCGCGCGCGCGAGCAGACTCAGCGCTGCGGGTTCATAGTGTATCGATTCGCTATCTAGAATCATGCTCAGCTGCGATTCAATATCCGCAAGTTCAATTGCATTCAGGCTAAACTGGATGCAACGCGATAGCACCGTCATGGGTAATTTTTGCGGGTCCGTGGTTGCCAGCAAAAATTTTACGTGTTCCGGTGGTTCTTCCAGCGTTTTCAGCAGAGCATTAAAACTGTGCGTTGACAGCATATGCACCTCATCTATCAGGTATACCTTATAACGGCCCTGAGTCGGCGCGTACTGAACGTTCTCCAGCAATTCCCGCGTATCATCGACCTTGGTACGTGACGCGGCATCCACTTCGATAAGATCCATAAAACGCCCTTCTGCTACCGCCACACAGGCAGCGCACTCGCCGCAAGGCGTAGAACTCACGCCTTTTTCACAATTAAGCGCCTTGGCGAATATACGTGCCAGGGTTGTCTTGCCCACACCACGTGTGCCCGTGAACAAAAACGCATGATGAACACGATCCTGATCCAGTGCATTGGATAGCGCGGATACCACGTGCGACTGCCCGACGACCTCAGCGAATTTAGCGGGGCGCCACTTACGCGCCAGTACCTGGTAGCTCATTGATCGTTAACCAGAATAGAAAAATTCAAAATGAAGCAGGAAATTATGCTGAGGTCTCATATCACTAAAGTAGCTGAATCAAAAATGAGGTGGCGGATCCAACAAGCCGGGCCTGGTACCCGATTCGATCGCTGCGGCTGCTCCCTTCCGGGCCTGACCGGGTTCACAATCTATCGCCACCAGGGTGGCCAATTTTCACCGCCATAATGCACTAATCAATTCAAATTAGCGCGGTCGCGTATTTTACCACAAAGGGTGAATTACATGCTTACTTCATCACGCTATTTTTCAATTCAGGAGTCTAAGGAGCCTGTCGGACTTCGCATGTTTCGTTCAAAACAGCCAAGCCCGGCAGACTCCTAAGACTGATCAATCAATGCGGCCGTTAATACCTGTATAAATTCGCGTTTGGGACTGCTGACCCTCTCAACCACGCCAACTATGCGTTTAACCGGAGTCACGCCGAATGGAATCACCTTTAATCCAACAGGAAATGGTTGCTCAATAGTTCTTTGAGGTACGATTGATACCCCCAGGCCATTCGCCACCATTTTGGCAATGGCCTCCAGTGAATCGAGATTCATGCGCGGCTCTACCTTGATCCCACGATCCAGCAACAAAGCTTGGATTTGTTGCCCGGCATAGGTGTCCGGATGAAACTGAATAAAGGAATACCGCTCTAAAAAATCGATATCCACGTCACCTTCTGCGTCCAATGGCGCGATAAGAACCAGTGGCTCCTCTGCGAAAGCGTGCCAGCTCATGCCGCGTCCTAGCTGAGCAGGCTCCGTTACTATAGCGGCATCGAGCACGCCCTTATTAACCTCGCCAACTAGTTTTGCGGATAAACCGCTACTCAGTTCGATCATTAGCTGCGGATGAGATTTACTCAGGCATAGCAGCGTTGGTGGCAAAACCCCGCTCATCACAGTCGGTATCACCCCGATACGCAGCATACCGCCCAGCGGGCTCTCCAGTACGTCTTCCTTAAGGGCCTGGCACTGATTGATTATTTCGCGCGCCCGTTTTAGCAGCCGCAAACCTCTGGCATTCATTATCGGTGGCCGCTTGCTGCGGTCAAACAATTCGGCATCAAGCACGCCTTCCAGAGACTTGATCTGCAATGAAATCGCCGATTGTGTTAAACCTATCACCTCGCCCGCGGCCGCGAATGTCCCGTAATCAGCGATCGACACAAAGGTTTCCAGTTCTCGCAGGCTGTACCTTAAGCGCATGTTGACTGATCACATTGTGGCACAAGGGAACGGGACGTGGCGCAGGCCACGGTTCTGCTTGCACGATCCAAAACAATAAGCATCAAACCCTCTCAACATTTGCTTAATAAATATTCAATTGAAGCCATCATTGACCTCCCTTATACTTTATCCTAATTTAAGAAATATTCAATTTAATTTAAATTATTTTATTTTATGACTTCTGAGAAAACCGCTCCTACTGCCTTATCCGGCATCCGCATCCTTGATTTGTCACGGATTTTAGCGGGACCGAGCTGTACACAGTTACTGGGTGATTTTGGCGCAGATATCATCAAAATTGAACGCCCCCTTTATGGAGATGACACCCGCAAGTGGGGCCCGCCATACCTAAAAGACTTGCAGGGTGAAGACTCGCCTGAAAGTGCCTACTATCTATGCTGCAATCGAAATAAGCGCTCTGTTTCAATCGACATCGGGCAAGCCGAGGGTCAGGCGTTGATCCGTTCGCTGCTTCGGAACACCGATGTACTTATTGAAAACTATAAAGTTGGCGACATGGAAAAATTCAATCTCTCCTATGCACGACTGAAGGAAGATTTTCCGCGCCTGGTTTACTGCTCTATAACCGGTTTCGGCCAGGATGGCCCCGCTGCTAAACGCGCCGGATACGATTTCATGATTCAGGCTATGGGCGGGATCATGAGTGTAACCGGGCCTGACACCGGTACGCCCTATAAAGTCGGGGTGGGCATTGCGAATATCATGTGTGGCATGTACGCGGCAAATGCGATACAGGCCGCATTGATATACCGTGAACAGAGCGGAAAGGGTCAATATATCGACTGCGCGCTGTTTGATTCTCAATTGG
>PVMS01165447.1_pt1 | contig 13821 bp, 8 predicted proteins | sample 1853461 | NCBI WGS metagenome assembly PVMS01 (sample SAMN08582032, study PRJNA380276) | Marine sediment metagenome, whole genome shotgun sequencing project. | isolation source: ocean sediment barecode stripped | collected 2017 | reverse complement strand
CGCGACATGATTACCACCCAGGAGTGGACAAAAGAGGAAATTGACACCGTGATGGATGTGGCTCTGGATCTAAAACGGAAAAGAGCCATGGGTATTCCACACGCCTACCTGCGAGATAAGGTACTTGCCATGCTTTTCTTTTTTTCCAGCACACGAACGAGGGCATCTTTTGAAGCCGGTATGGCCCAGTTGGGAGGACATGCACAATTCATTGACAGCAAAACCACCCAGATCGCCCATGGGGATACGGCCAAAGAGCTTGGTGAAATCCTTGGACGTTACAACGATGGTATCGCCATACGGCAGGTCGACTGGGGCCATGGGAATCAGTATATGCGCTGGGTTGCCGAGGCAAGCCGAACGCCTGTTTTTAATATGCAGTGCGAACTGTATCATCCCCATCAGATTCTGGCGGATTTGCTGACGATCATGGAAAAAAAGGGCCGTCCACAGGGTAAAACCATTACCGTGAGTTGGGCATATGCCTCCAGCTATTCAAAACCGATGAGCGTGCCCCAAAGCCTTATTCTTTTGCTGACGCGTTATGGCATGAATGTTCGTCTGGTGCATCCGCCCGAGTTCAATCTCGTCCCAGAAATTGTCGATCAGGCCAAAGAGAATGCAAAAAAACACCATGGCACTCTGGAGATGATGGACGATTTTGAAGAAGGGATCAAAGGTTCGGATATCGTATATGCAAAAAGCTGGGGCCCCTTGCTGACCACCACTGATCCGGAAAAAGACAGACAGATTACAGACCAGTACAAAGACTGGATAGCTGATGAACGGCGTATGGCCATGGCCAAGGAAGATGCCATCTATATGCACCCGCTGCCGGCGGATCGAAATATCGAGGTCACCGATGGTGTCCTCGACGGACCTCAGTCCGTTGTTTTTGATGAAGCTGAAAACCGCCTGCACGTTCAAAAAGCGGTAATGGCCCTCACCATGAGCTGATCAGGGGAACCATCTCACCTCTCACTAGAAACTGGAAATTGGACGCAGATAAACGCAGATTTAAAAGATTAATAAAGAAGGGTTCAAGGAGGCAGGGAGAGGGAAAAAATGAAACGGGGAAGCGGAGAAGGCCTTTTGTAAGATATTGAGCTTCTACAAAAGGCCAGGCGAAGGGGAGAAAAACATAAAACATTGGACATCGAACGTCCAACGTCCAATTTAAAAATCACTCGACTCCTCGAATCCTTGAATCCTATTAGCATGACGAGTCTAACTGGACTGCGGGACAGAACTATTTGGTATTTTTGGTACGTCGTTTAAAAAAAAGGTAGGATAACATGAACCATGTAAAGAGCTTGAAGTGTCTCATTTGTGGTAAGGAATACGGTATAGAGGAGCTTGATTATGTCTGCCCTGACCACGGTGATGAAGGCATCCTGGATGTGACGTACGACTACGATTTCATCAAACGGAACTTCGGAAAAGAGGGGCTGCTTCAGACAAACGAATACAGTATATGGCGCTACAAACCTCTTCTGCCGGTCAGCCCCGACTCTGCTGTGCCCCCCCTGCATGTTGGCTGGACCCCCCTCTATAACGCGCCGCGGCTTGCCGATGAGCTTGGTCTAAAAGAGGTTTGGATAAAAGACGACGGCCGTCTGCCCACGGCTTCTTTGAAAGACAGGGCCAGCGCGATCGCTGTGGTCAAAGCACGGGAAAAAGGATCGGCCATTATCACCACGGCCAGCACCGGCAACGCAGCCGCCGCCCTGTCCGGCCTGTGCGCCAGTGTCAATCAACGTAATATAATCTTTGTTCCAGAAAGTGCACCCCAGGCCAAAATTGCCCAGTTGCTCGTGTTCGGTTCCACCATCTTTCTCGTAAAAGGCACCTACGACGATGCCTTTGAACTCTGCCTCCAAGCGGCCAAGGAATATGGATGGTACAACAGAAATACGGGGTATAACCCTTATATGAGCGAAGGCAAGAAGACGGCCGTTTTTGAGATTTGTGAGCAGATGAGTTGGAACGTTCCTGACCGCATTTTTGTCAGTGTCGGCGATGGATGTATCATTGGGGGGCTTCACAAAGGCCTGAAAGACCTACACAAGATGGGTTGGATAGATCGGATGCCAAAACTGATGGGTGTCCAGGCTTCAGGGAGCGACTATATGTATCAAGCCTGGAAGAATGATGAAAATGTCCTGACCAAACCCCCGATTGAAGCAAAGACGGTCGCCGATAGCATCAGCGCCGGTCTGCCCCGTGACCGGATCAAGGCCATGGCTGCTGTAAAGGAGACCGATGGGGCTTTCATCAGTGTCAGTGATGATGAAATATTAACGGCCATCCCTGCCATGGCTCGCGGGATTGGTGTTTTTGGAGAACCTGCGGGAGCCACAGCATACGCGGGACTTAAAAAATCAATAGAGCTTGATATGGTCTCTAAGGATGACGTGGTTGTTGTGCTCAACACCGGTAACGGTTTGAAAGATATTGCCGGTGCGATGAAAGCCATTGATTTGACCGGTCCTCGAGCTTATAGTGTTGAGCCGGACCTTAAAGACCTAAAAAAGAAGATCGCTGAGATAAGATAAACCAACAATATGGGAGAAACCTGCCATGATCGATTTGACCATTGATCCGGAGTTACGAAAAAGGGCAATAGCTCGAGCGAAAGAAAGAAATATTATCATCCCTACCTTGAAGCAGCAGAAGGATCCGGGGCTCATTCCGGACAAGATTGTGGATAAGCTGAAACATGTCGGTCTTTGGGATGTCGATCCACTCAACCTCTTTCGTATTACCTGGCACAATGAACCCGTGCTAAAGGGAGGCGGTTTCGGAGACGTCAATTATATAGAATTTCCAAAAAGCCTGACCGGCGTGGAAGCCCGCATTGTCGCACCTATTGGCAAATGGTTCCCCACCGGTGCCCATAAAGTGGGTGCGGCGTTCGGGTGTCTGGTCCCCCGGTTGGTCACAGGTCAGTTCGACCCCACAACACAGAAAGCCGTTTGGCCCTCCACCGGAAATTACTGCCGTGGAGGGGCCTACGACTCAGCCTTGCTGGCCTGCGACTCGATCGCTATCCTGCCGGAGGGCATGAGCTCAGAACGTTTTGACTGGCTCACCTCGGTATCCGGTGAGATCATCAAAACACCCGGCTCGGAAAGTAATGTCAAAGAGATCTTCGACAAATGCTGGGAACTTCGCAGCTCCGGTCAAGACCTGATGATCTTCAACCAATTCGAAGAATTTGGAAACTATTTGTGGCATTATGAAATCACAGGTCCTGCCATGATAGAGGTTCTGGAAAAGATCATGGGGCCTTCGGACCAATATCGAGGTCTCATCTCCGCCACCGGATCCGGAGGGACCATCGCCTGTGGTGATTACCTCAAAAATGCATTTCCCTTGAGCAAGATAGTGGCAAGTGAAGCATTGCAGTGCCCCACCCTACTTCAGAATGGCTTTGGAAGTCACAGGATCGAAGGTATCGGAGACAAGCACATTCCTTGGATACACAATACCAAGAATACGGACATGGTGGTGGCCATTGACGATGAGACCCCGATGCAACTGATTAGACTTTTCAACGAACCTTCCGGGAAAAAATATCTGCTGGAGATAGGTGTTCCCGAAGAATTGGTAAACGGCTTGGATCAACTGGGCATCTCAAGTGTCAGCAACCTTGTTACCGCCATTAAATTCGCCAAGTACTATGAGCTGACAGAGAAGGACATTGTGATGACCGTCTTGACGGATTCCATGGAAATGTACGGCAGCCGGTTGAAAGAAATGACAGCCGAACAGGGTGACTTTTCAGAAAGAAACGCTTCCGCAGTGTTTGCCCGACATTTACAAGGACTCTCCATCGACAACATGGAAGAGCTGACCTATTATGGTCGCAAGAGAATTCATAACCTCAAATATTTCACTTGGGTAGAACAGCAAGGGAAAACATTCTTGGAGATTCAGGCTCAATGGTACGATGACGATTACTGGGAAAACGTTCGTGGTCGCGTTGATGAAATTGATGAATTGATTGAAAAGTTTAATGCTGAAACCGGGCTGCTCGAAAACATGTAAGGATCTTTTCTTTTCACATTGAATGCTCTGTAAATCAGAATCCTGATTGAGGATTTACTTTCTTTACTACCCTATTGAAGCCTCTATCACCCAGGAGGACCTTCTGTGATTTCTTTCAAGTTAAACGGAGAAGATAAAAGCTTTCATGGAGAAGTAAACCTTTCTCTCTTGCGTTATTTGAGAGAAACAGAGGGGATTATTTCTGTGAAAGATGGCTGCTCCGGGCAAGGGGCTTGCGGGGCCTGTCTCGTTGAAATGGATGGGAAACCGACCGTGTCATGTTTGAAACCGATGGAAAAAGTTGGGGGCGCCCGAATCGTCACGATCGAAGGGTTCCCCGAATCCTTGCGCCGAACGCTCGGGCAAGCTTTTGTTCAGAAAGGTGCCGTACAGTGCGGTTTTTGCACACCGGGATTCCTGTCAAGAACAAAGATCCTGCTGGAAAACAATCCTGATCCCACAAGGGAAGAGATTATAAAGGCGTTGAACTTCAACCTGTGCAGGTGCACGGGATACCTGAAGATCATCGAAGCGATAGAGCATGCGGCAAAATCCTTGAGGGAGGGTCATGACATCGAGCTTCCCAAAGGATCTCGTGTGGGAGTATCCAAACCTAAATATAACGCCTTTGAAAGGGCCATAGGGAAGGGTCCTTTTGTAAACGACATTCAGACCGAGGGGCTTCTTTATTCAGCCCTCAAGTTCAGTGATCATCCAAGGGCCCGGATCATTCAGATAGACGATTCCCGTGCAAAAGCGCTTCCGGGAGTCATAAGAATTTTTACCGGCAAAGATATTCCCGGAGATCGTATTACAGGCTTGATCAAAACGGACTGGCCTATGATGGTCGTCAAGGGTGAAACCACGAGATACATAGGGGATGTGTTGGCCGGTGTTGTCGCGGAGACCGAAGAGATCGCAAAAAAGGCCGTTGAGCTCATCGATGTTCAATATGAAGTCTTGAACCCATTGACGAATATGTTGGAAGCGGAAGAGTGTGAAATAAAGGTCCATGAAAAGGGAAACCTCCTCAGTCGGTGTGCTTTCAAAAGGGGGGAGGCCCTCGACACCGTCTTCAAGACCTCTGACTATGTTGTCGAGGCGACATTCAACACGCAGCGTGTGGAACATGGTTATCTCGAGACTGAGGCGACCGTGGCAATCCCATTGAAGGAAGACGGGATCAAGTTATATGTCCAGAGTCAGGGTGTTTATGATGATCAACGGCAGATCGCACGCCTCCTTGGCATCCCGAAAGAAAAAGTGGAAGTAAACCTTGTACCCAGCGGAGGGGCGTTCGGAGGAAAGGAAGACCTTACAACCCAGGGACACGCCGCCCTATTCAGCTTTCTCCTTAAAAGACCTGTAAAGTTGCATCTAAGCAGGGATGAATCCATCAGGATGCATCCCAAGCGACATCCTCTACATATGGACTATAAACTGGCCTGTAACAGAAACGGCAAATTGACCGGTCTAAAGGCAAGAATCATAGGCGATACGGGCGCCTATGCGTCCCTTGGCGCAGAGGTGCTGGAAAGGTCTGCCACTCATGCAGGAGGCGCTTATTATATACCGAACGTGGATATCATTTCCAAAGCGGTCTATACCAATAATATTCCATCAGGTGCCATGAGGGGGTTTGGTGTAAACCAGGTCACTTTCGCCATGGAGAGTTTGGTGGATGAATTGTGTGAAAAGGGAAAATTTGATAGATGGAAGTTCCGCTATGACAACGTTATCGTGAACGGATCTCAGACCACGACCGGCCAGGTTCTCAAGGAAGGTGTGGGCCTGAGGGAGACCCTTTTGGCAGTCAAGGACGAGTTTTATAAGGCCCAATTCGCTGGGCTGGCCTGTGGTATAAAAAATTGCGGCATTGGCAATAAACTGGATGAAAGTGAGGTCAAGATCGAGATAAAGTCCGGTGGTCATATCGTCCTGCATCACGGGTGGACAGAGATGGGCCAGGGTGTCGATACGGTTGTCCAGCAGATATTCTGTGAAGAGACCGGCATAGATAATTCCGACCGGATCGACGTGTTGGTCTGTACCAGCCATTCGGCAAAGGCAGGGATGACCACTGCCAGCAGAGCCACCGCCCTTGTGGGCAATGCGATCATAGAGGCATCGAAGGCCTTAAAGAAGGATCTGGAGACCAAACCCCTGTCCGAACTTGATGGGCAAATCTACCGAGGAAGATGTGGTCTTGATTATGCCTCAGACACCGGCGACCTGAATGATATCATCACCCATTTCGCCTTCGGTTACGCAACCCATCTGGTGGTTCTTGACGAAGAGGGCAACGTAGACACGGTCTATGCCGCCCATGACGCTGGAAAGGTGATAAACCCAACCCTTTTTGAGGGACAGATTCAGGGAGCCGTTCTTATGGGTCTGGGGTATGCCCTGACAGAGGATTGTCCCATGAAGAACGGAATACTGGGAACATCGAGATTATCGAAACTCGGCATTCTGAAGGCCAAGGATGTGCCCAATATTGTCGTGAAGGCTGTGGAAGTGAAGGACCCATTGGGGCCCTATGGTGCAAAAGGGATCGGAGAGATCGGCACGGTCCCCACGGCAGGTGCAGTGGCCAATGCCTTGTACCAGTTTGATAAAGTCCGAAGACACAAGCTTCCCATGAAAGGCAAGGAATAGACGATGACCATATATCTCAAAAATGCATGCTATATTGACTGGAACTCTTTGGAGTTCACACAGGGTCATATGGCGGTCACGAGCGAAGATGATGGAAAGCTGAAGTTTTTGGACACACTGCCTTCAAAGGAAACCCTATCTGATGATGAAATCATCCTGGATTGTCAAAACAGGTTGGTCATGAAATCCTTTGCCTGTGGTCATCACCATATATACTCAGCCCTGGCCCGGGGCATGCCGGCACCTGAAAAAATCCCTGAAAATTTTGCAGAAACCCTGCAGTACATCTGGTGGCGTCTCGACAGGCTTCTGGACATGGACATGATCAGGGCCAGTGCCCTTGTCACCGCACTCTACTGTCTGAAGAACGGCGTCACCTTCGTGGTTGATCACCATTCTTCTCCTTTCGCCATCGAGGGTTCCCTCGAGACCATTGCAAAAGCCTTTGAGGACGTGGGAATCTCTCACCTCCTCTGTTATGAGATGTCGGACAGAGATGGTGAGAATCCCAAAGAAAAGGGGCTTGAAGAGACCCGGAGATTTCTTGAAAATAAGTATCAGGGCCACGTGGGTCTTCATGCCTCATTTACGGTCGGGGATGATCTTTTAAAAAGAGCTGTTGCCCTGGCCGAAAAATATGACACGGGCCTTCATGTACATGTAGCGGAAGATGCGGTAGATCAGGAACACTGTCTGAAAACGTACAAGAAGAGGGTGGTTCAGCGTTTTGCGGATGCGGGCGTCCTGGATCTCAATAAATCTATCCTTTCCCACTGCATCCACCTCGATAAAAATGAAGTCGCCCAGGTTCGGGACTCCGGAGTATGGGTGGCCCAGAATACGGAAAGCAATCTGAACAACAATGTGGGGGTGACAAATTACAGGGCCTTGGGTGAAAATGTCATCTTAGGGACCGATGGCATGCACAGTGATATGCTCCGCAGTGCCAACGCGGTTTTTCTGACCGGACAACCCACAGAGGGAATCGATATGGTCTCCACGTACAACCGCTTTCGAAAAGTTCATCACTACATCCGGGAAAACGGATTTGAGGGGGATGGAGACAACAATCTTGTGATTCTTGATTATGATTCCCCTACAGAGATAAATCCGGGTAATTTTTTAGGCCACTTCATCTATGGGATGGAGGCGAAGCATGTAGAAAGCGTCATCTCCTCCGGCAGACTGGTTTTATATAAAAAACGGTTGATGACAGCGGATGAGGGTGAGATCCTCACCTTTGCACGGGAGATGGGAAATAAGCGTTGGGCTAAGATGAAGTAGGTGATTCAGGGAAGGCTCCACCCCATTCACCTCCCCTGGTGGGAGATTCCACAACACTTCCCTCCCCTGGTGGGAGGGGTGCTGACTGTAGATGCTTAATTTCTTACAGTCAGCCGGAGGGGGATTAAGTTTTTAGATTTGGAGCAAAGCAAAACCAAATGGACGTGATCATAAAAAACGGCAAGATCGTTAATTCGGATGATACCCTTGAAGGAGATGTCCTTATCCGGGATGGCGTCATTGCTCAGGTGGGCGAGGACATCCACCCTGAGGACGCTGAGGTGATAGATGCCGGAGGGAAATACGTGATGCCCGGAGGGGTGGACGTGCACACCCATTTGAATTTGGATCAGAGTGTTGCCGTCGCTCAGGATGATTTTTATACGGGGACCGTGGCAGCGGCCTGTGGGGGGACCACCTGTATTGTGGACTATCCCGGGTTCGGTCCCGAGGGTTGTGATTTGCATCACCCGATCCAGGTGTATCACGGATATGCCCGGGACATGGCCGTGATCGATTATGGCTTTCATGGTGTCTTTCAGCATGTGAACGAAGATATCCTGGATGAAATAAAAACCCTTGTTGATGAAGGGATCCCGAGCTTCAAGGGCTTTTTGACGTACGAATACAAATTGTCCGACCTGGACGTACTCCGTCTCCTTGAAAAAGTCTCTTCCTCAGGCGGGCTTTTAGCAATCCACGCAGAAAATGATGCGTCCATACAATTCCTTCGAGACCGCTTTCTTGCCCAGGGCAAAACCGCACCCCGTTACCATGCCTTGAGTCGGCCGGACCATTGCGAGGCCGAGGCTATTCAACGCATCATTCACCTAGCGGCGATGTCGGACAATGCCCCTATATATTTCGTACATCTCTCTACGGCCATGGGCCTTGAGTGCGTAAAAACAGCCAAGAACGAAGGGCAGACTGTGTATGCTGAGACCTGTCCGCAGTATCTTTTCTTGAGTGAAGAATGTTATGATGAACCCGAACTAGGCGGTTTGAAATACATGATGAGCCCACCCCTGCGGGCAAAAAGCGACACAGAAGCCTTGTGGCAAGGTGTTCGAGAAGGCCATATCGACGTTATTGCCACTGACCATTGCCCCTTTGACTTCAAACTAAAGCGTCAACTGGGTAAAGACGATTTTTCCCGGTCCCCATGCGGCTTACCGGGGATCGAGTTGAGGGTCCCGTTGATGTTTTCTGAAGGTGTCATGAAAGGGCGGATATCCCCTAATCGCTTTGTTGAAATCGTAGCTGCCTCTCCAGCCCGCATCATGGGATTGTACCCTCAAAAAGGACGTATTGCACCTGGATCGGATGGAGACATCATAATCATAGACCCCGACCAACGTTGCACGGTCGCCCATAAGATGTTGCATGAGAACGTCGATTTCACACCCTATGAAGGGATGGACATCCGGGGGTGGCCCATAATGACCATGGTGCGAGGACAAATTGTGGCAAAAGATGGGGAATTTGTAGGGAAGAAAGGCTTCGGAAGGTTTTTAAAAAGGGGATTAGGAAGTTAGACTGTAGACTGTTAGGAACAAAAAAACTTAGGTGGATAGACCGAAGGCTGAAGTCTGTTAGGGGAGAAATATGCGCGATCACACAAAACTTCGGGCATTTGAACTTGCTGATGAGTTAGTGGTATTGATATATAGGGTAACTGCGGGGTTCCCAAAAGAAGAGATGTATGGCCTGATCTCTCAGATACGACGGGCAGACATTTCAGTGCCTTCGAACATCGTAGAGGGTTGCGCGCGAGACAGTCAGGCAGATTACCTTCGTTTCCTAAATATAGCCTTCGGGTCATTAAGGGAACTCCACTATCAGCTAGATTTGTCGAAACGTTTAGGATTCTTAAGCAATGAGGATATATCTTTGATTGAACCAAAAGTCATCGAAACTGAGAAAGTCTTAAATGGTTTAATTCGATCACTCAAAGATTAAAATTTTATATGGCTTAGACTGGTTTTTACAGTTATCTTTCCCTAACAGTCTTCTGGTGACTGTAAGAAATTGAGCCTCTACAGTCGCCCATTCAGCCTAAACCCCTACATTAGGAACTTGTGACTAATGAACCAAATATTCTCATGTTGTCGGATCGATCGACTCTTGAAATGGATTGTTGAAGAAGAAAAGTCGGGCCAAATCTTCGGGATCCATAAAGATCTGTTTTTTAAGCCCCATGGGGACGATGTGTTCAAGATGGAGCGTTACGGGCAGGTCATAGAGACCCCGCTCGGTGTGGCAGCCGGCCCTCACACACAACTTTCCCAAAATATCATTAGCGCTTGGCTTACAGGCGCCCGGTATATTGAGTTGAAGACCGTCCAGACGTTGGACGAGTTGGATGTTACCAGGCCCTGTATTGACATGTCCGATGAGGGGTACAACTGTGAATGGTCCCAGGAACTCAAACTGGATCAATCCTTTTCCGAGTACCTGAACGCCTGGATCATGATCCATGTGCTCAAAGATATGTTCAAGTGGGGCGACCCCGATACTCGCGGATTCATTTTCAACATGAGCGTGGGTTACAACCTGGAAGGGATCCTTACCTCCAATGTTCAACTTTTTCTGGACCAAATGGAGGACTGCCAAAGCGAAAAAGAATCCCGTATCAGAGAAATCTCCAAGATCTATCCCCGCGTCATGGACCTGGATATCCCTGATCGAATTTGTGACAGTATCACCATCTCTACGATGCACGGATGTCCTCCCGATGAGATTGAAAAGATTGCTCAATACTTCATAAAGGAGCGGAAGCTAAATACCACCATTAAACTGAACCCCACCCTCCTGGGACCGGAAAAAGTTCGACATATCCTGAACGATCGCCTTGGTTATGACGTAGAGGTCCCTGATCTCGCCTTTGAGCATGATCTGAAATACGACGCCGGGGTTTCACTGATTACCACGCTTCTTCGTGATGCTGCATCCGAGGGCGTGTCATTTAATCTCAAGCTTACAAACACCCTCGAGACAACAAATATCGAACAGAATCTGCCGGACAATGAAAAGATGATCTATATGAGCGGCAGGGCGCTCCATCCCATAAGCATTAACTTGGCTCAAAGGCTTCAGAGTGATTTTGACGGCACGCTCAATGTCTCCTTTTCAGCCGGTGTCGACTGCTTTAATGTATCGGACATTTTGGCGTGTAATATCGCCCCTGTAACCATGTGCTCGGATATCTTGAAGCCCGGAGGATATGGAAGGATATCTCAGTACATCGAGGAGATTAAAAGGGCGTTTGATGAGGTCGATGCAAAAAGTTTCCATGAGTTTATAATGGCACGAGGAAGCAGAAAGGGGAATTTCGATCAGGTTGGTTTAATAAACCTCGAAAGATATGCTGAGGCAGTTATCGAAGATAAAATGTATCTGAAATCATCATTTCCCTATGTGAACATAAAAACCGACCGGGAACTCACTTCATTTGACTGCATCGAGGCGCCATGCGTGACCACATGCCCGGCCAATCAGGATGTTCCTCTTTACATGTATTATACGGCAAGAGGAGAGCATGAAAAGGCCTGGGAAACGATCCTTGATACCAACCCCTTTCCGCGGGTCCAGGGCATGGTGTGCGACCATCCATGTCAGACAAAATGTACCCGGATGAACTACGAAAGCCCCCTGTTGATCCGCGAGATCAAGCGCTTCGTGGCACAACAGCATAAAGACGGAACCGATACCGCACCAGCCCCGGCAAATGGCAAGAACGTGGCAGTGTTGGGTGCAGGTCCATCAGGCCTTTCATGCGCTCATTTCCTCGCCCTGAACGGTTTCGCGGTGGATGTCTATGAATCGAAGGACATCCCCGGGGGTATGGCCGCGGACGGGATTCCCTTGTTTCGCCTGGATCAGGAGAGTATTGAAAGGGATATCGAGGCGATTCTATCTTTGGGTGTGCGAATCCTTTATGGAGAAGAGGTCGATGCTGAAAAATTTCAAAATATAAGAAAGTCTTATGATTACGTTTATATAGCCGTTGGTGCACAAAAAGGGATCAACCTTGGTATCCCTGGTGAAGAGGCCGCCGGCGTCATGGACCAGCTTAATTTTTTAAGTGAGGTCCGAAGGGGCCTCCTTCCTGAGCTGGGGAAAAAAGTCGTAATCATCGGTGGCGGCAGTTCTGCCATAGACTCGGCACGAACTGCCAAGAGACTTGTAGGTCGGGAAGGGGATGTCACCATTCTCTATCGTCGCACCCGCAGGGAAATGCCCGCCGAACATGAGGAGATACAGGCCGCATTAGAAGAGGGTATTGCCCTGATCGAATTGGCTGCTCCTGAATGCCTGCTCGTTGAAGACGGGAGGGTGACAACCAACGTCTGTTTTCGAATGGAATTGGGGGAAAAGGATGCAAGCGGCCGGAGAAGACCCATTAAAATAGACGGTTCCGAATTTCACATCGAAGCGGATAGCGTGATATCCGCTATTGGCCAGCGGGTGGCGTTTGATTTTTTCCCTGAAGGTGACCTTGAGCTTGATTCCGACACGCTTGAGACCAGGCTATCGGATGTATTTGCAGGCGGTGATGCAGTGCGTGGCGCATCCAGTCTGATTAACGCCATTGGCGACGGCAGGCGAGCGGCCAATGCCATTAAAAGGAAGGCAACCGGCAACTTCGATGCCTCTGGCCTAAAGGTTGATCGTGACATAGAGCCCACGGCTTTGCAGGTCAGACAGGCGAGACGTCTGTTCTCCCCTGAAATTCCCGAAACGGCCACTGCCATGAATCTCGGTTTTGATCTCCTCACCGAAACCCTGGATGAAAAGACGGCCCAGACGGAGGCGGCAAGATGCCTTCAGTGCGATATCATGTGTAACATCTGTACCACAGTCTGTCCCAATCGCGCCAATATCGCTTATTCCATAGATCCGATAACAGTTAACCACCAGCAGGTCCTGCCATCAAAAGCGGGGCCGCGGATCGAAGATATAGGTTTGATCAAATTTCTCCAGCCCCATCAAATCATCAACATCGGGGATTTTTGCAATGAATGCGGGAACTGCTCGACCTTCTGTCCAACAAACGGGGACCCTTCTCGTATCAAACCCACTTTTTACTTAACGAAGGACAGCTTTCTCAGCGCGGATAACGGGTATATGCTCGACGATGGTGTGCTACATTTTAAAGACAAAGAAGGCACTGAAACCATTTCCCTGAAAAACGATTATTTGGTATATAAAACCGGTACCATCCGCGCGACACTAAACCAGAAGACGCTCACTATTGATGAGATCGAATTTTTTTCGAATCAGGCGCAACCCACTGATTTGATGCACGGTGTCCAGATGGGAGTGATGTTGATGGCTCTAAGGCGCTACGCGCCTTTAGGCGTTTAGACTGTAGGCTGAAGGCTGAAGGCTGTTAGGAAAAAATGATATAGGTTATTGGGCGAAACACCTAATGAGGTTAAAAATTTCCTTACTATTAAAAAATTGTTATTATATCTTTTTGTCTGCTGATGACGGATCACGTCGTCGTGAGGATATTCTGATTCAGGACAACAGGATTGAAAAGATCGGCGCCAACCTATCGGATAAGGCGGATAGGACTATAGATTGTTCCACTCACGTGGTGGTCCCCGGTTTTGTCAACACCCATCACCATTTGTAACAACCCCCGACGCGCAACCTCCCGGCAGTTCAAAATGCCAAGCTCTTCGATTGGCTTGTCTATCTCTATGAAGTATGGAAACACCTTGATGAAGAGGCCATATATTACTCTTCTTTGCTGGCCATAGGGGAATTACTGAAAACAGGTTGCACAACGACTACAGACCATCATTATGTCTACCCACAGGG
>PVMS01110524.1_pt1 | contig 13824 bp, 14 predicted proteins | sample 1853461 | NCBI WGS metagenome assembly PVMS01 (sample SAMN08582032, study PRJNA380276) | Marine sediment metagenome, whole genome shotgun sequencing project. | isolation source: ocean sediment barecode stripped | collected 2017 | reverse complement strand
TTTGGGGATCTCCTCGAAGACGACGTCATCTCGGCCGACGAACTCGCCGAGTTGCCCGACGATCATCCGTTCAACGATCCGGATGGGCCCGCGGCCGACTATCTCGACGATGGTCAACTCACGAGAGAGGAGTTGCGGGAGATCCATGAGCAGGCACGCGAACAGCACCGTGCCGAACGTCAAGGATCCGACGCCTAGGAGCGATCAACGAGCGACGGGCCCCGCGTGTCCTTCGGGACCGCGGGGCCTCTTCGCGGTCGGTGCATTAGGTTCTCGGTAATGTCCGACTCGACCCGAGCCATCCTCAGTGGGATCTTCGACGATGCAGTCGCTGCCGTCGATCCGGCCCGGTCGGTCCGCGACAATGTCGACCTCGACGGGACCAGGCTCAGCTGTGGTGGGTTCGATTGCGACCTCGCCGGTGCGGGTCGAATCGTCGTGCTGGCTTTCGGGAAGGCAGCACCTGCGATGGTGTCGGGGCTGGTCGACGTCGTCGGCGCTGACCGGTTGACCGGGATCGCCGTCGGCGTCGCTTCCGAGGTGTGCCCGCTCCCCTTCGTGGTCGGAGGCCATCCGGAGCCCAACGCCGCCAGCGTTGGAGGGGGCCGACGAGTGCTTCAGCTGGCGTCGAACGCCGGTACCGACGATCTCGTCGTGTGCCTCGTGTCGGGAGGCGGATCCGCCCTCCTCGAGGTCCCGGCTGGGGTTCTCTCGATCGAGGATCTGGCCGGGACGACCCGTCTTCTCCTTCGATCGGGTGCCGACATCGAAGCCGTCAATACCGTGCGCAAGCATCTCTCGGCTGTGAAGGGTGGCCGCCTCGCCGCTGCCGCCTCTCGCGCTCGCTTGCTCACGCTGATTCTGAGCGACGTGGTCGGCGATCCGCTCGATGTCATCGCGTCAGGTCCCACGGTGCCGGACCCGACGACGTATCGCGACGCGCTCGAGGTGATCGAACGCCTCGATCTTCGCGATCGGATTGCGCCGGCCGTTTTGAGCCACCTTTCAGCCGGCATGAACGGGCGAGTGCCCGAGACGCCTTCTGAACCCCATCTCCGGAGAGCGGTACGTGTGATCGGCAGCGGGTCGATCGCGGCGGAGGCGGCGGTCGCAGCGTCGGTTCGTCGCGGGCTGCGGGCGGAGATCGTCACGACCTCTCTCGGTGGGGAGGCCCGGCACGCCGCCCTCGATGCGGTCGGAACCCGGCGTCCCGGCGTGGACGTTCTCGTCTTCGCGGGGGAGACGACCGTCACCGTGACGGGTGATGGTGTCGGTGGTCGGAACCAGGAAGCCGCTCTCGCCGCGGCGATGGCGATCGAGGGTACCGGCGTCACGTTTCTCGCCGCCGGAACGGATGGCATCGATGGACCGACGGATGCAACCGGTGCGATCGTGGACGGGCGCTCGGTACCCCGCGGCCGGGGGCTCGGTCTCGACCCCGCGGCGTTCCTCGATCGCAACGACGCCAACACCTACCTTGCCGCCGTGGGCGATCTGTTGGTCACCGGCCCGACCGGGACCAACGTGGCCGACCTATGGCTGGTGCACTCCGCCTCGTCGCGGCTCGGTTAGACCCCTCCGGGGCGGCCGTGTTCCGGCAACCAGATGTGGCCCTCGTCGGGTGGGAGGTACTGCTTGATCGGCTTCGCGGGGACGCCGCCGACCACGGTGTAATCCGGAACATCCTTCGTGACGACCGAGTTCGCTCCGACGATGCAGCGGTAGCCGATCTGGACGCCGGCCATGACGACGGTGTTGTAACCGAGGACGGTGTTGTCGCCCACCGACACCGGACGGCCGTCACGACCTGCGTACGCGATGGGGAGTGAGAAGTCGGCGAAGGGATGGGTGTGGGTTTCGATCGTGACTCCGGCGGAGACCATCACGAAGGAGCCGATGTCGAGGTCGGCCCGGTCGTCGAGTACGACGTAACGGTTGAGCAGGGAGTACTCGCCGATCGTGATGTTCGATCCTTTCGAGAAGAGGACGTTGTGGTGGAAGATCACACCCTCTCCGCAACGCTTGAAGATCCTCTGGGCGAGGATGCGGCGCAGCGGGATCGCAAGGGACTGCACCATCGAGGCCGGGGTCTTGTCGAACATCCGCCAGAACATCGTGTAGTAGAGGCTGGGGTCGGGAGTCGGTTCGGGGGCGCGCCCCTTGAAGGGGTCGCGCGGCACCGGGACGTATCCCGTTTCGTGGAGCGAGGCGACCACACCGTCCGCGTCGTGGAGGAACCGATCGGCCCGTCCGATCAGCGTGTCGGTGCTGACGAGGTCGGTGAACTCTGCGATGAGCGCCTCGACCTCGGCGTTCTGCCGGTCCGGGTTCATGAGGCGACCCGCGACGCCGGGGTCGAGCGTTTGCTGCGCCGGAGCCGCCATGTCTCGCGCACGATCGTTCCCAGGTATTGACCGATGACCTCGAGGCGCCCGAACACCGGACCGCGCCGGGCCGACATCTTCGAAGTGTTCGGGCCGTAGACCTTGTGGATGGGGACCTCGGTCACCTCGATGCCGTGTTCGACGCTTCCGAACAGCATCTCCAGCTCGCTCTGGTAGCGGTCGCCTCTCAACTCGATCGTTTGAACCGCTCGAGGCGACAGGGCGCGGTATCCGCAGTAGGGGTCGGTGAAACGACGGTCGAGGATTCTGCTCAGGAACGTGGCGGTGGCACATCGGACGAGATACCGGTTCCACGGCGTATTGCCGCGACCGTCGGTATCGGTGTACCGGCTCCCGACGACGAGATCCGCGCTGCCGTCGAGGATCGGTGCGACCATCCGTTCGAGGTCCGCGGGGTCGTGTTGCCCGTCCCCGTCGAGGAACACGAGCACGTCGTAGGGGAGCGCATCCGCTCGCGCGATGCCGGCGCGCATGTTGGCGCCTTTGCCCCGATTGACCGGCGAATCGATGGTCAGGCATCCGTGCTGTTCTGCGACCGCGACCGTGTCGTCCGTGGACCCATCGCTGGCCACGACGACCACGATCGGTTGTCCCGCGACGGACTTCGGGATGGCGGGCAGAAGGGTGCGGAAGCTCTTGCCCTCGTCATACGCCGCGATCAGCACACAGATCATCGAAGTCGTCCTCCGGGCGTCACGATAGGCAAGCGAGGCGCGCCGGTGAAGGTCCGAAAGTCCCGGTTCGGCTGGGAACGTTTCAGGTCGGGCGTCCGCCCTTGCCGATGTTGATCCACGTGGTTTTCGTGTTCGTGTACTTGTCGAGAGCTTGGAGTGACTTGTCCTTGCCTCCGAAGCCCGATTCCTTGAAACCTCCGAATGGGGCGGTGATGTCGGACTGATCGAAGTTGTTGATCCACACGGTTCCCGCGCGAAGGCCACGCGAAAGGCGATGGGCCCGCGACAGGTCGCTCGTCCACACCGCGGCCGACAAACCGTAGGCGGTGTCGTTCGCGATCCGGAGGGCGTCGTCCTCGTGGTCGAACGGGATGATGCTGAGCACCGGCCCGAAGATCTCGTCGCGGGCGATGGTCATGGAGTTGTCCACGTCGGCGAATACCGCCGGTTGGATGAAGAATCCGCCGGTCTCGGTCAGCGTTCGTTCGCCGCCGGAGACGAGGCGGGCTCCCTCGCTGGTTCCGATGTCGATGTAGCGCTGCACCCGTTCCAGCTGTGACGCGTCGACGATCGGTCCGGCCTTCGTTGCCGGGTCGAGCGGGTCTCCCGGCTGCCACGCCTCGGCGACCGAGACCGCCTTCTCCACGACCTCGTCGTACGCGGAACGCTCGACGAGCAGGCGGGATCCTGCGATGCACATCTCCCCGGTGTTCCAGAAGATCGAGAACCCGACGGCGCTCATGGCGTATCGGAGGTCGGGGGCATCGGCGAATACGATGTTCGGCGTCTTCCCGCCGGTCTCGGCGGACACCCGCTTCATGTTGCTGTCCGCCGAGTACCGCAGGAACGCTTTGCCGACTTCGGTGGACCCGGTGAAGGTGATGCCGTCGACGTCGGGGTGGATACCCAGGGCACGACCCGCAGTCGGCCCGAAACCGGGCACGACATTGAGGACACCCGGTGGGATGCCGGCCTCGACGGCCAGTTCGGCGATGCGCAGCGCAGTGAGCGGTGACTGTTCGGCCGGCTTCAAGACCACCGAGTTGCCGGCCATCAGAGCGGGCGCCAGCTTCCAGGCGTTGATCATGAGCGGGAAGTTCCAGGGCGTGACCGCACCGACGACGCCGACCGGCTCCCTGGTGATGAGCGCCACCGTGTCGGGTCCGGTCGGTGCGATGTCGTCGTAGAGCTTGTCGGCAGCCTCGCCGTACCAGCGATAGGTCATCTCGGCCTGCCCGACGTCGACGATGCGGCTGTACCGGATCGGCTTTCCGACGTCGAGCGTTTCGAGGAGTTGCAGTTCCTGGGCGTTCTCCTCGATCAAGTCGGCGAGCCGGATGAGGGCTCGGCCGCGTTGGCGAGGTGCCAGATCCGACCACCGCCCGTCTTCGAATGCACTGCGTGCGGCGGCGACGGCCATATCGATGTCGGCCGCCGAGCCGGAGGCAACCGCAGCGATCACTCCACCCGTTGCGGGGTTGATGCAGTCGTAGACCGCTTCGTCGGCGGCGGCCACCGGTTCCCCGTCGATGAATGCTTTCGTTCGCGGTTCGACGTCGGCGGCGATCGCTTGCCAGTCCTCGAGTGTCTTCATCGCGCCTGCTCCTGGTTCGTGGCGCGCCTCCAGCGCAGCCGGTTCACCGCCGTGCGGCCTGTGTCGGTCGGGGTCGGCGGGGTACTGAGCACGAGGTCACGGGTTCCATCGTCGTTGTTGACCCACGAGATGAGTCGGATCTCGTCGGTGTCGACCCAATTGGGGTTGAGGCTCAATTCGACGTGATGGGCGATGCTGTCGCCGTTGCGGGTGTACGTCCCGGCGTAGCTGAGGTACCCGGCGGCGGCAGCGGCGCGGCTGCGCACCGGAGCAGCAGACAGGGTGCGGGTCGGGATGTCGCGGCGGCCCGGGTGCATCAACGCCGCCCACATGCGGCCGTCGACGGTGTAGGTGATCAGACCGACGGGGCTGCCCCCGAATGGGCGCGTTTCTCGCTCACCGTTGACCGTGAACGTCCAATCGACGAGCTGCCATGTTCCGATGAGGTCATCCATGGCGGAGAGCGTACCCGAGCGCCGCGTCAGCCCTCGAGAGCTCCGAGAGTGATGAGCATCTCCGGATTGAGGAAGTCCTGCGCGATCAGGATGCCCCCTTGATCCCGGACCGCGTTGCGAAAGGGGATGGCCCACCGGTGTTCGATGACCGCGAGGAGGGCACCGCCGCCCGGTGGGATGTCCTCGGCGATCGATGCCAGCGCGTCATCGTCGAGGCCGTACTCGTACTCCTCGCCGGCGACCATGGCGCCTTCGAGGGCTCCGACGATGGCTCCCTCTTCACCGCCGGCTCCGAGACCGATCATCGAGCCGACCCAAGCTCCGTAGGTCATGCTCTCATCGAGGCTGAGGTCGGTGAACTCGGCGGCGAGCACCGTACCGTCCTCGTCCTTGTACACGCCCAGGATGTCGACGAGTTTGATGACGTCGTCGTCGCTCAGCTTGACGAGCTCGTCCAGGATCGATCCGTCGAGCTTCGGCTCCAGAAGGCCGACGACGAGGAACTGAAGTGGTCCGATTTCCATGGTTTCCCCTTCCCAGGGATCGTGAACGGTGACTGATCGACCGCGTCCGACGGCCGAGCACATTCTCGCGCAGCGTCGGGTCAACCCGGCGTCAGGTCAGGTTCCTCCGTCGTTGCCGGATCGTGGCTGCTGCCCTTGCTCAGGCCCTTTTCTTCGCTGCCTTTTTCGCTGCCTTCGCCTGTTTCTTCGCGGCCATCCGAGCTTCGTACTCTCCAGGGCTCTCCATGACGTCGGACGCGACGAGGTCATAGCCGTGGGTGTACTCCTGGACGATCACGGTCACCGCGGCGGCGAACGGGAGGGCGATGAGGGCTCCGAACCCGCCGAGGAGGCTCGCTCCGACGATCGCTGCTCCGAAGGCGACCGCGGGGTGGAGGTCCATCGTGTTCTTCGTGACCCGTGGCGAGATGAGGTAGTTCTCGATCTGCTGGTAGATCGTGATGGCGACGATGACCCATACGGCGTCGAGCGGATCGCCCGACATGAGGGCGATGATCACCGGGACTGCACCGGCAATGTAAGTGCCGACGGTGGGGATGAACTGGGAGATGACCCCCACCCAGAGTCCCATGGCCAGGGGGTAGGGCAAGCCGATGATCAAAAAGGCGATCGAGGAGAACAGAGCCGAGATCGCAGCCAGCAAGCCTCTCGAATAGACCCATCCCCCGACCTTGTCGACGGTGATCTGCGTGATGTGGTCGAAGGTCTTCTGTTGGTTCTGGGGCATCCTCCGACCGACGGCAGCCCGGAGGCGCGGGAAGTCGGCCAGGATGTAGAAGAGGAAGAGCCCGACCGTCATCAGCCGGAAGATGATGCCGAAGACCGACGAGGTGAGGCCCAGGGCGCCCCCCAGGATGTCGGAGCCGTGGTCCTGTAGCCAGCCCTGCACGGCGTCGCTGCTGAGGTTCCAGGTGCTGGTGTCGATCTGCATGTCGAACGTACGGTTCAGCCATCCCGTCAACCTGTCGATGGTCTCGGGCAGGGAGTTCGCGATCCCCGAGGCCTGACCGATGACGACGTTCAGGATCGCGAACACGAACACCGCGCCGATCAACGCTCCGGCCACCATCACAGCGCCGGTCGCGGCGCCTCGGCGCCAGTTCCACTTCTCCGTGAGCCATTGCACCGCGGGCAGCATCGCGAAGGCCAGGAAGAACGAGATGGCCAAGGTCAAGAGGAAATCGGAGATGCTCGCCAGAACCCATACGGTGGCCAACGCCGCGCCCCCGGCAACGAGCGTGATCATGGCGGCCCGCGGCAGCCACGTGCCGTACCAGCCCTTCTTGCGGCCGGCGGTCAGCGCCGGCCGGACACGTTCCTCACTCATGTGTCTTCTCCGAGAATCGATCGCTCGAGCAGTGTACGGAGCAAGGTGGGTCGACGCGTGGCAATGCCTTCTCCGGGTTCTATCCGTCGTCCACGGTCGTCGGGTCGATCTCGTTCTTCCCGGTGACGTCGGAGTAGGTGATCACCACCGAGGGGACGTACTCGACGGTCAGGGTCACCGGTTCACCGAAGGCAGCCGCGATGTCGTCCTCGAGATCCTCGACCGGGGGGATCTTGCCCGCTCCGGTGATGAGGATGCTGACCTCGGTGCCGGATGTCTCGACCTGGGCGAGGCGCAGCGAATCGTCCTCGCCGAGCCAATCTTCGACCGCCGATTGGGCAGAGGCTTGTCGTGACGAACTGGCGAGAACGCCGTTCCCGGTGAAGGTGAGCGGCACGATGATGATGAGGGCCCCGATCGCCACGGTGCCGAGCACACTTCGGATCTCCGACCGACGTTCGATCATCTTCCGCACGGGTGCGAGACCTACGAGCAGGAAGACGGCGACGGCGGCCAGGATGATGGAGACGAAGTTCGTGAGGAACAGTACGAAGGCGCCGAGGGCATCGTCGTACAGCGAGGCTTCCAGGGTGATGCCGATGACGCCGAGCGGCGGCACGAGAGCAACGGCGATCGCGACACCGGTGAGCGAAGAAGACACCCGATCGTCGATGGTCGCGTACGCGCCGGCCGCTCCCGCGGCGAGAGCGATCGCCATGTCGAGCATCGTCGGCGACACGCGGGAGGTCACCTGAGAGTTGGTCGACAACGGCACGAGAGCCGGGAACCAGGCGGCGATGATCCATGCCAGAGCGACGGCCCCGATGACCGACAACGCGACGGTTCCGAGCGACGCCATCAGCCGCGCTCGCCAGCCGTTCACGACCGCAGCCGCGGCACCCATGATCGGTGTCATCAGCGGCGCAACGAGCATCGCCCCGATCACGACCGCCGTCGAGTCGGCGAGGATCGCGAACGATGCGATCGCCACGGAAAGGAGCAGCATGACGACGTACGAGGTGATCTTGGCGGTTCGGTCGGGTGCCTCGTAGTAGAGGCCGTCGACGACCTGGGTTCGTCGTTCGGGCCCAACGTCCCGATCTTCGAGCCAGTCCCTGAGGATCCCGGCCACGTGCGCGGTGTCGAGATCCTTCTTCTCTTCGCCGGTGTGTTGCTGGAGCCCGTACGCCACCATCACGAGACCGACGATGATCGAAGCGGTGGCACCGGTGATCACGAGGAAGGCGAACACCGCCTCGCCGATGATGGCGATCACCACGGCGGCGACCACGAAGAGGACACCCCGGACGATCCTGTACGCGTAGTCCTCGCCCCGGTTGCGGGCGGCATTGGCGCGGAGCAGCGTGAGGACGCCTTCGAACGCGAGGAAGACGGCGAGGATGGCAAGGAGAGTATCCTTGACGGCCGTCGGCCAGGCGAGCAGAGCGACGCCGACGGCGATCATGAGGAGCCCGCTCGCGATCCCGTATCTGTCGCGTCCGCCCTCCGTCTTCTTGCGTCGGAACCACACGTCGCTCGCGCCCGAGACGATCAACCCAGCGGCAAGTATGTAACGCAGGAGCTCGACGGAGATACCCGGCGCCGCGAGGATGGCGAGGCCGACGAACGTGAGCGCAGCTCCCTTGATCGTCGCCGGGTTCAGCCACCAGGGATCCCCCTGGGCGCTCGTGGGAGGAGCCTCGTGCCCAGTTTCGACAGCCGGGGTCTGAGCGTCGTCTGTCTGACTCATGGGTGTCCTTGACTGGTCACGGCGACGAACATCGTACCGACCCGGAGACGGACATCGCCTCATTACCGGAACACCACGATCGCGTATCGGTCGACGAGCGTCCGAAGGTCGAGCCGCGACTCTTGTTTCTTGCTCTTGACTCCTGTCTCTCTACTCCCCTCCACTCTGCCCGAAGCCCCGTGACCCGCGACTTGCGACCTCTCATGATTAGGCTTGCCTAAACAATCTGTGACATAATGTTGAACCATGGCTGAATCAGTCGAAGCTCAGGTCGAGGTCGGAACGTCCGAGTCCGAGGAGATGTACCTCATCACGATCGCCACCGCGATCGAGGATGGCCACGCCGAGCCGGTCCCGATGTCTCTCCTCGCAACCGAACTCGCCGTTTCGGCGGTGTCTGCCAACCAGATGATCAAGAAACTGCACGGCAGGGGACTCGTGGAGTACACCCCCTACAAGGGGGTCTCGCTCACCGAGAACGGTGCCCGAATCGCGTCGTCGACCTTACGTCGACGACGGCTGTGGGGGGTCTTCCTCGCCGACGAACTTGGTCTGTCCCCGTCGCGGGCCGACGAGGTTGCCTGTGATCTCGAGCACATCACGCCGCCCGATGTCGCCGAGCAGCTCTCGACCTACCTGGGAAATCCGGCCTCGGGACCCCGCGGGAAGTCCATCCCCGACGACGACACACCGTTCACGATCCCATCGACCGTCGCGTTGTCGACCGTGGGCGCCGGCGACGTCCGAACCGTTGTGGGCTTCGAGGGTGCCGGCGCCGTCGAGGTGTTTCTCCACGATCAAGGGATCACCAATGGCGTTCGGCTCTCCGTGATCGGCGTAGGGCTCGATGGAAGCCGGCTCGTGGAGGTCGGCGACGGCTGTGTGCAACTGGCGCCATCGGTGGCTGCGGGCGTGCTGGTGGAGGCGCGATGAGCCCCTCCGGGCGATTCCCCCTCGGTGCCTTGAAGCCGGGTCACACCGCGGTCGTCGTCGGCTACTCGGTGGACAGGGCCGTGCGGCGACGTTTCGTCGAGATGGGCCTCATCCCCGGAGTCGCGGTGGCGGCGGTGCGATCGGCTCCTCTCGGTGATCCGATCGAGTTCGCGGTCATGGGTTCACGGCTCTCGATCCGCAAGGAAGACGCCGGCGCCGTGCTCGTCGAGGAACGAGAGAGATGAGCGGCTGTCCCCGCTGCGGGGGTCCGCCGGACGGAGCCGAAGTGCCTTTTCAGCGTGACGGTCATCTCCACGTCGCCCTTGCCGGCAATCCCAATACCGGGAAGTCCTCGATTTTCAATGCCCTCACCGGGTCGCGACAGCATGTGGGGAACTGGCCGGGCAAGACGGTCGAACGTCGCGAAGGGTCGTTCACCCACGACGGGCTGGCGGTCGCCGTCGTCGACCTTCCCGGCACGTACAGCCTGAACGCGAACTCACCCGAAGAGATGATCGCTCGCGACTACCTGGTGGGAGCCGACCTCGACGGCGTCATCGTCGTGGTCGATGCCTCCAACCTCGAGCGCAACCTGTATCTGACGGTTCAGGTGCTCGAGATGGGCATACCCGCCGTTGTGGCGCTGAACATGGTGGATGTCGCCGAGCGGCGCGGTGCGTTGCTCGATGAGGCCCGCCTTGCCGATCATCTCGGGGTACCGGTGGTACCGACGGTGGCGCGGTCCGGTCGCGGGATGGAGTCCTTGCGCGATTCGATCGTGCACCTCGCGGTGCTCGGAGGAACCCGATGAGCGGGCTCCGTCTGGATTATGGGCCGCAGGTGGAGGATGCCATCGCCCTGGTCGAGGCCGAGATCGTCCGGACCGGCGCCGTCGCCGAGCAGTACCCGACCCGTTGGTTGGCGGTGGCCCTGCTGGACGAGGATCCGGGCCTGGCTGCAGAAGTACGGTCGATGCCCGGTGGCGCCGGGGTCGTCGCCGAAGCGTCGCGGCAGTTGGACCTGTTGCGGGCTTCTCTCGGAGAGTCTGCCGATACGGCGATCGCGGGGTCGCGCTTCGAGTGGGTTCACGACGTCGTGGGTGACGTGGTCGGCGGCGAGCGGTATCAGCGCCCGACCCTGACCGACCGGATCGACTCGGTGGTCACCAACCGCTTCCTCGGGATCCCGTTGTTCCTGGTCGCGATGTGGATCGTGTTCAAACTGACGACCGACGTCGCCGCGGTGTTCCTGGGCTGGATCGACGGGGCACTCAGCGGTCCCATCACCCGCCTCGTTGCCGGACTGTTCGCAGCGGTCGGTCTCGGCGGTTCCTGGGTGGAGAGCCTGGCGACCGAGGGCATCCTCACTGGGGTCGGTGCGGTCCTCGTGTTCGTCCCGGTGCTCTTCACCCTCTACGTCGCTCTGGCGTTTCTCGAAGACACCGGGTACATGGCTCGCGCTGCATTCGTGATGGACCGGGCCATGCGGGGGATCGGTCTCCAGGGCAAGAGCTTCCTCCCGATGCTCGTCGGCTTCGGATGCACCGTTCCGGCGATCTACGCGACCAGGACACTCGAGAGCGACCGGGATCGAACCCTCACCGCGCTCCTCGTCCCGTTCATGAGTTGCGGGGCTCGCCTTCCGGTCTACGTGTTGATGGCGACCGTCTTCTTCCCGAACCATGCAGGGTTCATCGTCTTTTCGATGTACCTGCTCGGCATCGTGGTCGCGATGGCCGTCGGGGCGATCCTGCGCCGGTCGGTGCTTCGGGGTGGTCAGGCGGCGCCGACGATCATGGAACTCCCGCCGTACCGTCTGCCCACGATCCGTTCGATCTGGTTCCACACCTGGGGGCGGACCCGGTCGTTCTTGGGCGGGGCCGGCACGATCATCCTCGTCACGAGCGTCGTCGTCTGGCTGGCGATGGCGATTCCGGTGGGGGGAACGGGCACGTTCGCCGACACCGACGTCGACGACTCGGCCTTCGCCGTCGCGGCCGGTGCGGTGGCTCCAGCCCTCGCACCGCTCGGCTTCGGGTCGTGGGAGGCGAGCGGTGCGCTCCTGTCGGGTTTCGTCGCCAAGGAGGTCATCATCGGCACCATGGCCCAGGTGTACGGGGTCGAGGAGCACACGGCGTCGGAATCGGAAGTGCCGGTCCTTCGGGATGTGAGCGAGATCGTGGTCGGGTTCGGAGGTGCGGCCGTGGACACCCTCAAGGCGGTGCCCGCGATCGTCGGCATCGACCTGGGGGGATCCGACGAGGAGGAGATCCAGGGTGACCTCGCGATCGCGATCGACGCCGGATTCGAGGAGAGCAGCGACGGGCACGGCGCGTTGGCCGCGCTCGCGTTCATGGTGTTCGTCCTGCTCTACACCCCGTGTATGGCCGCCATCGCCGCGCAACGTCACGAACTGGGCACCCGATGGATGTGGGGATCGGTCGTCGGCCAAACAGCACTGGCCTGGGTGATGGCGTTCGTGGTGTTCCAGGGCGGTTTGCTGCTGGGGGTCGGATGACGGTGCTCGACCGCGTCGTCGCAGAGATGGGTTCGGCGCAGGGCCCGATTCCGCTCTCCGAGCTCGCGAAGCGAGTCGGGGTATCGAGATCTGCCCTCGATGGGATGCTCGGCGTTCTCGTGGATAAGGGCCGCTTGACCAGCGTCGGATCCGATCCGATCCCGACAGGGTTCGCGTGCACGGGTGCGGCCTGTGGCACGACCTGTGTCGGCCTGGAGGACTGTCCGTTCGTTGCCGAGGTGGGGGTGAGTTGGGTTGCGAGTCGCGAGCCGCGAGCTGGGGGGTCGTGATGGCTGTCGGTCACTCGGGCACGCCGCTGGCCAGGAAGCTCGGGATCAAAGAGGGTGCTCTCGTCGCCACCGTCGATGTCCCCGACGAGTTGCTCGGCTTCGTCGAAGACCTGGCGGACGGCGTCGAGTCCCGGGAGGGTATCGACGGCGACGCCGCGATCGTGTTGCTGTTCGCAACCGAGCGGGCCGACCTGGAGCGACACCTGCCGGGCGCCGCAGCAGCCATCTCAGCGTGCTGCCCTGTATCTGGATGCGATCGACGCCCTGGAAGCCGGATGGCGAATCGGTCAGCGCGTTCCCAAGGACGCGCTGCCGGACAAACAGGTGCTGCGAATCATGCTGCAGCAGATGGCCACGTGGACCCACGCCCACCGGGCCACTCGTGGCGTCGGATCCAGGGTTCTTCAGTCCGGGCGACTACGAAGACTTGCTCCACCGCGATCGTAACTTCGCGTACCGAGTTGCCGCCGACAGCGTACAACTCACCGTCGGTGCCCTGGCGCAGCTCGCAGAGTCCCCGACCAACGTGCCGAACACCTACCTCACCGTGTTGTCCGGCACTCGACTCGGCACCCGGCTTGCCGATGCGCTGCGGGATCTCGCCGGCGACCCCGACACCAACTCGTCCGTGCAGCGGGAGGCAGCTCAGGCATTGAGCATCCTCGGTGCCCTCGAGCCGCCCCATCGATCGTCGTCGACCTCATAGGCCGTTCAAGGTCCAGGCAAGCACGCCCGAGAGGAACCGATCCGCATCGCGACCATGAGCGGTGGGGCAGGCCCTTGAGGGACCAGCCCCACGTTCTGCGCCCGAGGCTCGAGGCCCGGCTCCGGGTCAGCTCTTCGCAGCCGTGAAGGCGTCCGCGTAGTAGGTCCCGAAGTCGCCCAGGTCTTCGAAGAACTCCAGCCTGTCCAACACGTCCTGGGGCGGATAGATGGACGGATCCTCGAGGATCTCCTCGGAGATGAACTCCGCCGACGCAGCGTTGGGGCTGGCGTAGTAGTTGTAGTTCGTCAGCTCGCCGCCGTTGAACCCGTCGAGGATGAAGTTGATGAACGTATGCGCCGAGCATGGGTGTTCAACCGTCGACGGTATCGCGATCGTATCGACCCAGGCTGCAGCACCCTCGACGGGAATGGCATAACCAAAGTCCTCGTATGCGTCGTAGTCCTCGGTCGATGCCGTGTCGTAGGCGGCCAAGAAGTCGCCGTTCCAGCCCTGCGACACGTTCGTCTCGCCGGTGGTGAGGAGGTCCCAGTACCCGGCTGAGGAGAACGCGGCCAACCGGTCCTTCGTCGCTGCGATCAGCGCAGCGGCCTCGTCGACTTCAGCCGGATCGGTCGAGTTGATGGAGTAG
>PVMS01033580.1_pt1 | contig 13827 bp, 7 predicted proteins | sample 1853461 | NCBI WGS metagenome assembly PVMS01 (sample SAMN08582032, study PRJNA380276) | Marine sediment metagenome, whole genome shotgun sequencing project. | isolation source: ocean sediment barecode stripped | collected 2017 | reverse complement strand
TCGGGCGTTGAGGTGGCCGTATCAGGTGTCGGCAAATCAGGGGTAGATGTCGGCGTGGTCGTTGCCATCGGCGTCTCGGTCGAAGTCGGTGTCTCAGTAGGAGTCGGTGTCTCGGTCGAAGTCGGTGTCTCAGTGGGAGTCGGCGTCTCAGTAGGGGTTGACGTTGGCGTCGGTGTGGGTTCGACTATGATGACCAATATTCGGGTCTCCAATATCACCGGATCCAATTCAGCGGTATAGGGATTGTCAGGTCCGATAATAACCAATCGGATTGTTGCCGGTCCACCTGGCAAATCTAAGGTGTCCCATCGCGCTAACAGTCCGTTCTCGACAATGTGGGTGCGCTGTTCCTGAATGGGTGCCCAGCCCTGGGGATCAGGTGACAAACCAAAGTCAACCAGGTAACCACTATAGTTAGGGCCAATCACAGTTCCATGGATCTCTATTTCGCCAGTCAAAGATTCGTTGGAATTCGGCAAAGATAGCTCGATCTTGGGTCGTGGCGTATTTTGATCGCAGGCTGAAGTAGGTGGCAATCTCAACGGCAAGGAAACATTTCTTTGGGCAGTCCAGGCTTGGCCACCACCCGTATTTTCAAGCCAAATCTGGGCGCTCTGGCGCTCCCTGGCTAATACCTCGTCGCGGCCATAGACAGCCAAATTAAAAAAGACAGTTTCATAGGGTGATTCACTACAGTGCTCATTGGACTTTAGGTTCGTCCAGAGATCGATTGCCTGAGGCTGCAAAAAATCCCTCTCTGGGCCAGAAGGTGGTTGATCAGAGGCAAATAACTCAGTCACCCTTTGTCCGCATCCTGGTCCTGGAAGAGATCCTGAATCGGCGCATATCTCAAACTGGGTAATCGCCGCCGGACGATTAGATACGGCGGGAGTCTGTGCAGATAGGTAGGTCGCGACAAAACGGTTCCAGATCGGAGAGGCCATCTGATAGCCAGATTGGCCTTCGCCAACAGGCTCATTATCTGTATTACCCACCCAAACGGTCGTTACAATATTTGGTGCGTAGCCAAGAGTCCAGCCATCGCGCACATCAAAACGATCCGTGCCAGAGGTACCAGTCTTAGCAGAAACCTCATGGCCATTAATCACCAGATTATTGTTAAGGCCAAATTCAGGCTGACGAGCGCTATTGTCCGCCAATATGTTGCTGATTAAGTAAGCATGCTCTGGTCTTACAACTTGGTTGCCATTTGAGCCGTCAACCTGCTGATTGAAAATCACATCGCCCTGTCGATTTTCAATGCGGCTGATAGCAAATGGTTCAGTATATTGGCCATTGTTGGCTAAAACAGAAAACGCTCCGGCCATATCTAAGGGCGAGACTTCTCCCCCACCAAGAGCCAGCGATAGGCCATGCTCGCGCGGCGATCCCGTTTCATCGCAACCACTATCTTGTAAGGATTCCATCCCCAATCGCTTTGCTTTATCGATAAATTGGCATACCCCAACATATTCCAATGCTTTTACAGCAGGGATGTTATAGGAATTGCCTAAAGCCGGTCGTAAGCGGAGCGGACCATGGAATCGGTCATCATAATTTTTAGGTTCATAAGGAGGGTTGCTACCGTTGGGAAATTTTGTAGGCACATCCCAGATTAAAGTAGAAGGAGTCCACCCCTCTTCCAGGGCAGCTAAGTAAACAAACGGCTTTAACGCCGAGCCGGGCTGCCGGGGAGATAGGGCCATATTTACCTGACCACTAATGCTCTCGTCATTGTAGTCAACACTTCCCACCAGAGCCAAAATCTCTCCGGTTCGGGGATCGAGAGTAACCAGAGCTGCATTATTGGCTCCCGCAGCATTGATGGCCGGCCGACTTTCAGCAATGACTTGCTCAGCCAATCGCTGAACATTGGGCGCTAAGGTGGTAAAGACCCTCAATCCCCCCTGGTAAATCGCCTGAGCACCAAATTTTTCCTCAAGTTGTTGCAGGACTGCTATTGTGAAGTGAGGGTGTTTGATGGTTACATCCGGTGCCTCAAGGCTACGAATGACATTAGCCGACTCGACCATAGCAGATTGAGCTTCATCAACCGTGATATTACCTTCGGCCACCATCAAGCCCAATACTTCCCTTTGCCGGGCCAATGCACCTTCAGGATTCGTGTAAGGATCCCAAAATGCTGGCGCTTGGGGCAATCCTGCCAGTAACGAGGCTTCGGCAAGATTCAATTCAGCGGCCGGTTTGTCAAAATAGGTCTGGGCAGCAGCTTCGATACCATAGGCCCGATTTCCGTAATTTATTTCATTCAAATATAACTGCAGAATTTCATCTTTCGGATAGGTGCGGAACAATTCCGCCGCCAGTATGATTTCCTTTACTTTACGGCTAAAAGTGCGTTGAGTGCGCTCTTCCTCATCTAAGAGAAGGGCCCTTGCCAACTGTTGGGTAATGGTGCTGGCGCCAGAAACCGCTTCTCCCTCCTGGGCAGCCTGAATGATAGCCCTCGTAATGGCAGCCGGATCAAAGCCTGGGTTTGTATAGAAGCGAGCATCCTCAGTAGAAATCGTAGCGTCAATCAAATCTTGACTAATCTGATCCAAAGAGACAGGTGTTCGATTGCCCCGGTTGGGGTCGGCTAACGAATAAAGCAAGTTGCCTTCTCGATCAAGGATCTGAACCGTCTCAAAAGTACTGGCGCGAACCCTCAGTTCGCTAGGCGGCGGTAATTGACTGCCAACAACCACATAACCAACGCTGGCGGCCGCAATGGACAAAGCAAATCCAACAGCCAATAGAATAAATCCAGCCAAGATTAACTGCCCAAAACAACCAAGCCATTGGCGACGGCCGCCGGGTTGGGCAAGTGTCTTCTCGTCAGGGATTATCACCTTGAGAGGTGCGGGAGTTCGCCGGCGTACAGGTTCACGTCGAGGTGGCAATCGACGGCTGACAGCCCTACCGGGCACCCTCTGCGGTGGCTCCGTTGGCCTTTCAGAAACGGGTGGTTGAGTGGTTGAATCCGTCGTTGCTGGAGTGGAAAGCTGGGTCTGGCCAGGGAATGCACTTTTTGGTTGAACCTTTGTCGCCTCAGCGTCTTCTAACGGTGGTTGAACGGGTGGAACCAATTCGCTGGCGGTGAGCGGAAGAGGGGGTGGCTCTTCCTGAAGTAACACGATCGGTACAACGGGGCCGGTCGGCGTCGCTTCGTCATCCTTCGTGCCGGCCGGAGTTTGGTCAGCTGCCAAGGGCATAGGGGCTGAAGGTTGATTTTCCTCCTCTTCATCTGGTGCCGGGGATTCACTCAACTCCTGCATCAGATCCAGTAAGGAGATGGTCGCGGGCTCTCCGGTTTGATCTGGCGATTTTTCATCGCCATCCGAAGGCTCGATTGGAACCTGATTTGCCTGCTCGGGCTCATCGCCCGAATTATTTGGAGGCGGCGTCTCTCTTTCTTGTTCTTCAGTCATCCGATCGCTTGCAGGTCAACGGTATACCATTGGCAGAATATTACAGAACACATGAAGGCAGACACCCAAAATAATGTGCGGCCTGAGGCCATGCTTTCTACCTAGACGTATCTATGCGCCAGGATGTTCCATCATTTTGGCTGGGCACGTATAGCAAAGCATTCATCAAGCAAGCTTATTCTTAATCAGCAAAACCATCGTCCCCCGCTGAACAACTTCCTGGCGCTGGTTCAATACCGATACCTTAGCTGTAACACTGCCTCCACCAAGTCGGGGCAAGGATTTTTTCTTTATGATTTCAATCTTGGCTCGAATCGTATCGCCAATGAATACAGGTAGGCTAAATTTCCACCCTAGTTCGCGAAAAGAAAGTACTGTCCCTTCCATCATGCCAGTTTGGACGATCAATCCTGTGGCGATGGATACAGCGAGCAGCCCATGGGCAACCCTTTGGCCAAATTCACCAGCAGCTGCGTATTGGGCGTCGACGTGAATTTGGTTGTAATCTCCGGACAATCCCGCGAAACTTACGACATCACCCTCGGTAATGGTACGACCGGCAGTCATCAGTTGTTTGCCAATTTCGAATTCCTCAAAATATCGTCCTCTTGGTCGATACTCTAACTCTGACATATGTTACTCCAAATTGCTATCGTGCGAATACAAGGATGCTATATCCTGATTCAGCAGAAGGTAGCTATTTACCCTAGAATACAACTAACTGGCTTAGACGGCATGGTACCCCCCACCCAATTTACCTTCAAAAAGACTACGAATGTTCTGCTATTTATATACTTTCGGCCGCTGCTAACTTCTCCGCTTCATCGGCAACGGTTAAAGCGTCGATGAACTGGTCGAGCGCCCCGGCCATGACCGATGGCAGGTTGTAGCTGGTAAGTCCAATTCGATGATCAGTTACTCTACCCTGGGGATAATTGTAAGTTCGTATTTTTTCGCTTCGGTCCCCGGTGCCAACTTGTGATTTTCTTTCGGCGGCAATGGAGGCATGCTGCTTCATTTCCTCCATTTCCTGCAATCTAGCTTGGATAATTCCCATGGCTACCCGCTTGTTTTGGCTCAAACTCCGCTCTGATTGCACCTTCACGGTTATGCCGGAGGGTCTATGCACGATACGCACGGCCGTAGCATTTTTCTGCATGTGCTGACCGCCAGGTCCTGAAGCAAAAGTTGATGTTATGTCGAGTTCTTTATCGTCAATCGTGATTTCGACATCATCCACTTCGGGCATAACCGCAACAGTGGCCGTACTTGTATGAATGCGGCCTTGTGATTCGGTAATGGGCACTCTCTGCACCCGGTGAACACCGCTTTCAAATTTAAATCGGGAATAGGCACCCTTGCCTTTCACAGCCAAGATAACTTCCTTATAACCACCAACGCCGGTGCTATTTTCTCCCACGATTGAGGTTTTCCAGCGCCGGCCTTCAGCATAATGCATATATAACCTAAGCAAATCGGCCGCAAAAATTCCGGCTTCGTCACCGCCGGCGCCCGCTCGGATTTCAATAAGAACGTTTCTTTCGTCGCGTTGGTCTTTGGGCACCAGGAGCATCCGCATAGATTGCTCTAGCTCTTCCAATTTGGATTCCAAGACATCGATCTCGTCTTGGGCCATGGCTACCATTTCGTCTTCTTCTGAAATAGCAAGCAACTCGCGGGTCTCTTCCAATTCCGAACTAATAGCGCTGTGTTCGCGATAGGCATTGACAAGTGGCTGAAGATCGGAGCGTTCTTGGGCTAATTCAGCAATCTTTTGATAGTTTGCCAGCACTGCTGGATCAGCCATCTTGCGTTCGAGTTCCTCGTAGCGTTCTACGACTTGTGCAATCTTATCTAACATATGTTCTCAAGTACTATAATTTGAAAATTGGGTGTCGCTTGAATACTCGCCCGAATGGTAACACAATAATACCTGTGGGAAGAAAGCGATTGGATTATAACTGTCGTCAAATGGGCGTCAAGCGGCCAAGATGCTGCTTGACACCCTAATCATATCCAGGGTACGAAGGTGTTCCTTAAAGACCTTAATCTGTCGACCGAGCTTAACCAATACGCTAATAGCCATCTGGGTGGATAAAGATTTCGATACCAAAGATGGTATATGCTTCAAACTAGTTTATAAACCTCGTTATCAATTTCAAACACTTCAAAGCCAGCGATTAGACAAATAAAAGTTGAGTACTTAATAGGGCCCAGAATGGGATTTGGCAACACAATGGCTAACACATTCCTTGGTCATCCGATGGCTGTCATCCTGAACTATTAGAGGGTACAATTAGCCGGCAATTGGGTATACAGAACCCAAAGTTGGCGTAACGTAACTACAGCAATCACCCAATTCAAGTCAATTACCAATAAAGGGGACAGACGACAATATGAAACGCGACCATCATCGCTGGTATAGCCCATCTCTAGAGCGAGATATGGAACTGTTGGTATTTGGCCATGCCGGAGCGCGCATGCTGGTCTTTCCCACCTCAATGGGACGATTTTTCGAATGGGAAGATCGAGGAATGATCGATTCTCTTCAAGAGCATCTGGAAGAAGGCTGGCTCCAGATGTATTGCGTGGACAGCGTCGACTCTGAAAGCTGGTACGCTCGCTGGAAACATCCGGCCGATCGAGCGTGGCGCCAGGTACAATATGACAATTACCTGCTTCAAGAAGTGTTACCTCTTAGCCGACGATTAAATCCCGATCCATTTATGATTACGACAGGGGCCAGCTTTGGCGCTTATCATGCCTGCAACTTTGCCTTCAGACATCCCTTTTTGGTCGGCCGGACGATTGGTATGAGCGGGATCTACGATATCCGAGGCTGGACTGACGGATATCATGATGACAATGTATATTTTAATAACCCAGTCGCCTTTGTCTCCAATGAAGAAGATAGTGGGCGTATTGGGGCACTTCAAAGAATGGATATTATTCTAATTACCGGCGCTAATGATTCCCTGCGTTCCAATACAGAGGAATTGTCAGGCGTATTGTGGCGCCGCGACATCGGTAATGCCCTAAGGATATGGGACGGATGGGCCCATGATTGGCCTTGGTGGAGACAAATGATTGCTCATTACGTCGGTGGTCATGATTAAGGCAGGCAGCAAAATTAACAGATTCAAGTTGGGCGTTAAACGAATCTAATATCCCGGGAAAGTTAGGAGGAGAGCATATGGCATATAAAGTTGGTTTATTAGTCGGCCGCGAATGGTCTTTTCCCCCTGCCTTTATTGAAGAGGTAAATCGTCGAGACGAAGGGGTCACTGCCGAAATGGCCCAACTCGGAGGAACGGTAATGGACGAAGGGAGTCCTTATGCCGTCATCATCGATCGCATCTCCCATGAAGTACCCTATTATCGTTCCTACTTGAAAAACGCCGTGTTGCAAGGAACAACCGTCATTAACAATCCGTTTATGTGGACGGCCGATGACAAGTACTTCGAAGCCTCTTTAGCCACAAAATTAGGCGTCGCAAGTCCAAAGACCATGGTATTACCGAATAAAGATTATGTTCCTGGAATCGTCCATCCCGACAGTTTGCGGAATTTGGTCTCCCCGATTGACTGGCAAAGCATAGTCGAATATGTCGGTTTGCCTTGTGTTCTAAAAGACGCTCATGGTGGTGGTTGGAAAGAGGTGTACGTATGCCACTCACTTGAAGAGCTAATTTACAATTATGACCAGACTGGGCTATTAACGATGATTGTACAGGAGTTTATTGAATGGGAGCACTACGTTCGTTGCATGTGCCTAGGCCAGGAAGACGTATTGCCCATCAAATATAATCCCCACGAACGACGATACTACGTCGAGCATGATCATCTTTCTTCAGAACTGGGCCAGCGTATCGTCGAAGATTCCCGTACTTTAGTAAAAGCCCTCGGATATGACATGAATACAGTTGAATGGGCGGTTCGTGATGGTATCCCCTATGCCATTGACTTTATGAATCCGGCACCAGATATGGATGTAAATTCGTTAACCCAATTCTATTTTGATTGGGTAGTAGAGCATATGGCCGACATGGCAATTCAGCTTGTCAAGCAACCCCGGCCTCAATTGACTGAATTAAAGTGGAATCGCTTATTCGATGGCAGTTGATAGGCTGTGATTTAACAAGCGATCATCTTGATTGGACACTCAATACTTCGCTTAATGTTAGCCAGGAAAGGTCGAGCTAGATACGGGACATGATACTCCAAGAAGCCATCCAAACTTATCACGAACTTCTTTCAGATCGTTTAGCCCAAGATTCCCAGGTTCAACTTGATGATCAGTTGCGTCGCCGCGGACTCTTTTTCGGAGAACGGCCGCTCTGTACTGTTTTAAGACCCCGCTTTTTTACGCCCCGACAATATAGGTTTTTGCGCAACCGGGTGCGAGTCATTTTGAGTTCTTTCGATGTAGCTTATCGGGCCAGTTTAGCCAATCCTAAGTTACTGGATCAATTTCATTTAGATGGATGGGAACGCGAATTGGTGAAGCACGATCCCGGTTTTCGCAGTCCGACTCCTGTTTCTCGCTTAGATGCATTTTTCATCACCAACCGCGATGAGCTTAGATTTACCGAATACAATGCGGAAGTCCCGGCCGCTGGAGCCTACAGCGATGTATTCACCGAAGTATTTTATGGATTGCCCATTATGCGTGAATTCATGCACCATTATGAGGTGATCAGCCTGCCTACTCGACAACATGTCATGCATGCTCTGATCGACGCCTATCAACAGTGGTTAGGGCGGCGGCGACAGAAACCCAACGTCATTATTCTTGATTGGCGAGAGGTACCTACCTACAGCGAGTTTCGTTTATTTTTGGATTATTTTCATTCTCAGGGATTGGATTGTATTATCGCCGATCCCCGAGAAATATCGTATCAAAATGGCAAACTTTATGCTGGAAATTTCCCAGTGGATCTCATTTATAAGCGAGTGCTGATCACCGAACTAGTTGAAAAAGGCGGGATCGATCATCCTGTCATCCGGGCAGTACTCGACAATGCCGCCTGCATGGTCAATCCCTTCCGCTGCAAAATTCTGTATAAAAAGACCAGTCTGGCAGTGTTAAGTGATGAGAGGAATCAGCACCTATTTAACTCAGATCAACAAAGGGCTATAAGTGACCATATTCCGTGGACACGAACTGTTGAAGAAAGACATACCGAACATGATAGTAAACCTATCGATTTAATACCTTACATATCGCGATACAAGGACAATTTTGTCCTAAAACCTAGCGATGAATATGGTGGAAAAGGGATCGTGCTCGGCTGGCTAGTCGATAATTCTACGTGGGAGCAGGCTATCTTATCTGCCTTGAAAACGCCCTATATTGTCCAGGAACGTGTCGAGATTCCCTGGGAACCCTATCCAAGTTTGGTCGACGGCCGTGTGCAGCTGAGTAATCGGATGCAGGATACCGCACCTTTCGCTTTCTACGGCGAGTATATGGATGGTTGCCTGACACGACTTGGAACCGATCCTTTATTAAATGTGACGGCCGGTGGAGGTTCGACAGTACCCACATTTGTGGTTCAAAAACGCTGAAAAAGATGATGCAGCTTAACCGATGACCATTACAGAATGAACGAGGCATAAATGAGAGGCCCATCGCTGACCATTGGCATAGAAGAAGAATATCAGATCGTCGATCCTGAAAGCGGCGAACTTCAATCATTTATCACCCAGAGCTTAGAGGATGATCATCGGGTCTTGCGGGAGTTTGATTTCGAACCTCGTGTGAACCAATCTATTGTCGAGATTGGAACACGGGTCTGTCGCACGCCGGCAGAAGCCAGCGACGAATTGGTGAAAATTCGTAAAGGAGTTGCCGACCTGGCGGCAAAGAATGGTCTGCAGATATTAGCTGCCGGCACCCATCCGTACTACATGCCTGTAGATCAAACAGCCACTCAAGAATCCCACATGGGTAACAAGCCTGACCAAAGGGAATTGATTCAAAAGCATCTTACTTTTAGCACCCATGTCCACATCACCATCGAGGATCAGGAATTCCTGATCGATGCTATGAATGTCTCGCGGTACCTAATGCCGCACGTGTTATGCTTGGCCACTAGCTCACCTTTCTGGATGGGTCGTGATACGGGGATGAAATCTTACCGTAATGTTTTCTTACGAAACTTCCCTCGCACGGGCATCCCCAGGGCCTTCAGCTCGTGGGACGACTACGGCAGATTAGTTGATGCGCTAATCCGAACACAATGCATTCCTGACGGAAGTGGCATTTGGTGGGATGTTCGGCCAAATTGGTCCTACCCCACTCTGGAATTCCGGATTTGTGACGTTTGCACGCGGGTTGAAGAAGCTGTGTGCATCGCGGCTATTTTTCAAGCCATCATCGCCAAATTGTGGAAGCTACGCTATGACAACATGACTTTTCGTGTCTATCCAAGAGACTTGGTCGAAGAAAACAAATGGCGGGCAGTTCGTTATGGGCTCGATGGCCGTTTAATTGATTTTGGCAAGGAAAAAGAGTTGCCGGCGAAAGAATTGATTGGTGAGTTGATAAATTGGTTTCTCGACGACATTGTCGACGAATTAGGTAGCCGGCAAGAGATTGCCTATGCTTTCAAGATAATGGACGAGGGTACCAGTTCCGATCGCCAACTGGCCAAGTTCAAAGAAACTGGGGATATGAGAGCCGTTGTCCGCCAGCTCATAGAGGAAACCAACAATCTACCAGATAACTAGATAGCAAAGTGTCAGATAAACACAATATCTGAGTACCAGCTTTCTTTAACTAATTTTCCGCCTACAGAGAGCTGTTCGACGCGCAACCGTTGCCCGTACCCCACCAAAAGCACTAACAATTTTCATTCTCTTTTTTAAGACAATCGTGATTAGTCAGTGTTATTTGCCGTTCCTCGACCGTTTTTATGTCAAGAAAATACATTCCTCAGTAACCTAATGGGCAGAGAGAATTTTCGAGGTGAAATCGCAGGAAGCGGGAACCATCTGCTGATTTAATACGTCTGATTAGCAAGAGAAGCCATTTTTGGCCCTTTTAATCGGGAAAATTTCGTACATTGTTGGAGGTTACATCATGAAGAAGAGCATTATCATCACAATAACCGTATTCTTATTGCTAATAGTTGCTTTGCCAGTAGCAGCCCAAGATCCTGATAGGCCAACTCCCCCTATTCTACCCGTTCCCCCTCTGCCACCACCGGACTGGAACTTTGAGGGATTAGAGATTGAATACCAGCGTGTCGATGTAAACATCAAAGATCAAGTCGCGACCACCCATATTGACCAGTTATTCGTCAATAATAATGACTGGATGCTGGAAGGAACATATCTCTTTCCCTTACCTGAAGGTGCCACTGTCAGTGAATTAACAATGTGGGTAGACGGCCTACCTATTGAAGCGAAAATTTTAGAGGCTAGTGATGCTCGCCAGATTTATGATGAGATCGTGCGCCAGCTCCGGGATCCGGCCTTGCTGGAATACGTAGGAAGCAGTGCCATTCAAGCCAATGTTTTTCCTATACCCCCAAGAGATGAGCGACGTATTGAAATTGAATATTCTCAAGTGCTGCCAGCCGAAAATGGGCTACTTCATTACATTTACCCGCAATCGACCGATCTATATACGAATACAGCCCTTGATAATCAAAGTATTCGGGTGGAAGTAGAATCGAATGATGAAATAAGGACCATCTACTCACCCAGCCATCCAATTGCTATCGATCGGGACGGCGACTTCCGGGCGATTGTTGGATTTGAGGAAGCCAATGTCAAACCCGAGCAAGATTTTGAATTGTACTATTCAGTTGCTCCTGAGGATATCGGACTCAATCTATTAAGCTATAAGGAGAATGACGAGGATGGGTTCTTCCTACTGTTGGTTGCTCCGAAGGTGGAGACCGACCTCGATCAAGTCGTTGCCAAGGATATTATCGTGGTAATAGATGTCTCTGGCAGTATGGAGGGTGAGAAGCTGGCCCAGGCTAAAGATGCCGCAATCTTCGTCGCCGACAACTTGAATTCAAGGGACCGCTTTAACATTATCGCTTTCAGCACGGGAGTCCGAGGATTCACCCGGGAGCTTAGCCAAGCTGGCGACGCTGGAAACTATAAGCAATTTGTCAACGGGCTAGAGGCGCTGGGAGGTACGAATATCAGCGGTGCCTTGCTTGAAGCTGTTGCCCAAGCTGACACAGAACGACCAACATCTATCATATTTCTCACCGATGGTCTGGCCACTGAAGGCATTATCGATACTCCCAGGTTATTAGATACGGTAGCAGCCCAAACGCCAGAAAATGTGAGGATATTCGCTTTTGGCGTCGGAGATGATGTAGACACCTTGCTGTTAGATAGCCTGGCCCAGAATCATGGCGGAGCGACCACTTATGTGCGTCCTGGTCAGCAGATAGACGAAGCTGTCAGTTCATTCTATACCAAAGTGAGCACCCCGGTATTGGCTAACATCGCTTTGGATTTTGACAACATTCAAGTGGAACAAATGTATCCGAGCTCCTTACCGGATCTCTTTGCCGGCAACCAACTTGTGTTAACAGGCCGTTACAGAAATGGTGGTCCAACAAGGATAACATTGACCGGTGATGTAAATGGTCAAGAACGAACTTTTGTTTATGAAGATAACTTCTTCCGTAGATCAGGTGGCGATGACTTTATACCCAGATTATGGGCCACTAGAGCCATTGGTAACTTGCTTACCCAGATTCGTCTGCACGGCGAGGACTCTGAGCTGGTGCGCAGCGTTGTTAACTTGAGCACACGCTATGGAATCATTACACCTTACACCAGCTATCTCATCGAGGAGGACGATATATTTACCCAAACCGGAAGAGATATGGTCGTTGAGGAAATGGAAGAAGCCGTATCCGAACCGGCCGACGTTAGCGGAGGTGCTGCTGTTGATCGTGCCGCCTCACAGGCTGAAATGGCAGTGGCGGAAGCCCCATTAGCGGCTCCAACTACTATCATAGTCTCTAAAGACGGTACCACTCGAAGTTCCAATGAGGTTCTGCAAACTGTCGGCAGCAAAACATTCGTATTAAGAGACGACCTTTGGATTGACACAATCTACAATGCCGATAGCCAGACGCCCGAGCAGGTTGGATTCGCCAGCGATGAGTATTTTGAATTACTATCTGCTGCCCCCGAACTAGGACAGTATCTTGCTATAGGACCACGAGTTTTAGTTGTGTTTAATGGCGTCGCTTATGAAATTATTGATGGAGATAGCCAATCCCAAATATCAATGCCTGAACCCCTTATCGAAGATGAACCTTCGGCAAACACGACCAACTCAGGCAACGTATCGACGCCAGCTGCAGTGGTTTCGAATACTGACCCAGGTAATCCCGAAGAGGGTGGAGACAACCGCATCGAACCGGAGGAAAATTCAGATCGTACAAGTTCACAGAGTGGACTTTGTGGATCAGTGCTCTTAGCCCCAATGTTTTTTGCTCTAGGAGCGATCATGATAACTAAGCGTCGAAGATTCCCCTGGATCCACTAAGCAATCCTTTCATTTTCAAACTAGAGGTTGCAAAGCGATGGCATAACCATTACTTGCAACCTCTTTTTTATTGTAATATCAACTAGGGTTGATAAAGAAAGGAGTTGGCTACCACCAGGTTCGGAACGATTCTGTTGTACTCCCGATAAGTGTTCCTCCAGGAGCAGATGCCGAAACTGTAACTCGCACACGGCGACCTGGTTCAAAATTGGGCAATGGTAATGCCCCTTTAGTTTGGCCCGCTCCGTCAGTTTCAGTAAGGGTAACAAGCTCAGTCCGCCCATTATATTTGACCGCCAATTCCACTTCTACACCGGCAACTGGTCGGTGTCCATCGGACGTTTCAACCTCTACAAAAATCACTTGTTTATCCCCTTCATAGAGTATGGGTGTCCGGAAACTAGCCGAAATGTTCGCTTCGCGAACGCCGGCCGAATCAAGTGGCCGGCTGCGTCCGGGATCTTCATATAAACCGATTCGCTGGTAATGGGCTTCGCCCAGGAGGCCGACCTGTACCCTATTATCTATTTGTGCTTCTGGATGCCACTCTAGGCGCACATTCTGAAAATATTGGATCCGGGTGCCACCTTCCACAAATTGGGGTGAGATGGGTGAGCCAAAAAAAGCCTTGCCCCCATGTTGCAGATAGAATTCGCGAAATTCATCTTGGATGCTTATCTCTGCTTCCACTGAAGAGGAGGCTTGATCGACCTCTAATCCAGGTGCCGGTAACTGTTCGGCCGAATCAGGCATGGCCCACTGGCCAAGTGGCGTAACCACTACCCTATCTTCAAAGGGATTAATCTCAAGACGCATGCGCTGGAAATATTGGACTAGGCGGCCTTCTGTGGATTCAATGTAGGC
>PVMS01114675.1_pt1 | contig 13829 bp, 14 predicted proteins | sample 1853461 | NCBI WGS metagenome assembly PVMS01 (sample SAMN08582032, study PRJNA380276) | Marine sediment metagenome, whole genome shotgun sequencing project. | isolation source: ocean sediment barecode stripped | collected 2017 | reverse complement strand
GGCGCGGCGACCGGCGAACTCTTCTTCGCTCTCCCCTGGGAGAGCGTCCCGTTAAAAGTGTGGCGAGCCCGTGCGCAATACACCCAGGGCCTCAAAGGGCAAACTAAAATGCGCGTGGTTGGCAGGCAGTCCGGTGAGAGCCGCGGCGGCCACAGTCACTCCGTGGTAAGCGCGCTCCCGGGAAATGATCTTGTACTTCTCCGGTTTTCCGATGACGTTGAAATAATAGCGCAGCAGTTTGATCTGGGTGTCGTTAGCGTCGGAACCGGAACTACCGAGGAATACCCGACCATCGTTGATCGGCACCATGGCGGACAACTTGTCGGCCAGCTCCATGGCGGCCGGGTGGGTTTTCCCTCCAAACATATGGCTGTAGGTCAGCTTGCGCATCTGCTCGGCGGCGGTCTCGATAATTTCCTCGTTACCATAGCCCAGTGCGGTGCACCACAGGCCCGCAAGGCCCTCCAGGTATTTCTTACCGTTACTGTCGTAAACGTACACCCCCTCCCCTCGCTCGATAACCATTTGCTCGGTGGCCGTCAGGTTGGTAGTCGGGTAGATCATCTGTGTCATGTTCTTTCCCTCGCTTAATCTTTATTCCAGTGATGGGGCATGCACCTTGCCCTGAGCCATTAGCCCTATTCTATGGATCAATTGCCTTTCCACAAGCAATTAATTTGGTCCGTAGTTCCAGATTGAGTAAAGTATCCCCGGAGCTGGAAAGCACGTAGAATCTGCAGATTAAACGTGACAAGGAGAACGACAATGGCTGACCAACAAGAAAATTACGGCGGCAGTTTTGCACAGAAGGTCATCTGGATTACCGGCGCTTCATCCGGCATTGGTGAGGCCCTCACCAAAATTTTCGCCCGTTGCGGCGCCAAAATGGTGTTATCCGCCCGCTCCGAGAGCGGTCTGCAGCGGGTGCGCGACGCGTGTATCGCGGCGGGAGCCAACGGCGATGACTTACTGGTTCTGCCACTGGATATCGTTGACTACGATGCCATGCCCGGCGCAGTCGCCAGTGTACTGGAGGCCTTCACTCGTATCGACATGCTGATCAATAACGCCGGCATGTCGCAGCGCTCCTTCTGCCTGGATACCAATATGGATGTTTACCGCCGCATGCTGGAGGTCAACGTGCTGGGCCAGATCGCGCTGACCAAACAGGTATTGCCTGTCATGGTGGAGCAGGGCTGCGGCCACCTCGCGGTCACCGCCAGCGTGGCGGGCAAGGTCGGCGTACCTCTGCGCACCGGCTATTGTGCGGCCAAGCACGCGGTTATGGGGTTTTTCGATGCGCTGCGTACCGAAGTGGCCTACCTGGGCATCCAGGTCAGCACGGTGGTGCCGGGCTTTATCCGCACCAATATCTCCACCAATGCACTGACGGGAACGGGAGAGAAATTCACCAAAGAGGATCCCAATATCGCCGGGGGCATGGATGTGGACGAGGCCGCGCAGGTCATCGTGCGGGGACTGGCGGAGGGCGTCGAAGAAATTGCCGTGGGCCAGGGAGAAGAGATGGCCCTGTTGGATTTGAAGCGCAACGATCCGGTCCAGGCCTTTCGTGTACTGGAAGGTATGGCGGAACAAATCCGCAACGAGTTATAGAATTCCGGGGAAATTCTACGAATTAACTATCGTGTCCCCGGAAGTTACGGTTCCATAGATCAATGGCTGGTAGCGATGGGTGATGCAGCCGCCAGCATATTTTCCGATGCGCCCTCTTCAAGGCCGGATATATCATCTGTGGCTACCCAGCAGTTGGCGAAGTAGGAGTTATCGGCATCCAGTCGTGCCGCTACTCTCATGCGGGTGCCGAACTGGCTGCGGCGCCTGTCGACCAGGTTCAGCTCAGTACCCTCCCCGTAATAGGCGTGCAACTGCGCCATGCACTGGTCCAGATCCTGGTCAATCTGCTCAGCAGCTTGTACAGAGAAAGCCCCGCCGGTGAGGGCCAGGGTTAATGCCAAAGTAGTGAGTGTTTTCATGTCATCTGCTCCTTGTGAGTTGACAGGAGACAGTCTAGACCTCTCACAAATAGATCGTAATAGCCGAAAATACTCTCGCGTGTTGCAAAAATGGATACCCCGTAAAAGCCTCGAGCCTACAGGCCCTGGTCATCGACAAGCCGCTGCACCAGGGTGACAATATGGGAGGGCGGCAAGCCCGGTAGCACCGCCACTTCCGCCTCGCCCTGTTGGTTTAGCAGGTAAAGGCTGTAACCGTGATCGATAAGATAGTCGCCCTCCGCGATTGTTTGCTTCACCCGCTTGACCCGGTATTGATCGGCTACCTTGTCCAGAGCGGCCGGTGTACCGGTCAGGCCGATAATACCCGGATGAAAATTGCGCAGGTAGGCTTTAACCACCTCAGGGCTGTCCCGCTGCGGATCTACCGTGATAAAAACACCGCGCACCTGCACACCCAGGGGTTCGAGTTGGCGCAGGGCGGCGCTGACCCGCGCCATCTCCACGGGACAAATGTGCGGGCAATGGGTGAAGCCAAATACCATCAGCACCACGCTGCCGCGCAGGGAGGCGAGCTGGAAGTCGCGGCCATCCTGGTCCAGCAGTGTCACATTGCTTGCATCCCCGGCCAGGGAGGCAACAGGCAGCAGCAGGCAGCACCCCAGCATAATGCAAACACAGCGCTGTAGAAGCCGGGTCATGGCTGCGGGCCATTGAGTTGGTGCGCCCAGTGCGGGTCGTCGCTACCGATATCGCCAACGGGAGCAGCGAAGGCATCGGCCACCAGTGCCGGCACATTGCGGCCGGTCAACGCCTGCAGGAAGGCCACCAGGGCGTCGATCTCCTCCTCATCAAGGTGCAGTGGCTGTATCAGCAGATCAAGTAATTCATTATGGACACCGCCCCGGTTGTAGAACCGGACTATCTCACGCAGGGTGGCGATAGAGCCGTCGTGCATATAGGGTGCGCTGAGCGCCACATTGCGCAGGGTGGGTGTCCTGAACTTCCAGCGGTCCGCCGGGTCCTCGGTAATTTCGTAGAGGCCCAGATCCGCCATCGCCGGCTCCCCTACTGCTGCGATCAGCCGCTTGTCCACCTGCACAAATACGCCGGGAGCCAACTGCACGGTTTGCGTACCCTGCTCGTCGACCGCCGACGACAAATAGCCGATACCGGTGTTGTGCATGCCGTAGTCACTGAACAGCGCATGGTCCTCCCCAACAAGGTGACAGCCACAGCAAGCGGCTTTGCAGAGAAACATATCAAAACCCTGCTTAACCTGTTGCGACACCGCCGCATCATCCCCGCCATAATACCAGCGATCGAAGGGTGAATCCGCCGCGTTAAGCGTGAGTTGGTAGGCCGTCAGGGCATCGCCGATACTTTGCATGCCAGGACCTGAGCCGGCGAAGGCGCTCTCGAACAGCCCGGTGTAATCTGGCAGTGCTTTAATCTTGTTGATAACATGCCCGATAGAGGGATTACCCATTTCGTTTTTGGCCAGCAGGGGACCCCACACCTGTTGTGCCAGCTTATCCTCGCGCCCGTCGTGGAACAGGCGCGTGGCATAACCCACGTTATACAGCGTGGGCGCATTGCGGCGCACACTGCGCCCCTCGATACCTACGGCAGTGGCCAGCTCATTATTGCTAAAGCCCTGCTCCGGCACATGGCACATGGCGCAGGAGAGGGTATTGTTGAGCGACAGGCGTCGGTCAAAGAACAACTTGCGCCCCAGTGCGACGCTCTGGCGGGACAGCGCCAGGCCTTCAGGTATGGCAAGCCGGGGCAACCCCCGCGGGGCTTTGCGGGCATACGAGAGCAGGTCCGCCGCCTGCCCGATGCGGTTGCGCAGATCGAGAGAGCGAGTCCGATAAGCAGCACTTTCGTAACCTCCCTTACGGTCACCGGGGCCGTCCAGCTCTGCACCGGCTCTTGCACTACGAATAGGCGCGGAATCCGCAGCTCCGTCCTGTGCACCCTCCTCTTCCAGCAACAGCGTTTTGAGGTCAGCCAGTATCAGCTGCGTATGCAGGAAACTGACGCTGTAGATATTGCGCACCCGGCGCTGCGGGTCGATAAGGAATACACGCAGCACGTGAAAAAAGTCAGTGCCAGGCGTACCCCCGATGGCCAGCTTGCGCTGCACATCCTGCGCATAGGCTTCAAGAATGGGATGGAGTTGCCGCTCCGACTGTGTGGTGGCAAAGCGCCACTGGCCATTTTTTCCGCTGTGCGTGAAATTGTTGGCGTACAGCTTCATCACTTCGGGTGTGTCATGTTGCGGATCGAAACTGAGACTGACCAGGCGCAGGTTTCGCGCCAGCACGGGGTCTTGCCCCATGGCCCGAAGCAACTGGTAGTAAACATGAGCCGTCAGGGGACAACCGTTGACGTCGCCGCAGCTACTGTACATAAAGCTCAGCAACACATAGCGATCGCCGAACAGCTGATGCAGGCGCAGGGTCTCGCCGTCACTGTCCACCACCTCGCCATCGGCCGCCATCGACACCGGCGGGAGCTGGTAACTGCCCGGTTCGGGCACGGGGTAACCCAGGTCGCCATAGCCTGGCGCCAGGGGCACAGGCGGGACATCGGCATGGGCAATGCTGCAGCACAGCAGCAGCAATATTGTCAGTATCTTGCGCGACATGGGTGGATTATACCGCCCCCTGCGCCGTGGCGGGGGGCTCGGTGCCACTGCCTGGCGATAGCGTCACCGGGCGGGCGCTTTATTTCTCCATACTTGCCAACAGGCTGGGTCCGTCCGCCTCATCGGGGTCGACCGCGGCATACAATGAATAGGCGCCGAAACGCATCTGGTGGGGCCGCCCCAGTTTGCTGGCGGTGAAATCGATGGCGAACTGCTCCACCAGTTCTTTTCCATCCCAACTATAGGCCTTGAAGAACTGCTGGTTGTCCGCACCCTTCTTGTCCCAGTTGGCCAGCAGGGACGTGGTGTAATAGGCGCGCTTGCCATCCCAGCTCTGGGACACCATGTTGACCTGTGAACCTATCTGCTTCTCATAGATCTGCCTGGGTTTCATCGGATCACTCAGGTCAAACAGGCGGGTCTTGCCGTCCATAAAGGTATTGACCCACAGCGCCGAGTCGTCGGCCATGATCGAAATATCCACGGGAAAGGGAAGGTCCGCCGGGTTGCCTATATCGGCAACTTTCCTGGCCTGCCATGCGCCCTTCCCGTCCTCGTAAATAATCCAGATCTCGGAAGTCAGCGCGGTGGTGGTCAGGCACCACTTGTGGTCGGGGCGCCAGGCGCAGCGTATTTCCAGCGGCGCCCCCGGCACATCCAGAACCTTCTTCGGTTTGCGACTGTGCAGGTCCCACACCACCACCGTGTTCCCAAAACGCTTCATGGCCTCGGCGTCGCCCATCAATTTGCCCAGGTCCATCATGTAGTTGGTCCAGCCGGTAAAAGACGAGCTCACCAGAACATTGCTGCGCGGCAGTGCACGCACATCATAGCCGTAACCATCGGCAAACTGGCCGCCCTTCTCAGCGCCATTGAGGGCCTGGTCCGTGGGCATCCAGTGGGTGACGATATACTCTCCCTCGTTACTGTATTCCACCATTGCCGTGCGGCCACCGTGGTCCTTGTTATTGGACAGTCCTGTTATCAGCATGCGACCGGGCAAGGCGTAGGTGGTGTGGGGCCCCACCACACCGCCGCTTTTTGACACAAAATCGGTAATTACCTTGTGCAGTTTGGGTTTGGCCGGGTTGGAGTGCACGTCGAACACGAATATCTTGCTGGTATCCAGTCCGCCGGCCCACAGGTACCTGCGGTCGTCGGTGAGCCCGGAGTGGTGGGCCTCGTTGCGCCCACCCACCGACAGGCTGTGCAGGATCTTGCCGTAGTTTGGTGATTTTGGATTGACGCCTATGGTCACCAGCTTGTCCTGGCCATCGCCCAGGCCCTCCACACCCAGGGTCCAGACATAGACGAAGTCCTCCTGCCCTTCAATCTTCGCCATGTAGGGCGACTGACAGGTTTCATCGGCGATACTGTGGACACCCGTAATCGCCAGAGCCATGGCGAGGGCCAATGAAGCTAAACTGCGTTGTACATGGCTAATCATTTGCGTTTTCATAACTATTCTCCGCCTACTGTCAAAACCAGCACATATCGTTTGAGTCTAGCAGCTAATTCCAATTTGTGTACGCCCCCGCTGCTTCCGGGAGTTTTTTGCCTTGCTCAGTTAAAACTTCATGCCTTTGCAACACAAAAAACTCCCGGAAGCAGCTACCTATGGCTGTGTTCAATCCGCTTCGCTATATCACTGCGTAGCTGTGCGGTACGGATCAGAAATGCGTGCTATTCAATACCGAGCTGCAGTTCGAGTTTCGTGGAGCCACCGTTCCCCACGATCACCATGCGGCGCTCACCGGCGAGTTCATAGCCTGCGGCCTGTAGCGCCTGGGCGAATTCGATCCCGGCGGCGAGCAGTTCCTCTGCGGGCCCCTCGTGCACCATGTAGGCGCATTTGAAGGATACGGCTTGACGCACTCTGAACTGGCCGCGGGCGGTGGGAGAACCGCGGGTGGGGAAGGCCAGTTCAAAACCGGCCTTCCCCCCGGCTACGACATCGCCACCGGAGATGATCTGCAGCGGTCCAGCCGCGCCGCCGCCGGCCTTAACCATATTGATATTCAAACGTACCACCAGGGATTTCAATTTTCCGGCTAGCTCTGCCAATGGCATATCGTACTTGACGTAAAACAAGCGCATGGAAGCAACAGTCTTGATCTGGATATCGCCCTGAGCCGCGGGCCCGGCCGCGTCCGCAGCTGCTGTCGCCGCAGGCCCGCCCGACGTGCTGGACGCAACTTTCAGGCGCTTGTCCTGTGAACCATAACAGATACCGACAATACGCCGGGCCTCATCTTTGGTCGCGGGCTCGGCATTCATGAAGTCCAGCCATTGTCCGGCCTGGGCAGTGGCGCCGCCGATCAGGGTGGCATTGATAAAAGAGCGACGCGCGCCCACATTATCGCCCAGTTTGAGTTGGCTGACCCCCAGCAGCAGGTTCGCCCGGCTCACGTATTTATCCTGTAATTGCTCACCGCAAGCACTCAGCATGGTCTGCTGCATGGGCTGCCAGGCCCGCTGCTCCATTTGCAGTTGCGCCAGGTACAGGTAGAGTTCTATGTCGCCACTGAGTTGCGCCGCCTTTATCAGGGCCTGACCGGCCTTGTCCTTTTCCCTGGCTAGCAACCAGAACTGGAACAGTTTGCGATAATTCGCGCCGTCGGCCTTCACCTTGCGCAGCGCCAGCGCCTCGGTCAATAGCTCTGCGGCGCCATAGGGGTTTTTGTTAACCGCCTGTAAATCGACGAGCAACAAAATGTCCCGGTCACTGAAGGGCACGGACTTTTCCCAGGCCAGGGTCAGTTGATCAAGAGCCTGGCGCTTCTTGTTTTGCTGCAGATAAACTGACGCCAGCTGGTGCCAGTTGTCGGGATTATCGGGCTCCAGTTCGAGCAGGCGGCGCAGCAGTTTTTCGCTCTGGGCATAGGCCCCCGCGCGATAATAAAGCGCCAGTGCCTGTCGCATCTGCACCGTGCTCAGTGTCAGCCCTTTTTCCTCCATGCGATCCAGCGTCGCGACCACCGCAACATACTTGCGCATTTTATAGTGGGCCTGGGCCAGCAACAGGTAATCCGTCACCTCGGGCACCAGGTCGATACGCAGGGCGCGCTCCAGGGCTTTCGCCGCCGCCGGGTAATCTTCACTCAACAGGTAAACCTGGGCCAGTTCGCGCAACATTTCGCGATTGGCGATATCAGACAGGCCCTGGGCCGCCAGTGCGGTCTGGTAATATTCGATGGCCTTGCCGTACTCCCCCGCCTCCACATAGTGGCGCGCCAGGTGACGACCGGCGCTGGATTTCGCATAGGGCTGCTCGATGGAGCTGATCTGCTGTTCCAGTTCCTCGATGGAGAGTTCGGCGCCCTTGTCCATTTCGCCATCCGGGGTGATCAATACTTTGCTGCGGTACTGACCCTGCTGCTCAGCCAGGCCCGCCTGGGAGAAGCACATGAGCAGTAAGCAAGCAACGCCGAGCATGCGGGGAAAATAGCCGCTCATGCGCTCAATCCACATTGGGAAGATTCTGCGGGTAGTTTTTCCACAGCACTTCCACTTTCTGGGTGAGCAACACATCGCTCTTCACCTTGCTGGAGAAGCTGACCCGGTAATGCCAGTCCTCCACCGCGGCCACCACCTTTTCCTCGAATACGCCCCGGGGCCTGGCATCGAGCACCCGTACATTGCGGGTAGTGCCCCGGGGCGTCACCGAAAACGCCACCAACACCCAGCCGTCAACCTTGTTCTGCCAGGCGACCTCCGGCACATTGGGCCTGCGGGTATTGAACGGGATGACTTCCACAAAGCCCTGGGCGTCGACACCACCACCCGACATATTGACACCACCGGTTCCCAGAGGCACGCTCCAGTGTTTCCCCGCTGCCTGTATATTGATGTCGCCGAAGCCCAGGTCAAGTGCGGGTATTTCCAGTTTAGTGGCGGGTTCGGGTGTGGGCGGACTCACTTCCAGCGCCGCCATCACCGGCTCCTCGGTGGGTTCTTGCGGAGCGTCTTCTTTCTCCTCGGGTTCCTCTTCTTCCGGTTCTTGCTGGCGGAATATCTCCACATTGGTGTGCACGGCGATCTGTACGCCCTCCTCCACACCCCGCTCGATCAGGCTTTGCATAAACAGGAATATCGCTACGGTGATTAGCAGGGCGCCAAGGAAAGCGGGGAAAAAACGCATCGGTTAGTACCCTGACCCTAGTACCGTGGCCCGGACATGCGCATGCTCACTGCGCACTTTTATCCGCGGCGATGGCAATCTTTTCGACCCCGGCCAGGCGCACCTGGTCCATCACCTCCACTAACCTACCGGTGGTAGCCGCTTCATCCGACTGGATGATTACCGAACCCTCTGGTTTGTCCGCATGCAGACGCGCGACAATAGCGCGCACCGAGCGGGGATCCACCGGGCGGCGGTCTATCCATACCTCGCCCTGGTCTGTGATAGCGATAAAGATATTGGCATTTTCCTGTTGCGAGGCACTCTGGGCCTGTGGCGTACTCACCGTCACCCCCGATTCCTTGACAAAAGAGGAGGTGACAATAAAGAAGATCAGCATAATAAACACGATGTCCAGCATGGGCGTCATGTCCAGTTCGGTTTCTTCCTGGGCGGGCAGGTGACGTCTTGCGCTCATGGGTGTAAGCCCCCTGTGCGGGAATCATGCAGTGTCAGGTTATCCAGGAGCCGACTGGTTTCTCGATCGGCCTTGCTGCGCAAGCGCACGGTGAAGTAGATTCCGGTCAAGGCCACCACCAGACCGGCCATGGTGGGGATAGTCGCCCGGTATACACCCCGCGCCATGGCCTGGGCGTCGTCATTGCCGCTGGCGCCGATCACCTCGAATACGCCGATCATGCCCACTACGGTACCCAGCAAGCCAAGCAGCGGACACAGGGCCACCAGCACATTGATCATCGGCAGCAGCGCGTGCAACTCGATGCTCACTTCCGATACGATGGCCTCGCGTACCTTTTTAGCCCGCCAGGAGCGGCAATCATCCCGGGCATTCCACTGCGACACCAGCGCCCTGGCGCGACGCGGCCAGACTATGCGCAAAAACCAGCTGCGTTCCAGAATCAGCAGCCACAGCAGCAGGCAGGTGGCGAAGATCACCCACAACACCGCCCCGCCCTGGTCGGCGAAATCCTGGATGGCGTGGCTTATCGACAGAATAACGTTCACTGCGCGCTCCGCTGCTGCTCGGCAGTCCGCACCAGCACGCCGGCACACTGCTCATCCAGGCGATGGATCATCGATCGCGACAGGTACGCGATGGCGGAGTGGCTGAATAACAGGGGTATGGCCACTACCAGCCCCAGTACCGTGGTCACCAGTGCCTGTGAAATGCCCCCGGCCATCAGTTTCGGGTCACTGGTACCGAACAGGCTGATAGCCTGGAAAGTGAGGATCATGCCGGTCACGGTACCCAGCAGGCCCAACAGAGGCGATATGGCCGCCAGTAATTTGATCACACCGTTGCCGCGCTCCAGCGCCGGCATTTCAACCAGCACCGCCTCATCCAGTTTCAACTGCAGCAACTCTTCTTCATCCAGGGAAACGCCCTGTACCGCCAGCAGCACCCTGCCCAGCGGATTGGACGCGCGCGGCGTTGTCACGTTGGACAACTGGCTCTTGATGCGCAGGTACACAACCCCCAGGTAGAGGCCGCGCCAGCAGGCCATCAACAGGCCCAGTGCGCCCAGTGCGATGATGATCAGGGCGATGACTCCACCCTGGTCGATACGTTCACGCAGGCTGGGCGAGTAACTCAGCATGCCCAGCAAGCTGCCCCGGGTGGGATCTACCGTGATGGGCGCGACAGTGCCGGCGTGCGAACTGAAGTCCCGTGCGGCACTGCGGTAGCGAGCACCGGGTTGTCGCGAGAGCACCAGCAGTTCACCGGTTACCGGGACATAACGCAGAAAGTCACCGCCTGAGTAGGCGGAGAAAGTGCCCACTCGCAATACCGAACGCTGCGCCGCCGTGCCATCAGAGGTCACCACCGGCGCCTCGAATACGGTAACCTTACCGGCCTCAGTCATCTCCTCCTGCAGCAGCAGCCACAGTGTTTCGATTTCTTCTATCGTGGGCTGGGACTCCGTGGCCGCCAGGGCGCGCAACTGTTCACCGCGTTCGGGGAACTGGGCGGTAATCATCGACTCCTGCAATACCGCGGAAAAATCACCGGCGAACTCGCGGAAGGTACTGGACAGGTCGCCCATGTCCCGCACCACGTCTTTCAATTGCTTTTCCAGGCGCGCGATTTCAGCCTTGTTGCGCTCGGTGACGGCAAACAGGGGCTGGTTTTCCTTTTTCCTGCGATCGAAGTCCCGCCTGGCTTTGGACAGCAGGGCCTGCTGCTGCTGTTTGTCCCGCAGAAACTGCTGCTCACGCTGCTTGTTGCGCGCGCGCTGTTGCGCCTGCTGCGCGCGTACTGACTGCAACAACTGATCCAGGTTGGTAATCTGTTGCTCTGGCAGCGTTTCCTGGGCATGGCTCCACAGGGGCAGTAACATGCAGGTGACTAGCAGCAGGGTTATCACCCCCCTCATGACTCACCTCCCGGTACCATCATGGGCAGTTGCAGGAGTTTTGGCGCCACCAGATTTTTGGCGACACGCAGGGCCTGGGCCAGATCCCGGTTATAATCAGCATCCAGGGCTATCCAGCTATCCTCTTTGGCATTCCAGTAACCACTGGTTTCACCATCCAGGCTCTGGAAAAACAGCGCCGTCCTGCCCACACGCAGATATTCAACCGACAAATCTTCCCCGCCAAATTGCAGCGGTCCGCGCCAGGCCTCTATCTTACTGCCGTAGTCCTGCTCCAGCTGATAGATTTCCAGCAGCAGACGAAACTTGGCGGATACGGACAGGTCCGGCTGGTTAAGCCGTTGCTTGAGTTGCAGCACCCCGTTGATACGCTCTTCATGGTGAAACGGCAGATCCAGTACCACGAATACCTCCAGGGCATCCGCCATACTGCGCATCAGCGGCACAATGCGCTGCCGGGTCACCCTGGCCTGGGCTATCTGCTCCTGCAATCCCTCGATCTGCAGCTGTTGCGCCTTGTTCAGTTCCTCCAGTTCCCGCGTGTATGCCGCCTGGTATTCAGAGCCGTCCTGCAGCTTGCGGTATTCCTCCAGCATGCCCTGGGTAGTCCGCGCCGTCTTATCGATCTTCTTCTGCGAAGCGACGGCGCCGCTGTTGGTTTTGGACACCACGTCCAGGCTGTCTTTGACATCGGCCGCATGGATTGCGGGTACCACCAGCAGCGTCAGGACAGTGGCGACAATAACGTGAAACAATCTGTAGTTCGGCCAATGCATGTTCAAAAAATCCTCTTTTCCTTTTCGCTGCCGGCACTTTATCAGCGCTTGCGGCGACTGTGAGAATAACAGGAAGAGCTCACAGTTGGCAGATGGGTGCCCATCAGTATGGGAGATTATGCCCGGCGCGTAAATCCTCCAGGCAGGGTAACCCGTACTTATGGCGAAACTGCTCTATTATTTGCAGGATTTCCCCGCGCATGAATTCATGTGCCGCGGAATGCCGCACCCGCGCATGACTGACCATAACGTAGGTGAGAGTGACCTCCTCGCCCCCCGGCAGGGGCAGCGCGATCAACTCCCCGGCCAGTTCGTCCTTTTCCATAAACAGCGGTGGAGCGGGAAACAGGTAGTCCGAGCTCAGTACAATACGCAGCGCGGTATACAAATGGTCGGTCTGCATGTGGGGAACCACCGCCATCTCACGTCTGAAAAACTCCGATTCCTCCAGGTTTTTGACCTGACCGTGAAACTGTATGTCCGCCAATTCAGGGATGATCAGGCGCACATGTGGGTATTGCACCAGCCCATCCCAGGTCAGGTCCTGCCGCCCGTCCAGGGGGTGGCCTTTGCGCGCCAGCAGCACCGGTTGCGCATAACCCAGGGTAGCCAGTTGAAAGTCCGGCGGATAGCTCTTGTGCTCCGCGTGCAGCACAAAATCCAGTTCTCCCGCGGCCAGCATCTCCAGGGGTTTCTCGCAGACAGACAGCGTACGCAGGCGGATATGCGGCGCGGTGTCACGCAGGCGTTTCAGCAACAAGGGCAGTATCCACACGCCCATGTGCCCCTGCACCATCAGTTCAAACTCCCCGTCGTAGGTGAGAGGGTCAAAGTGCGCCGGCTGAATCATGGCCTGCACCGCCTGCAGTACCTGTGGCAGGTGCTGCGCCAGTTGCACGGCCCGCGGGGTCGGCACCATACCCGAGGACTTGCGGATAAACAGGGGGTCGTCAAACAGGTCGCGCAGCGTGCCCAGGGGTTTACTCATGGCGGATTGGGTGATGAATAACCGCTCCGCCGCTTTGGAGACATTGCGCTCTTCGAGCAGGGCCTCCAGGGCCACCAGCAGGTTCATGTCGAGGCGGCCCAGCTCTCTGATATCCATCGCAGGCTCCATGCCATTCAGTAATATGAATTTAGATCATACCATAACTGAATATTGGCCATTTGAAGAATTTTAGTCCAGGCCATATAGTAAATATCACGTTGAGCAGCTGATTGCCCAACGCAAACTGAAGAAGGTGAACATCATGAGTATTATTATTTCTCTCTCCACCACCATCCTGGCCCTGGCTATTTGGCAGGACTGCAAGAACAAGCATGCTCAATCCTGAACTTGCGGTTAATTATCCACTGACTTTCCAGCTACCCGGGTAGCCGTTACAAACGGTTACCTGCGTAGCTGGCTTACCTCCCCGACACCCTGGTGTGCAGTAACGCGGCCCAGGAATTGAACATGGTTTCCACACCAACCGGTGCCGTGCGCGACATCGCCACCGAAACCATGGTCCGACTGTCTCGTATCACCGCCAGTAAATCACCACTGGCCTGGTTGTAGAGGCGAAATTCCATTGATATTTCAACCACATCCTGTGAGGAACCCATAGGTTGAAGGTCTCTTCCGACGGTAGCCGCTGTCGGCCTGCCGGGCGCTACCCCGGTCATCCGGGCGCTAATGCGCAGGGTGTTCTCTCCGCTGGAAGCTCGCTGGTAGTCTCTGAAAGCACGCTCCATCGCCCTGGACCAAACCTCCCGCAATGCCGCCTCACGCTCAGGCGTCATCTGCCAGTTCCGGCGCAGCGTGCCGGCAACGGCTGTTCGGCTTACATCGATATTCCCCGACTCAAGCTTCTCAATGTTGACGATCCGGTATGAGGACAGTTTTGCGTCGGGGCGGGCATAGGCTGCCGC
>PVMS01100528.1_pt1 | contig 13834 bp, 13 predicted proteins | sample 1853461 | NCBI WGS metagenome assembly PVMS01 (sample SAMN08582032, study PRJNA380276) | Marine sediment metagenome, whole genome shotgun sequencing project. | isolation source: ocean sediment barecode stripped | collected 2017 | reverse complement strand
CCCGCATAGATGATCCGGATCAGGGAACACTCGTGGTGCGGGTTCGGGATGCGGAAAACCTGGAACGGGCGCGCAACATCATTCGTGCGGCCGACGGTGACGTCCTGATACTGGACAACACGGATGGGCGGTCAATACGCGTGCGCATGAGTGACGCGCAGATTCGTGCTCGGCAGGACTTCGCTATCGAGCAAAACATTACGACACTCAGGAATCGTGTTAACCAACTCGGCGTCGCCGAGCCACTGGTGCAGCGCCAGGGTATCGATCGGATCGTGGTTCAGTTGCCGGGCGTACAGGATCCGAACCGCCTGGACGATATCCTGACAGCGACAGCTACGCTCGAGTATCGACTGGTAGATACGGATGGCTCCAGCCCGGGCTCGCGACGTTATCCGGGGAAGGACGGAATGCCCGGCCAGGTATTGAAGCGAGAGGTCATCGCCTCCGGTGATCAGATCATCGATGCCGAAGCGGGCTTCAGCCAGGGGCAGCCAGCGGTGTTCATCACACTCGACGCGGCTGGCGGCGAACGAATGCTCGCGGCAACGCAGCAAAACGTTGGCAAGCCGATGTCTACCGTATTTATTGAGTCTCGCCGCGAGTCTTCCGTCGTTAACGGCGAGGTCGTGCATCGCACGGTTCGAACAGAGGAAATAATCAATACGGCGACGATTCGCGGAGTATTCAAAGACCGCTTTCAGACGACCGGGCTGAATACCATCGAAGCACGCGACCTCGCATTGTTGTTACGGGCAGGGGCGCTGGCCGCACCCGTCTACAAAATTGAAGAGCGTACGATCGGGCCAAGCCTTGGACAGGACAATATTGATCGCGGTTTCAACGCCGTAAAAATCGGTTTTCTGGCGGTCATCGTATTTATGGCGATTTATTATCGCTGGTTTGGAATGATCGCCAACCTGGCTTTGTTTACCAATCTGATCTTCATCGTGGCGTTGTTGTCGTTGTTGCAGGCTTCGCTGACCTTGCCCGGTATCGCCGGGATCGTATTGACAGTGGGCATGGCTGTCGATGCCAATGTGCTCATATTTGAACGTATTCGTGAAGAGCTGGCGGCAGGAAACAAGCCGCAAAATGCGATCTTCTCGGGTTATGAAAAAGCATTCTCGTCGATCGCGGACGCCAACATTACGACGTTGATTGCTGCGATCGTGCTGTTCGCGCTGGGTACGGGGCCAATCAAGGGTTTTGCGATCACGTTGTCGCTCGGAATTATTACGTCCATGTTCACGTCAATCGTCGGAACGCGTGCGATCGTGAACGTGGCATTCGGCAGCCGCCGCATAACGAGCGTGCCGGTTTAGGAGCCAGTCGATGAGATTACTTAAAGAGAAAACATCCATCGATTTTCTGAGCATCGGCAGGCGGCGAGTTGCGCTCGGAATTTCCGTAATTCTGATCGCAATTTCGATTGCGTCGCTGGCAACGCGAGGACTGAATTTCGGTATCGATTTCACCGGCGGTGTGTTGCTGGAGGTCGGCTACCCGCAAGATGCGGACCTGGAAAAAATTCGCACGCTGATGGCTGATGCAGGATTTGACGATGTAAAGGTGCAGCGGTTTGGCGCCGCGACGGATGTCCTGCTGCGTTTGCCGCCACAGGGAGAGGGCATAAATCCGAACCAGATTCGCGATACGTTGCGTAATACTCTCGCGGCCGATGAGCCGAACGTTGATTTGCGTCGCGTGGAATTTGTCGGTCCGCAAGTGGGTGAAGAGCTGACTGAAAAAGGCGGACTAGCGATGATTTTCGCTCTGCTGCTGATTTTTGCCTATGTCATGTTCCGCTTTCAATGGAAATTTTCACTCGGCGCCGTTGCGGCACTGGCGCACGACGTCATCTTGACCGTCGGCGTCTTTTCGATTTTCTATTTTCCGTTTGACCTGACCGTTGTTGCAGCGGTTCTGGCAGTGATCGGCTATTCGTTGAACGACACGGTAGTCGCGTTTGATCGTATTCGCGAAAACTTCCTGTTGTTGCGCGGCGTGTCGCCGGAAGAATCGATGAATACATCGATCAACGAAATGCTTGCCCGAACAATCATCACAGGTTTGACCACTTTGCTGGTGCTGGTCGCGCTGTTGGTGCTCGGCGGCGAATCCGTCAGGCCATTTTCGATCGCACTGATCGTTGGAATTATTGTGGGTACTTATTCATCGATCTATACGGCAAGCGCGATAGCGCTGACACTCAAGGTCAATGCGCAGGACCTGCTGCCGCCGGAAGCCGATCCCGATCTGATCGACGATTTGCCGTAAGCGAAATGAATCGCGGCTGGAAGCCGCGATTGTCCTAACTTACCTGTCTTATTCGGCAAATATTTCCTTGATTTCCGGTCCGAAGAGCTTCGCCAGTGCCTTGTAGATCCTCGGCGTGCCGGTCAGTACATGCCCAGTGTGCAGAAAATCTTCGCTGCCGTCGAGGCCGCTGATGATACCGCCGGCTTCACGAATAATGAGTGCGCCGGCCGCGAGATCCCAGATCGACAAGCCGGTTTCCCAAAAGGCGTCGAGGCGCCCGGACGCCACATAACAAAGATCGAGCGCGGCGGCGCCACAGCGGCGAATACCGGCGGTTTCGATGATCGCTTTCTCGAGCATCTTCATGTACGGCGCCAATGCCATGTTTGAATCGCGATAGGGGAAACCGGTGCCAAGCAGTGAACGTTCGAGATCGATGCGCCCGGTCACCCGGATCTTATGGCCATCCAGTTGCGCGCCCTGGCCTCGCGAGGCCGTAAATATCTCCTGACGAAGTGGATCGTAGACCACGCCACACTCCATTCGCCCTTTGTGCATCAGCCCGATGGACACACAAAATACGGGAAATCCCTGCAGATAGTTGGTGGTGCCATCCAGCGGGTCGATTACCCACGTATAGTCCGATTCCCCCTGACTGCCGCTTTCTTCAGCTATAATCGCGTGGTCCGGATAGTGTTTTTGAATGACGTCGATCACGGCGTCCTCGGCGGCGTAATCAGCCTCACTGACGAAATCATTGCGACCTTTTTGCTCGACATCCAGCTTGGCCAGTTTCGGGATTTTGCGAATGAGTACGTCCCCACCGCGGCGAGCAGCCATTACAGCCACATTCAGCATTGCGTGCATGCGTTGTCCGTCAAGTTGTGAAAAGAACTGGCCTGACCCTGCAGTGCTGGCCGGGCAGGCGGGCTACAATAGCAGACCCAAACCCGATTAACACAACACCCGGAGAGATCGAGGCGTGTCCATTCGCATTATCCTGGTTGGCACCACACACCCTGGCAACATCGGCGCCGTTGCGCGGGCCATGAAGAACATGGGCCAGAGTGATCTGATGCTGGTCAAGCCGCTGTATTTTCCGCACGAGGACGCAACCGCGCGAGCCTCCGGTGCGGACGATATCCTGGCCAGTGCGCGCGTTGTAAACACGCTCGATGAGGCGCTTGCCGACTGCGTTTACGTGGCCGGGGCCAGCGCTCGCTCCCGGACAATAAACTGGCCGAGCATGGTGCCGCGTGAATGTGCCGAACGGCTGCACAAGGAATCCCGCTCGGGACGAGTTGCGGCGGTCTTTGGCCCGGAGAAGTCCGGCCTGACGAACGAGGATCTCGATCGTTGCCACACGTTGCTGACCATTCCAACCGAACCTGGTTTTAGTTCGCTGAACCTCGCCATGGCGGTGCAGATCCTGACCTATGAACTACGTGTTGCCGCTATTGCGGATATGGAATTCGACCCCACTTCGGAGGATGTGCCGGATGTTCCGTTGGCCAGTGGCGAGGAACTTGAATACTTTTACGCCCATCTCGAACAGGTGCTCACTGTGAGTGGCTTCCTCGATCCCGATAATCCAAGGGTGCTGATGCGCCGTTTGCGACGACTTTTTTTGAAGGCCGAACCGGACAAGAACGAAATTAATATACTGCGCGGGATTCTGGCAAGTCTCGACCCGGACGCGAGCAAGAGGAAAGTAAATTGACGGCTGAAAACTTGATCTACCTCGACAATGCGGCGACCACGCCGGTCGAGCCGGCAGTAGCCGAGGCAATGTCAGCAGCGTTGCTACCCGGCGGGCCGTTCGGCAATCCATCGTCGAATCACGCGTTTGGCAGGGATGCGCTTGCCATCGTCGAGACGGCGCGCGAGCAGCTCGCCGGCCTGCTTGGCGCTAAGCCACGAGAGCTGATCTGGACGTCCGGCGCAACCGAGTCTGACAACATGGCGATCACCGGAGCTGCGCGTTTTCGGGCGCATCGCGGCAAACATCTGATTACGATGCCGGTGGAACATAAAGCCGTCACCGACACATTCGATGCCCTCGAGCGCGAAGGATTTGAGGTTGCGCGGCTGTCGCCTGATGCGGATGGCGTGCTGGACCTGCAGAAATTCGACGAGGCGATACGGGAGGACACGCAATTGGTGTCCATCATGTTCGTCAACAACGAAACCGGTGTTATCCAGGACATCGAGAGCATCGGTCGGCGATGTCGCGAGCAAGACATCCTGTTCCACGTGGATGCGGCGCAAGCGGTTGGCAAGGTGCCGATAGATCTGTCACAAATGCCGATTGATCTGATGTCGCTGACCGCTCACAAATTCTATGGTCCGAAAGGCGTCGGCGCGCTCTATGTCGCCGATCGCCCGGGCTGCCAGATCGAGCCGTTGTTGTTCGGCGGCGGGCACGAGCGCGGCCTGCGGCCCGGGACGTCAGCGGTGCACCAGATTCTCGGGATTGGTCTGGCGGCAGAGATCGCCGCCGAGCGCATGCACGGTGACCTGGCGCATATCCGGGCATTGCGCGAGCGATTGTGGAGCGGCATCAGTGATCTGCCTGGCCTGTACATCAACGGACCCCGGGAGGGCGGGTTTCCAGGCATTCTGAATGTCAGCGCCGAGGGCGTCGACGGAGAGAGCCTGATGCTGGCGTTGCACCCGGTCTGTGTCGCAAGCGGCTCGGCCTGTAATGCAAAGTCGGGCGAATCTTCTTACGTACTACGGGCGCTTGGCCGCGACGATAAGCTCGCTCAAAGTGCGATTCGCTTTGGCATAGGCAGGCACAACAGTGAGCAGGATATCGACGTCGCAATCGAACGCTATCGCAAGGCGGTGATCAATTTGCGTGATATGGCACCCACCGCGGGTACGGCTTGACGATGGCGACTGTTGCCGATCCCTACAATGTGCTGACCCGTCAGTATTTTGCGAACCCCGTCCACGCGGGCGATCTTCGAGGCGAATATGCTGTCTGTGCACTGGCGGTCGCGTCGGAGTCGGCGGATGGCGCGCAGATTCAGCTGACTGCCGGGGTTAGCGATGGCAGGCTGCAGGAGTGCCGTTTTCGTGTGTACGGCTGCCCGCACCTGATCGCCGCCGCCGAATGGCTGTGCAGTAATTTCGAAGGCAGGATGGCGTCTGAACTGGCTCAGTTCAGTGTGGATGACTGCATGCAGGCGCTGGAAGTGCCAAGCGCGAAAACGGGCCGTATACTGTTGCTCGAAGATGCAATACGATTGCTTGGCGAGCAAATTGACTCAAACTGAATAAGGATTTCCAAGGCGATAATGGCTATATCACTCACAGAACCCGCCGCTGAGCGTGTACGCAACTACCTGGCAGATCGTGGCAACGGCATCGGCCTGCGCATCGGCGTCAAGAAGACCGGCTGCAATGGTTTTGCCTATGTCATTAACTACGCCGAACAGGTGGATGCTGACGACGTGGTCTTTGAGGAGCGCGGCGTCAAAGTCGTTGTGGACCGTGAGAGTCTTGCGTTGATCGACGGTACAGAGGTCGATTTCATCAAGGAAGGCCTCAACGAAGCGTTTCGCTTCCGCAATCCCAATATCACCGGGGAATGCGGATGCGGCGAAAGCTTTAGCGTCTGAAAATACACCTCAGTCACGCCGAACAGCCCGTTCAGACAGCGGCTTGGGAGCGCTTTCATCCGTTGCCTGATGCCATTTTTCCAAGTAAAATTGAGGGTTTACGTACGGTCAGGCTATCATGCCCGGCCTTTATTTCCACTCCAGAACAAAGAAGGAATGAGTTATGTCCGTTGAGCGAACGCTCTCCATTATCAAGCCAGATGGCGTACAAGAAAATCTGATCGGCGAAATCTACGGTCGATTCGAAAAAGCCGGACTCGAAGTCATCGCAGCGAAAATGATTCAGCTGTCAAAAGACCAGGCTGAAGGGTTTTATGCGGTGCACAGTGAGCGGCCGTTTTTCAACGATCTGGTCAGCTACATGACGTCCGGTCCGGTAATGGTGCAGGCGTTGCAAGGCGAAAACGCGGTTAGCAAGAACCGGGACATCATGGGCGCCACCAATCCTGCTGAGGCGGAAAAAGGCAGCATTCGTGCCGATTTCGCGGAAAGCATCGAGGAAAATATCGTGCATGGATCGGATGCCGCGGATACGGCGGCCGTCGAAATCGAATTTTTCTTCGGTGATGATGGTGTTTGCCCGCGCACGCGATAGAGCGCGAGTGACGACGGGCCAATAACAGATGCAGGCGAACGAGCAAAAAGCAAATCTGCTGGGCATGCCACCGGCGGCGCTGGAGGCATTTTTCACCGATCTGGGCGAGAAACCTTTCCGCGCGCGTCAAATCATGCAGTGGGTGCATCAGCGGCATGCCGATGATTTCGACTCGATGACCGATTTGTCGAAATCCTTGCGCACGCGCCTGCAGGAAGCAGCCTGCGTACACCTGCCGCAACTGGTATCAGAACAGGCATCCGCAGATGGCACGATCAAGTGGTTGTTTGAGTCCGGCGCCGGCCAGGCGGTGGAGTCGGTTTTCATTCCGGAACCCGGTCGCGGGACGCTGTGCATTTCATCCCAGGTGGGCTGTGCCCTTGATTGCTCATTTTGCGCAACAGGCGCACAGGGATTCAATCGCAACCTGAGCGCTGCAGAAATCGTCGGCCAGGTAAACTACGCCAACCGCAACCTGCCCGTTCGGCCAAGCGGAAAATACGCAGTGACCAACGTTGTCTTCATGGGCATGGGCGAACCACTGGCAAATTACCGCAATGTAGTTGCGGCGCTGGAACTGCTGACGTCGGATTACGGCTATGGATTGTCACGACGCCGCGTCACCGTCAGTACCTCGGGAATCGTGCCGCAAATAGACAAGCTTGGACAGGACCGCAATGTGTCACTGGCCGTATCCCTGCATGCTCCCAATAACGAATTGCGCGATCGCCTGGTGCCGATCAATCGGCTGCACCCGATCCCGGAATTGCTCGAAGCGTGCTGGCGCTATGCAGGCAGGCACTCGAACCGATTCATAACGTTCGAGTATGTCATGCTCAGAGATGTGAACGACTCTATCGCACATGCAGATCAACTGGCGGACCTGCTTATACACAAACCAGCGAAGGTCAATTTGATTCCGTTCAACCCGTTTGACGGCAATGATTATCGACGATCGGGCGCGGAGACGATCCGGCGATTTCAGAGCCGGCTGCGCGCGCGCGGCCTCGTTGCCACGACACGCAAAACACGCGGGGATGATATCGATGCCGCATGTGGCCAATTGGCTGGTAAAGTGAGTGATCGCATCCGGGTACGATTGAGTGATAAAAACCTTAAGGCGGCAACAGCGTGATAACAAAATTGAACATGCGATTTGCAGTACTCGCATTGGCTCTAATCGGCGCTTGCGTATCCACGACCACCGGGCCGCCAGAGTCACAACCCGACGAAGAAGCGGCGGCCAGGGAATATTATAAACTTGGCGCACAATATTTTCGCAATGGAAACTATGAACTCGCGCGTGATCGACTGCTTCGTTCACTCGATTTCGATCCGAAGTCGGCCCGCACCCATTCGATTCTGGCGCTCACGTATGTCCGGCTGGAGAACCCGCGGCTGGCCACAGAACATTACGAAAAAGCAGTCAAATACGAGCCTGACAATTTCGATTCGCGAAACGCATACGCGGTATATCTGTGCCAGCAAAGTCGTTTCGATGAGGCACGAACGCAATTTCACCGGGCCATCAAGGTTTACGACAACGACAATGCCGAAATCATGATGACCAATGCCGGCGTTTGTATGACCAACAAACCGGACTATGTACTGGCCGAAGAATATTTTCGCGACGCACTGAAATTTAAAAGCAGTTACGGTGAGGCACTGATTCAATTGTCATCACTGAAGCATAAAACCGGAAACGATTTGCACGCGCGGGCGTTTTTGCAACGCTACTTGATTTCCAATGTTGTTTCGGCGCCTGTGTTGTATCTCGGGATCGAGATCGAGAGTGCGCTGGATGACCAGGCTGCGGCCAATGACTATACCAAGAAACTCCTGAAGGACTTTCCGGATTCCAGGGAAGCAAAATTCCTGTTGGAAAAGCGCCGGTCACAATGAGATTGCCGTCATGATCGACAAGGTTCCACAAGATCAGGGAAAAACGAATGCAGCCGATGGGGATGAATCGCCCGGGTTGCTGGCGGGACAGCGCCTGGCGGAAGCGCGCCGGGCAAATGACATTACGATCGCGGAAATTGCCAAAGAGTTGCATCTCGATGAGTCGAAAGTACAGGCGCTCGAAGAAAATCAGTTCGAAGTATTGGGTGCGCCGGTTTTTGCCAAAGGCCACCTGCGAAAATATGCCGAACTGGTTGGTATGCCGATTGACGAAATGCTGGCCGACTACTACCAGTTGAATCGCGCGGCCGGTGCGCCGCCGGTTGTCGGACCGAGAAGGGCGAGGCCGCCACGGGATATTGCCCTTGGCCGCTGGGTTGGCGGGATCATGCTTGTTCTAATAGTGGGAGGTCTTTCGTATTGGTGGACCAACCGTGAGCCGTCACAGGAACCTGCCAGTGCTGCTGGCGTCCTTGAGCCTTTTGCCACAGAGCGGGCTGCGGATGAAGCGGACAGTCCGGGTGAATCACTGCCGGCGGAGGACAGCGGCAACGAGGCGGTCGAAACGCTTGCCGATGATGCTGCAGCACCCGACCAGGCCGGGGACATCACCCAAGGGGTCGTGGAGGACAGCGCAGCCACCCCTGGCGGAGACATAGAAGGCCAGGTGCTACTCGTAATGGAATATTCCGGTGATTGCTGGACCGAGGTGACGGATGCGAACGGCGAGCGGCTGTTTTTCGGCCTGGGGCAAGCCGGTCAGCGCGTAAGTCGAAACGGAACACCGCCGTTGCGTGCGCTCTTTGGTGATTACAACAATGTCAGTATTACGGTCGACGGAGTGGAATTTCCGATTTCTGCCAGCGCCCGTCGCGGCAACACAGCGAAAGTCACAATAAACACCCCCTAGTTTGCAAGCAATACGGAATGTGGCCTCACGCTCCGAATGACTGGATTAATATTCACGTGAAACTCCAACCCATACGCGGCATGAACGACATACTCCCGGGCGCAACGGCGACCTGGAGCTTGCTCGAATCCGTCGTTAAAGAGGTTATCGAATCCTACGGATACCGGGAAATCCGACTGCCGATCCTGGAGCAGACCGAGTTGTTTGCCCGCTCCATTGGCGAGGCGACCGATGTCGTCGAAAAAGAGATGTATACCTTCACTGATCGGGACGGCGACAGCATCACGATGCGCCCCGAGGCCACCGCGAGCATGGTTCGCGCCGGCATCAGCAATGGTTTGCTGCACAACCAGCGGCAGAAGTTGTGGACAGTGGGGCCGATGTTTCGCCACGAAAAGCCACAGAAAGGGCGCTACCGGCAGTTTCACCAATTCGATGTCGAGGCCATGGGCTATGCGGGCCCGGATGTCGATGCGGAGCTCATGATCATGTGCGCCCGGATGTGGCGCCGGATGGGAATTGATCGGCTGAAGCTCGAAATCAACACGCTTGGAACGCCCGCCACACGTGCCACTTATCGCGATGCGCTGGTGGAGTACTTTTCGGGCGTGAAAAAGCATCTCGATGAGGATAGTATTCGCCGCCTCGACAAAAACCCGTTGCGGATCCTGGACAGCAAGAGCCCGGAAATGCACGACATTGTTGAGAAAGCGCCGGTGATGCTGGATTTCCTGGATGAGGCGTCGGCGGCACATTTCGGCACTCTGAAGTCGATGCTGGATACGGCGGGCGTAGCATACAGCGTCAATCCCCGACTCGTGAGGGGGCTCGACTACTACAATCTGACCGTATTCGAGTGGGTCACGGACGCACTTGGATCGCAAGGTGCGGTGTGTTCCGGCGGACGTTATGACGGGCTTGTCGAAAAACTCGGTGGCCGGGCCACGCCCGCCATTGGTTGGGCGATGGGTGTTGAACGCCTGGTGATGCTGTACGAGGCATGCGGGGGCACGACCCCGGCAAAAGCGCCGGACGTATACATTGTCGCTGTCGGCGACGCTGCGTTGAGCCAATGCATCGGGATTGCCGAGACGCTGCGCGATGGGGTTGCCGGTATCAAGGTCGAACTGAACCTCGATGGCGGCAGTTTCAAGTCGCAGCTGAAACGGGCCGACAAAAGTGGGGCAGAATATGCGCTGGTTATGGGCGAAGACGAAGCAGCCAAAGGGCAAATCGGACTGAAACCTTTGCGCAGCGAAGATGATCAAATCAGCATTGCGCTGGATGATCTGCTGCCGCAACTGGCTGCGAGATTAATTAACTGATGCGGTGCCCGTTCGTGGGCAACGTATCAACGACAAACTGGACAAAAAGGCACATCAGTGGACGATTTATCGGAAAAAGAACAGATCGAGCAAATGCGGGCATGGTGGTCCGAGTATGGCAACTATGTGATTGGTGGCATTGTTGTTGGTGTTGCGCTGCTGGTCGGAATGGCTCAGTACCGGGCAAGCACGGAGAGAGCGCAGACGGAAGCATCCGTCTTGTATGAGTCCGTGTTCAAAGCCGTCACCGACGGTGACGCGGATGAGGCGGAGGTGGCCGCAATCGATCTGTATCAAAATTACGAATCGACGGTTTATCCGGCACAGGCGCGGCTCGCGATGGCACGCCTGTATATGGACAAGGGCCGTGATCAGGATGCAGCCGATACGCTGCAGGCGCTTGTGGATGCCGAGCCCGAGTCAGAACTCGGCCTGATCGCACGCCTCCGACTGGCCAAAGTGTTGCTATACCAGGACAAGGCACAGGATGTGGTCGATTTGCTCAGCGAGACAACGGACACGGCGTTTGTGGCTCGCTTCAGCGAAGCACTTGGAGACGCTTATGTGGTGCTTGGCCAGTATGCGGATGCAAAAGATGCGTATTTTGTTGCCATGGCGGACAACGCCGCGATGCCGACCGTGGACCGGGTCCTGGTGCAGATGAAGGTCGATGACTTGCCGGAAATTGCGCCGCCTGATGATGCCGCAGAAGAACCGGCAGAAGAACCGGCAGAAGAACCCGCCGAAGAAGCAGCTGACGACGCAGCCGGCGAAGCTCTGGAGCCGGCGATCGACGGGGACGAGGCGCCCGAGTGAACAGCATCCGCTATCTCATTCCGCTGGGTCTAAGCGTAATACTGCTTGCCGGCTGCGGTATTTTCGGCGACAAAGACGAAGAGTTGCCACCCGCAGAGCTTCTGAAGTTCAAGCAAACCCTGGACCTGAAGAAAGTGTGGTCAGCGAAAGTTGGCGGTGGCTCGGAGTTGTTGAGACTGGAACTGGCTCCGGCTGGCGATGGGTCGCGCGTGTACACGGCCAGCCAGGACGGCGTCGTATCTGCGTTTGACCCGGAAAAGGGCAAGCGATTGTGGCGTAGTGAGTTGAAGATCAATTTGTCGGCGGGCCCGGGCGTTGGCGAAAACATGGTCGTTGTGACGGGTGAAAACGGCGAGGTCATCGCGTTTGGCGCTGCGGACGGCGGTGAGCGGTGGCGCACCGACGTCGGCGGTGAGTCGCTGGCAAGGCCGTTAGTTACCGATGAGGGCGTGGTGATCTATACCATCGATGGCCGGCTGCGGGTGCTGTCGCTATTCGACGGTACAGAGCGGTGGTCAATGGAGCAGGACCTGCCCGCATTGACGCTGCGCGGTTTGTCGTCACCGATAATCGTCGGCAACACCATCATTGTGGGCTTCGACAGTGGAAAATTGATGGCACTGGATTTGATCACTGGCGATACCGAATGGGAATCCATGATTTCACCGCCGTCAGGCCGTTCGGATCTCGAAAGGTTGTCTGATATTGATGGCCAGTTACGGGCGGTCGGGCAAGACGTTTATGCCTCAGGCTACCAGGGCAGAGTCGCGTCTCTTGCGGTGGAGTCCGGTCAGATCCTGTGGGCAAGAGAGATATCCACGTTCGTCGGCGTTGGAGCTGACTGGAATAACATCTATGTCACGGTCGATAGCGGCGAAATCATCGCCTTGTTGCGGCGAAACGGGGGCGATGTCTGGCGAACGGATGCGTTACTGCGTCGCGAACCGACAGCGCCAGTATCATTTGACCTTACCGTCGCGATCGGTGATTTTGACGGCTATGTTCACTTCTTCAGCAATCTTGACGGACGCCCGGTTGCGCGTGTCCGTGTGGGCAAAGGAAAAATATCGAGTGCACCGATTGTTATTGGCGATCGCCTGTATGTGCAGAGCGAGTCCGGCCAGTTGAACGTCTATGCGGTAAAGAAACCGAAGCCAAAAGGCGACGCGCCACCGATCGCCACCGGGGAAAGCTAAGCCTGATGGCGCCGGCAGAATGTCATGCTTCCTGTTATTGCAATCATCGGTCGGCCGAATGTCGGTAAATCGACACTCTTCAATCGCCTGACACGCTCGCGCGACGCGCTGGTCGCAGATTATCCAGGGCTGACGCGCGACCGTCAGTATGGTTTCGGCAAGCTCGGGCCCATTCCCTATCTCGTGATCGACACCGGCGGTGTTGCCGGTGGCGAAGTCGGTATCAGTGAGCTCATGGTGGAGCAAACGGTGCGTGCGCTGCAGGAGGCAGATGTCACGATCGTCCTCGTGGACGGCCGGAGTGGCCTGACCCCGGCCGATGAGCATGTTGCGGAGCTTGCCCGCCGGAATGCCAAACAGACCTGGCTGGCCGTGAACAAGGCAGAAGGCCTGGATGCTGCGATCGCCTCCGGCGAATTCCACGGGCTCGGACTCGGCGATCCGGTTGCGGTATCTGCGGCGCACGGCGATCGTATCTCGGCACTGATGGATGAAGTGCTGGCGCCTTTTGTGGATGCCGAAGATGAGGCCGGAGAGGACGCCGAAGATGCTAAAAAGCCGCTGCGTATTGCTGTCATCGGCAGGCCGAATGTGGGCAAATCAACGTTGATCAATCGCCTGCTGGGCGAAGATCGGCTGGTCGTATATGACAAACCCGGCACGACCCGCGACAGCGTCGCGGTCCCGTTTGAACGAGACGGAAAATCCTATGTATTGATCGACACCTTCCTGTGCGTCCAGCACCGCAATCACCACTTGCGCACGTTCCATAGCCTGCAGCGCCTTGATGATGCTGAACTTCTCGATGACTTCGTGCACTTTGGATTTGCGCCGAATTCCGGCCGTGTCGATCAATTCGTATTTGCGATCGGCACGCTCGAACGGTACCGATACACTGTCGCGCGTCGTGCCCGGTTGATCGTATACAACGAGCCGATCCTCACCGATGATGCGATTGATCAATGTGGACTTGCCGACGTTGGGCCGGCCGACCACGGCGATACGCAATGCATGCTCGTCGTCGTCGTACGACGGCAACGGCTCCTCTTGTTCCGCCTCAGGAAAATCCGCCAATACAGCGTCCATCAACGCATTTATTCGATCCCCATGTGCCGCCGACACGGCGATGGGTTCACCAAGACCCAAAGCATGAAATTCGCCCGACGCGATATCGCTGTCGAGGCCTTCGGCTTTGTTAACGT
>PVMS01058794.1_pt1 | contig 13835 bp, 8 predicted proteins | sample 1853461 | NCBI WGS metagenome assembly PVMS01 (sample SAMN08582032, study PRJNA380276) | Marine sediment metagenome, whole genome shotgun sequencing project. | isolation source: ocean sediment barecode stripped | collected 2017 | reverse complement strand
CCTGTTGAAAAGAGGTTGAGGAACTGGATAATTCACGATGTGCCTGATTCCTGTATATTTATAATCCACTTCGTAGGATCCAGGCTCAAACATAACGCTAAATCCAAAATTGAAAAAATCAATACCATAGCGTTCGAGGTGATCCCACATAGATCCTGCCTCGTTGTAATCTTCAGGATAGATAGCTCCTGCAGAGCCGTTAAAGGCATAAATACCTGGAGCTTTCGAATCTTCTTTAAAACTCCTGTTCCCTCCATAACTAGCGGTGGTAGTTGTTTCTACCCATTCATTAGGATAGGTATTTACCAGCCATCGATGACCATCAGCAGAGTGATCTGCATCGACATAAAAGTTATCGGAAAACGCGTATTCTCTTGCCAGTTTCAGGTGGTTAGGCATCACCGTTGCATTTTTAACAGTGTCTGTTTTTTTGCGATTTAGAAAAGTTGCGGTATTACCATAGCGGGCAAGAGATGGATCACCTTTGGCATTTTCTAATTGCCCAAAAATTTCATCGTAGGTGCGGTTTTCTTTGGAAATAAAAATGATATGTTTGATGGGCGATTGCTTTTCTCCCGGATAGAGTGGAATAGGGTTATCATTCCTGTGTTGGAAAAGCCCATCATTGGCATGCACAAACTTATAATTGTTGTCGATGACTTTTTGTGTTAAAACTTTTAATTCTTCATCAGAAGGGATGTCAATTATCGAAATGGCTCCGAGCATTAAGCTGCCAATATAGCTTTCACGCGGGATTCTGTTGAACTCCAAACCACCATTTGGGCCGCTTCCATAACCTTTGGCGCTGGTTACCATGAGTTTTTTACCATTATTTGATACTTTCAATTTTGCTGGAAACCACCCGGTTGGAATATGGCCGATCACTTTCATGGATGGAATGTCAATAACTCCCACAGCATTGATCCCTGCCTCTGCCACATACAATCGTTTTTGATCGGGAGATACCTCTATTCCAAAAGGAATCACCCCCCTGAATGACTGCAAGCGCTGTTCAGGCTTTAGATAAATATGTCGAACGATGGTATCATTTCTGATATCAATTACTGAAATATTATCATTGTTCCCATTGCTCACAAAAACATAGTCATCAGTAGCCGCCAAAGAATTGGGGCTGGAACCACCAACTGCGGGAATGCCATCCACCATTGCTCCCACCAGGTTACCTGTTTTATTTTTTGCGACGACTTCCGGATTGTCCTTGTCGGTGATATCAATAGTAAAAACAGAAAACGATTCTATAGCATTTTGTTCCCCAAGCCCCGGGATATTTACACTGTCATTGTGAATTCCTTTTTCAGCGGCTTCAGTACCATATGCGAATGCAGGGAATTTTAATGCTTTCTCTTTTATGTTCTCTTTGGTCAAACCGGGAATGCGTTGGTAGGCATACATGCCTACATTGGCTACGTAAACTTTTTTCTCATCCGGGGAAATAACTATCCCAAATGGATATCTACCCACAGGAATGCTGTGCAAAAGGGATTTTTGCCGGGTGTCTAATACTATCACTCTGAAATTGATTTGATCAACAGCGTAAATCATGGACCCGTCTTTTGTCAGCGACAAATCCCCGATATATCCATGAGAATAATCGAAGTTCTCATCTTTGAAGGCGCAGTTAATCGAATCGAGCTTTTCTCCAGTTTGTGTAGAAAATATATAGATCTTATTTTCTTGCCCGCCGGAAACATATACTTTTTCATTGTCCGGGCTGATGGCCAATCCCATGAAAACAGACGCCAATATTCCCTTCTCCGTTGAAGGCCCCGGGGGCACCTGCTGAATATCAGGGTTTTCAGACAGTACGTTTCTTATTATGGTAATTGACAAAGGATTTGTTCCTGAATTGGCAGTAACCGCGATATTCCCATCGGGGCTCAAGGTTAGTCCATATGGATGCGGGGCAATTCTGAAGGTCTTGCCGGCAGGTTCAATATACCTTCCATTGGGCAGAATGGTTTTACCCTCCAAATCGATCTTTAAATATTGATCGTAGGCAGGAGGGATTGTAATCCAAACTTCAACGTCTTTTTTCGGGGTGCATTGCAATAGAAAAATAAGAACCAATAATCCGGCAAGCATTTGAAAGAAAGAAAACTGGTGTTTATCCATAGCTGGAGCTAATATCATTATTTTAGAATGGGCTTCAAAACTTCATCAATATAAAGACCATCCCTCAACGTCAATCCATCCGGGTCTGTAATGGCCTCATCACATTCGTCTTCCATCACGATCCATCCGTTATAATCTGATGCTGCCAGATAGGAAGTAGTCCCTTCAAGATCCACCGATCCCGCTCCAGTGGCTGCCCATCGTCCGTCGTTATGCATGTCTTTGTAATGAACCAGATTAATCTTGGAACGGTACCGTTGCACAATTTCCAGAGGGTCCATTCCTCCTTTGGCAATGTGCCCCAGATCAGGACAATACCCGGTGGCTTCCTCATCCAATCCATCGATTAGAATCTCATAATCTGATTCAATACGAAAAACTGATCCATTCGGGGAATTTGGATGATTGGAGCAAATAATTCCCATTTCCGCTGCTCGCCTTGAAACATCATTTACACAGCTAATCATGTTTTGCTGTCGCATCTTGAGGTTATCCCGGTCGCTTCCCGGCATTTGAACGGTCAACAAGATGGTTTCAGGAAAAAAACCAAGAAAAGAAATCCATTTATCGGCTTGCCTTTTTTCCTCTGTGGTTTCCTGAGCATGGAGCCAATCCTCCACTATACAGAGTACCGCCAGTTCCAGGTTGTTTTCTTCCAACACATCTTTCATTTTGATAGGATCCTCCAGATGCTTTAAAAAGCTGGACTCGGGTTCAATTCCCGCAAATCCTGCCTGTGAACAGATCTTCATGATGTGTTCCAGTTTACCTTTGTATTGTTCTCCGGGCATTTGCCAGGTATAGGTTTCGCAGGCTATCTTTATGCCACTCATATACAGTAGTTTGATTATTTGTTCTGAAGTAAAAATCTAGTGGTAACTTCATTAAACCTTTCCAGATCTTCCCAATGATGTACATGTCCCCCAGTGGGGAATCTCACAATTTCTGAACCAGATATTTTTTCATGTAGCATATCCGAAAAAGCCGGCGGAGTAAAAATATCCATCATACCAATAGTAATCATGGTAGGCACTTTGATCTCATGGAGCCTGTCGACGGTATGGTGCTTGATACAGGCATCCAATTGACCATCAAATCCAGCTTGGGTTTGTGGGTTCGGATTCTCCAAAACACTTTGTTGTCCATCTTTAAGTTCCTGAAGAAAAGACTCGTAATAGGGAGGAGCGAAGATCCACAATTGAAGAAGTTCCATAAAATCATCCGCAGGTATCACCCTTCTAAGTTTCTTCAGGTTTTCATACACCGTCTTTGTATAGTTGTTGAACGAGGGCCAGGTACTAATAAGTACCAGGCTGCTCACTCTATGTGGATGATTCAAAACTAATGATTGGGCAATGGCTCCCCCCATAGAGATCCCTGCCACCTGGGCCTTAGTCACACCTAGATGATCCATAACCGCAATGGTGTCATTGGCCATCATTTTAGTAGTATAAGGTCCTTCAGGAGCGTCAGACATGCCAACCCCACGATTATCCAGCAGGATACATTGAAAATGCTGCTCATACGCTGCCACATGTTTCTCCCACAAGTTACCATCGGCACCAAATCCCATCAGCATCACTATGGGGTTTCCTTTTCCTCTTACCTGATAATAAATAAGGGTTCCACTGGAATCTACATAACCTGATTGCTGACTCATTCTATGCTATTTATAATGCCCTGTTTTCAAATGGGCCAAAGGAGAAAGGCCAGCTACCAATGGAGAATTTAGGTATCTTCATATCGAATTATAAAGTGTGTTTATTCCACATTGATTTAATAAAGTGGTAGCCGTCTCGATATACTTCTTCCAAGGTAGGTTGAAAGTTTCGCCAAACATTAATTCCGGAGGCAAATTCAGGCTTATTTCTACTAAATGCTTCAATGGTTAACCAACCATCGTAACAGATTTTCCCCAGATTTGAGAATATATGGTCCCATTGAACCTGGCCACTACCGGGAGTTCCTCGGTCACTCTCAGTAATATGTACGTGATCTATTAAATCAGCGTATTTCCGGATGGCCGCTCCCGAGTCTTTTTCCTCTATATGCGCGTGGTGAGAGTCAAAGATCATCTTCATATTGGGATGGTCCACATCCTTTACCATTTTAGAGATATCTTCAAGGGTATTATAAAGATAGCATTCGAAGCGATTCAAGGCCTCCGGGGTAAGTACAATTTCCATTTCACCGGCATATTCAGCAGATGCGCGCATTACTTCTGTACTGTACTTTCTTTCATCATCCGTTGGTGGTGCTCCTGAAAAATAAGCAAAAGCAGAGTGATAGGGACCGCAAATCACCTCTGCACCAAGCTCTTTACCCATGTCAATCCTCCATTTCATTTGATCCACCGCTTTGGCCCTGACGGCCGGATCAGCGCTGGCAGGGTTGCCATCTTCAAAGATGGAGGTAACACAGGTACATCCCAATTCAAGTTCTTTCAACCTCCGGCCAAGTTCCGCGTACCGCTTGGTGCCTTCATCCCCTATAGGCACTTCTATGCCATCAAATCCGGTTTCTTTTAGCTCCTCGATTATCGGATACAAACGTTCGTTTACATCCGTGGTCCATAACAGCAGGTTCATTCCTATTTTCATGGTATAGTTTTTTCCTTAGGCCAATAAACTCATTTTGTATTCCAATGTCAATGCATGCAGCCGCACTATCGTTTAGATTAGACAAGTGATATTTATTTTGTCTATAATTGCAATTCATTTATGCAAACTAACAAAAACAATGATCTTGGGTTAGTGAGTGCGAATCTTAATTATATCTCCCAGGGAGAGGGCTTTCCCCTGGTATTTCAACATGGACTTACCGCTAGTGTCGATCAAGTAGTGGGTTTGTTGGGAGGCCTGCAAGGATGTCATTTGTTGTCAATTGATTGCCCCGGACATGGGAAATCAAAGCTGCCTAAAAGTTACACCCCATCCTTCGATGCCTATGCGGATGAGATTGTTAAATTGCTTGATCAGAAGGGGATGGGCCCGGCAATATTTGGTGGAATCTCCATGGGATCAGGAATTGCCATCAACATTGCCTTGCGGTACCCGCACCGGGTTCAGGCATTGGTCCTGGTAAGGCCAGCTTGGCTGGATTATCCGGATCCTAAAAATTTGCAGATTCTTTTATTGGCTGCGGAACTATTGAATACAGCAGAAGGAGAGACCAGGTTCAAGCAACTGGATGAGTTCCGGGATATTACCCTGGATTCAGTAGCCCAATCTGTATTAGGAGTTTTCTCACCTGACCAGCAACCGGGGTTGGCTAAAGTAATCAAACATATGGTAGGAGATAGGCCTTTTGCTTCAATGGAAGAACTAAAAAGTATCAATGTTCCCTGCCTGATCTTGGGTAATGATGACGATCCGTTACATCCTTATAATATGACTGAAAAAATCCACCAAACTATCCAGGGTTCAGTACTAAGGAAACTGACTTCTCGCTATATTGCGGACGATTTGCATCAAATGCAAGTCAGAAAAAACATTCAACGATTCTTTAAAGAAAATAAATTGCATTTATGAAAAGTTTGTGGCGTGACAAGGAAGCTAAAGCATGTGGCAAGGATCTGTTAAAACTGAGGGTTTATACCTCCAGGCTATTGGGGGCGGAAGAGGACCTGGTCTTACACGGGGGAGGAAACACCTCGGTTAAGATCAAGGAAAAAAATATTTTTGGCGAAACTGATGACATATTATATGTCAAGGGTAGTGGTTGGGATTTGGCCACCATAGAAGCACCTGGTTTCGCTCCGTTAAAACTAGATGCGTTGTATAAACTGGCGGAGTTAGATTCCCTCAGTGATATGGATATGGTAAAATACCAGCGCATGGCGCTCACCAACCCTGCTGCGCCCAATCCTTCGGTTGAAGCCATTTTGCACGGGATTATTCCCTACACGTTCGTTGATCATACCCATGCTGATGCCGTAGTGGTGATCACTAATACGGCCAAAGGCAAAGCACGTATCATGGAGATATTCGGGAAAAATATGTTGATTATTCCCTATGTGATGCCTGGTTTTATCCTGGCAAAAACAATCTATCAAATGACCAGGGGCATCGATTGGGAAAGCCTGGATGGCATGATTTTGCTAAATCATGGGGTCTTTACTTTTGATCATGATGCCAGAGTCAGTTATGAGAAAATGATCTGGATTGTATCGGAAGCTGAGAAATATCTTAAGAAAGCCGGTGCTAAAGAGGCAAAGTCCACAAAAAAGACCAAAGCTGACCCACTATTGCTGGCAAATGTCAGAAAAGAAGTTTCTGACTTATGGGGGATGCCCGTTCTTTCAAAATTGGATCACTCACCAGCTGCAGTTGGGTTTAGCAATCTACCAAAGGTAAAGAGCATTAGTAACAGGGGTCCACTGACCCCGGACCATATTATTCGGACCAAAAGAACACCGGTGTTTTTTGCGAAAGACCACCGGAAAAGCCTGGATGATTTTAGTGAATCATATGGTGGGTATTTTGATAAGTACAACTCAGGAGAACAAAAGCTGGATCCTGCCCCCAGATGGGGCATCATTCCAAAAATGGGCACCGTTTCATTTGGACCAACTCCCAAGCATGTAAAGATTATTGAAGATATTACCCGGCATACTAAAAAGGCCATTGTTCAGGCGGAAAAGTTAGGCGGTTGGAAGACACTTAGTCAGAAAGACCTCTTTGAAATGGAGTATTGGAGCCTGGAACAAAACAAGCTAAAGAAGGCTGGGGCTGCTAAGCTCATGCAGGGCAGGATTGCTCTGGTTACCGGAGCTGCCAGCGGTATTGGCAAAGCCTGCGTGGAGCAGTTGGTAAAGCAGGGGGCAGTAGTGGCTGCCTTAGATATTAGCAAAACCATATTCGATTGTTTTCCGCAAAAAGAAGTATTGCCATTGCAATGTGATGTCACTAAAGGAAAGCAGCTGAAGCGGTGCATCGAAGAAATTATAGCTCAATTTGGTGGCTTGGATATGCTGATTACCAACGCCGGTATATTTCCAAAAAGCGCCAGAATTGAAGATATGAAAGAGGAATTGTGGGACAAAAGCATGGAGATCAATGTGACTAGTCATCAACGACTACTCCAACTGTGTGTGCCTTATTTGGAACTGGGGTTTGATCCAGCGGTGGTTATTATGGGCTCGAAAAATGTGCCTGCGCCGGGGCCGGGGGCATCTGCATATTCTGTGGCAAAAGCGGCCCTGACCCAATTGGGAAGAGTGGCCGCTTTAGAACTAGGTGAAAAAGGCATCCGGGTAAACATTATGCATCCTAACGCAGTATACGACACCAGTATCTGGACGGATGAGGTATTAAAAGCCAGAGCAAAACATTATGGCATGTCCGTAAAGGCTTACAAAACCAATAATGTGCTGAGGTAGAAGTGACTTCCAAAGATGTGGCTGAGTTGGCGGTAGCCATGTTGGGACCAGTATTCTCCAAAGTGACCGGAGCCCAGGTACCGATCGATGGCGGGAATGAACGGGTTATTTAGAATGATGAATTACAAATGATGAATTACAAATTGAGTGGCAAATGTAGCAGGTCCAAATTAATTACTATCATTCATCATTCATCATTTATCATTATCACTTATCATTCATCACTTATCAATAGAGCAAAGACATGATCGTAAAACGAACCAATCGCCAGCAGATCCTGGCTAAACTAAATAAGAAAGTAACTGACCGCATCCCCATTTTAATTGCCAGTGCCGGCAACGGGCTAGTGGCCAGTTTATTGGAAAAAGCCGGCGCTGATTGCATTAATACTTTTTCCGGCGCCAGATTAAGGGCCAATGGCATGGGTACCATGTCCATGATGTGGCCCATCCTGGATTCCAATAAACAGACCCTCGATTACACCAGGGAGGATATCATGCCGGCAATAAAAGGAGACTCCTTTATTTGTGCGTGTCTGAACGCTAATGACCCCTTAAAAGACATGAGAATGGTGCTGAACCAATGCAAGGACATGGGCGTGATGTCGGTATCCAATATAGGCCCATCTATTAGTTATGTAGATAAGGACAGTGAGATTTATCGGGTTTTGACCAAGAGTGGCATTACCCTGGACAATGAGATTGAAATGCTGAAGCTGGCCAAGGAAATGGATATGGTTTCTATCGGATTGGCCTTTACCATGGAAGACAGCGTCCGTATTTTGGAAGAGGCCCAACCTGATGTATTTTGTTTTCATGCTGGTACCACCAAAGGAGGCTTGAAAGGTTATGACTCCGGTGAAACCATAGAGGAGACCGCGGCTCGCACCGAGGAGGCCAATGAAGAATTGAGAAAGATTAAGCCTGATATTATGTTGATTGCCCATGGAGCGGCGCTGGAAACTCCTATAGATGCCCAATTTATTCTTAATCACACCACCTGTGAAGGAATCTGGACGGGATCCTCTACCGAGCGGTTACCTATTGAGAAAGCAGTATACCAGGCAGCCAAGGAGTTTGCAGATTTGCGGTTCCAGAAAAGTTAACCTATCCCCTTCAACATGACCAAAACTATAGCCCTCCTTATTACCCTGGACACTAAGTACCAGGAAGCTGACTACTTAATAGAACGGATTGAAAAACGGGGTCACCAGGCTTTACTGATGGACATCGGGGTAGTAGGCAACCCCGGAACCAAAGCTTCCATATCACGAGAAGAGGTTGCGAAAGCAGGTGGCTCATCACTTCAGGATTTACTAAAAAATCCTACCAGGGAAGAAGCTGGACCGGTGATGGTAAAGGGATGTATCAACATTCTACTAGATAAAATTGCCGCTGATGAAGTTCATGCTGTATTGGGCTTGGGAGGCACCCAAGGGACTTCGAGTTGTTGCGATATAATGCAGGCCCTTCCTTACGGATTACCAAAAATAATGGTGTCTACCATAGCTTCCGGGGATACCTCAGGATTTGTGGGCATAAAAGATATCACTATGATGTTTTCGGTAAGTGATATTTTAAAATTGAATCCATTTACCCGAAAAGTGCTGGCTAATGCTGTTGGTGCTGCTTGTGGCATGGCGGAAGTAGAAACTAAGTTTGTCATGGAAAAAGGTGAAAAACCTTTGATCGGGATGTCCAACTTGGGGGTGTTGACCAATGGTGCCATGCAGGCCATTCAACTGATTGAAGAAAAAGGTTATGAAGTTATTGTTTTTCATGCAGTAGGATCTGGTGGAAGAGCCATGGAGCAGATGATGAAGGAAGGGATCATAGGGGCGGTGTTTGATTATGCCATGGGAGAGATTGCCGATGATGTGTGGTCGGTTCTGCGCGCAGGTGGCCCGGAACGTTTGACCGTAGCGGGTAAGCTGGGCATACCACAGGTACTATGTCCCGGTGGGGCTGAGCACCTGGGAATATTGGTGCCTCCAAATAAAGTGCCTGACAAGTACCAGGATCATGACTATGTTTTTCATAGCCCGGTAGTTTTTGTTCCCCGCCTGAACGCTAAGGAAATCGTGCGAGTTGCAGCAGAGATCTGCAAACGTCTTCAACACACCAAAGGAAATGCATATTTCATGATACCCAGGGGAGGTGTGGGACGATATTCAAAAGTAGGAGGCAGCCTCTACGATAAGGAATCGGATGATGCATTTTTCAGTTACTTGAGTGCACACCTTCCTGATACTATCGAGGTTGTGGACTGTGAAGAATACGTAGAAGACTCAGCATTTGTGAAGAAAGGTGTGAATTTGTTGATCGGGATGATTGAGAAAGATCATTAGAAACTACAAATGAGGAATTATTAATTGCTATGATACTGGTGGTAGAATGTGTTTACGATTATAAAATTTAAATATTACACTCCTTGAAAACAGCCTCCAGTTGCCTTCTTCTTTGCTTGGTGTTCCAATTCGCACATTCACAATCAGTTCCACTTCCTGAACACCCCAATCCTATTAAAATTCGATTCTGCTGAAGCCCAGTTCTCATCAAGCCCGTGGTCCCATGGGTCAAAGGCAAAATCCCACTGGCCATTGAGGTTGATCCAGGAATCTCGTTTTTTAATAGGATTGGGGTGTTCAGGAAGTGGAACTGATTGTGAATGTGCTAATTGGAACACCAGGCAAACAAGAAGGCAACTGGAGACTGTTTTCAAGGAGAGTAATATTTAAATTTTATAAAACACATTCTACCACCAGCATCATAGTAATTCATAATTCCTCATTTATAATTTCTAAGGTCTTCTAATGGTCTTTCTCAATCATCCCGATCAACAAATCCACACCTTTCTTCACAAATGCCGCGTCTTCTATGTATTCTTCACAGTCCACCACCTCGATCGTATCAGGAAGGTGTGCAATCAAGTAACTGAAAAATGCATCATCTGACTCTTTGTCATAGAGGCTGGCCCCTTCTTTTGAATACCGTCCTACGCCTCCCCTTGGTATCATAAAATAAGCATTTCCTTTAGTGTGTTGAAGACGTTTGCAGATATCAGATGCTACCCGCACAATTTCCTTAGCGTTCAGGCGTGGAACAAAAACTACCGGGCTATGAAAGACGTAATGGTGATCCTTATACTTGTCAGGCACTTTATTTGGAGGTACCAATATTCCTAAATGCTCAGCGCCACCAGGACATAGTACCTGTGGTATTCCAAGTTTACCCGCTACAGTTAAACGTTCCGGTCCGCCCGCTCGAAGTACCGACCACACATCATCGGCGATCTCTCCCATGGCATAATCAAACACTGCGCCTATGATCCCTTCTTTCATCATCTGTTCCATGGCTTTTCCGCCGGATCCTACTGCATGAAAAACAATGACTTCGTAGCCTCTTTCTTCGATGAGTTGTATGGCTTGCATGGCCCCATTAGTCAGCACCCCTAAATTGGACATCCCGATCAATGGTTTATCGCCTTTCTCCATGGAGAATTTAGTTTCCACTTCCGCCATACCACAGGCCGCCGCCGCCGCGTTTGCCAAAACTTTCCTGGTAAACGGGTTCAGCTTCAAGATATCACTAACCGAAAACATCATGGTGATGTCCTTTATGCCCACAAATCCTGAGGTATCCCCGGAAGCTATGGTAGACACCATTATTTTGGGAAATCCGTAAGGAAGGGCCTGCATGATATCGCAACAACTGGAAGTGCCCTGGGTGCCTCCCAAGCCTAAAACTGCATGTACTTCATCAGTTGATATCCTGTCAAGAAGAATGTTAATACTACCTTTTACCATAACAGGTCCGGCTTCTTCCCTGGTGGGGTTTTTTAGTAAATCCTGAAGTGATGAGCCGCCTGCTGCCGCAATCTCTTCTCTTGGTATGGAGGCCTCGGTGCCGGGCTCACCTACCACCCCAATATCCATCAGCAAAGCCTGGTGACCTCGTTTTTCAATTCGCTCTATCAAGTAGTCAGCTTCCTGGTACTTAGTGTCCAGGGTAATAAGGAGCGCTATAATTTTGGTCATGTTGAAGGGGATATGTTAACTTTCCTGAAATCGTAAATCGGCAAATTCCTTGGCTGCCTGGTATACTGCTTTCTCAATGGGTAACCGTTCAGTAGAGGACCCGGTCCAAATGCCTTCACAGCTGGTGTTATTAAGTAAAAACTGAGCATCTGAAGGTGTCTCAAGGGCAGCTCCATGAGCAATCAACATAATATCAGGCTTAATCTTTCTCAATTCTTTATTGGCCTCCTCGGTGCGGGCTGCAGTCTGCTCTATGGTTTCTCCGGAATCATAGCCTTTCAATCCACCTTTCGTGGTACCTGCATGAAAACAAAATACATCAGGCTGCGCTTCTTCCAAAATGCGAATGCTATCTTCCATGGTAAAGGCCAATCCTATAGAAACCATATCCATTTCCTTGGCCAGCTTGAGCATTTCAATTTCATGGTCCAGGGTAATGCCACTTTTGGTCAACACACGATAAATCTCGCTGTCCTTATCTACATAACTAATCGATGGACCTATATTGGATACTGACATCACACCCATATCCTTGCACTGGTTCAGCACCATTCTCATGTCTTTTAAAGGATCATTGGCATTCAGACAGGCGCAAATAAATGAATCGCCTTTTATGGCAGGCATGATGTCCTCACGGGTATAATCAAGGGTCTGTTTGTTGGAATCCAAAATAGGCCACATCATCGACATGGTACCCATGCCATTGGACCTTAACCGGGCTCCAGAAAAGGTGTTGATGCAATCAGCCCCGGCTTTTTCCAATAAACTTGCTACCAAACCGCTGCCGGCACTGGCGATGAGTATGGGGATTCTGTCAGTTACTTTTTTGTTGAGCTTGGTTAGGATTTCCTTGCGGGAGGTTCGTTTTACGATCATATAAAGTATTTGTTAAGTTTACTGAAAATGCCAGTTGTCAATTGTTAATTACTATATCACCCGTTCATTTCCACCATCAATAGGCACTTGAGCCCCGGTAACTTTGGAGAATACAGGTCCCAACATTGCTACCGCCAACTCAGCTACATCTTTGGAAGTTACTTCTACCTTCAGCACATTATTGGTTTTATAAGCCTTTACGGACATACCATAATGTTTGGCCCGGGCTTTTAATACTTCATCGGTCCAGATACTGGTGTCGTATACTGCGTTAGGATGCAGAATGTTTACCCGGATGCCTTTCTCACCTAATTCCAGAGCGGCCACTCTTCCCAGTTGTGTCAGCGCAGCTTTGGCCACCGAATAGGCTGAGGCGCCAGGCCCTGGTGCCGGCACATTTTTCGAGCCCATAATAACCACAGCGGGATCAAATCCTAGTGCCAAATAAGGCAGGCACAATTGGAGCAGCCGTTGATGGCTGGTCACATTGATCTCTATGCTTTTGTCCCACAATTCCTCTTTCATATCTTCAATTCTGGCGCTTTTCGGAAAAATACCGGCATTGGTAATCAGCATATCTAAGCCACCAAATTGAACTATAATTTCTTCTATGCATCGCTTCAGCTGCTTTCCTTTGGTAACGTCACATCGCAAAGCCAAAACTTCTTTTTGTGGAAAACAGTTAAATATTCCCTTGTTAATATCTAAAGCAGCCACTACCGCCCCCTGCTTCACCAACTGCTCCACACAGGCTTTGCCAATACCGCTGGCAGCTCCGGTAACCAGAGCAATCCTGCCCTGCATGAGCTTTACAGCACCAGCCTTCTTAAGCTTGTTTTGTTCCAGGCTCCAATACTCCATTTCAAAAAGGTCTTTCTGACCTAATGTTTTCCAACCACCTAACTTTTCCGCCTGAACAATGGCCTTTTTAGTATGCCGGGTAATATCTTCAATAATCTTAACATGTTTGTAAGTGGGTCCAAAAGAAACGGTTCCCATTTTTGGAATAATGCCCCACCGAGGGGCGGGGTCTAGTTTTTGTTCACCGGCATTGTACTTATCAAAATAACCGCCGTATGAATTATTAAAGTCAAGCAGATTATTCTGAGGATCTTTGCTGAAAAATACTGGTGTTCTTTTGGTACGTATAATGTGGTCTGGGGTGAGCGGACCTCTGTTACTAATACTCTTGGCGTTTGGCAGATTGCTAAAGCCAACAGCCGCTGAAGAGTTGTCCAGTTTTGAAAGAACGGGCATCCCCCATAAGTCAGAAACTTCCTTTCTAATATTTGCCAGCAACAGTGGGTCGGCTTTGGTCTTTTTTGTGGACTTTGCTTCTTTAGCGCTGGCTTTCTTAAGATATTTCTCAGCTTCCGATACAATCCAGATCATTTTCTCATAACTGACTCT
>PVMS01013931.1_pt1 | contig 13836 bp, 12 predicted proteins | sample 1853461 | NCBI WGS metagenome assembly PVMS01 (sample SAMN08582032, study PRJNA380276) | Marine sediment metagenome, whole genome shotgun sequencing project. | isolation source: ocean sediment barecode stripped | collected 2017 | reverse complement strand
TTGTTAAGAAAAATCCTGGAGCAATGGCGTTGACCCGCATATTGACTGGAGCAAAATGTATTGCAAGCCATTGGGTCAGGTTGTTTACCGCGGCTTTCGCACCACTGTCGGCCGGTACTTTGGTAAGCGGACTGAAGGCGCTCAGGGAAGAAACATTGATCACCACCGACCCTTCTTTCTTCACCATATCTTGTGCAAATACCTTTATAGGCAGCAAGGTACCGGTTAGATTCAGATCGAAAGTTTGTTGAAATGCGGTTACCGGTAAATCAAAAAATGTTCGAACGTTATCATCAAAACCCTCAAATACAGTAGTATCTGTAGTAGCCTCTGGATGATTTCCTCCGGCGCCGTTTATGAGAATATCACAACTTCCAAGGTCTTTTTTTACCTGCTCTCTAACCGATTGAAGATTATCCTCTTCAAGTACATCACATTGATATGCTTTGGCTTTACCTCCCCGCTTCATAATTTCTTCGGCAACCAGCTGAACATTTTTCAGGGTGCGCCCAAGCAGGGCTACTTTAACCCCACGATCTGCTAACACCCGGGCAATCTCCGAGCAAAGCACACCACCACCACCGGTTACCACCGCGGTTTTTCCTGACAGGTCAAATAAAGGATCTAACGCCACCGCCAACTAACCTTTTCGTCCATTATAAAAGTTCCACCTGTGGTGTTTATCATGATTGGTTATTTTGTAATTAGAACTCCCTGATTTTAATGCTGCGAAAATGTACAACGTGCCCATGTTCCTGTAGTAAGATATGACCTTGTGGCCATTGGCCGAAGCCATCCCATACTTTATACTTACTATATGCTACCAATGCCCTGAACATGGGTGAAAACCGGTCATATTCTACCGTTTTTTCATTGTTTAACCAGTGTGATACTTTTCCGTTTTTTGATACAATACGTGCTTTATTCCATTGACCAATACCCTTGAATTGTTTACTACTACCTGGTACTGAAAGATTTTCAGGGGCAATCATATCATATAATCCGGCCAGTGTCCTGTTTTTATTGACTCCCTGTTGCGCATCAGGATGGCTCTTATCATCCAACAGTTGATATTCACAGCCGATGGCTGACCCTTCACCTTGGTTTAACTCAGGTTGAACAAAATATTTGATACCACTATTGGCTCCTTCGGTTAACATGAACTCCAACTCAAGTTCGAAATCAGAAAACTGTTGTTTGGTAACAATGTCACCGGGCCCTGTTGATTCCTCACCGCCAGTTGCATCAATGGTGAGTACTCCATCCTTCATACTCCATCCACTTTCAGGGAAATCCGTCCCGTTAGCGGCACGCCATCCATTAGCAGATATTCCGTCCCACAGCAATCGCCATCCGGTTCGCTGCTCGTGTTCTGACAAGGTATTAATTAAATAACTCATTTCAGGAACCCCGGGGTCCGGCGGGGTTCGATGATTCTGCAAGTCATCAGTCAGTATTCGGATGTTTCGCCATTTTACCTGCTTTCCTACCTGTTCAGGGTCATGGATGCTGTGGACCTGCAATCCAATAAACCCTTTGGCGGTGAGGTCATCGGTCAGGTTTGCACACTGGATACCGTTGAACCAGGTCCTTATTGAATTTCCAATGGCCTCAATTCTCACTTTATTCCATTGACCATTTAAAAATGCCTTTCTACCATTTGAATTTCTAGACAGTGGATATAACCAGGCCCTTCTGGCTTCATCGTAAATCCCTCCTGAATAGGCCCTGGGGCTGGGGTCAAGTTCCACCTGATAACCATGAACTCTTCCATCTCTGTATTCCGGAATACTATTACTTCTTATTTGCACCCCTGAATTGAATGATGGATCCACCCAAACATCGAACTCCAGGATAAAGTCGCCATATTCCTTATCGGTGGTTAAAAAACTATTGGGCGTATCCGGAACGGTGGCCCCAACAATCTGGTCCGAGATCAGCTCATAATTAGCCTTCCCTCCTAGTTGCTTCCATCCCTCCAGGTTTTTATCTGGTATGAGTGATTGCCAGTTTTGCGCACCACAAACTGTAAAACCAAATATCAGAAATACCAGAAAAATACCTAAAAAGTAGTGGCTTGTGTAATTGTTCTTGTGCATGATGTTAGTTAATGAATTAAGCAGTCAGTTTACATTCGGGCTAAATGTATTTGTTTGACTGCTGATAATAATAGCCGTTCAATTTAACCGTAGCCTGCATAGCAACCAAATTTGTCTCAGTAAAATCTTAGCTTTTGAATAAAATTCGAACCATTCAAAGCTGCTTAAGTCCAATTGGAGAATATGTTTGGAACCATTTCCATTGCCGTCTGCATGGCCTCCCGATCATAATTAAGCTCTGCACCAAGTTCACTCAAGCAAGCCATCAAAGATTCTGTGGGTATATTGCCTACTAACTGATCCTCCGCCATTGGACAACCCCCGTATCCTTTTAGTGCACCATCAAACCTGCGGCACCCCGCCTGGTATGCTGCAACTACTTTTTCTTGAATACTTGATGCATGTGAATGCAGATGGGCCCCAAATTCAATTTTTGGGAAAGCGGGAATTATTGAATTAAATATATAGCTTATGTTTTTAGGATTACTTACTCCTATGGTATCGGCTAAGGAGATGATAGAAATCTGCATATCCACCAGTCTTTCAACAAATGATAGTACCACACCTTCATGGTAAGGATCACCATAGGGGTTTCCAAAACCCATGGACAAATAGGTCACCAGTTGCATGTCGTTGCTTACACACAAATTTTGAATTTCGGCCACAGTTACCATAGCCTGGTCAATAGTGCGATTGGTATTTCTCTTTTGAAAAGTCTCCGATAATGAAAGTGGAAAGCCCAAATAGTGTGTACCGCCAATAGAAACAGCGTCTTGTGCACCCCTTAAGTTGGCTACAATGGCCAGTAACTTAGATTGTGAAGCACCAAACTGAAGGCCACTTAGTACCTCTGCGGTATCTTGCATTTGGGGTATGGCCTTTGGACTTACAAAACTCCCGAAATCAATGGTATCAAACCCCACTTTCAACAATTGATTGATATAGGAGACCTTGCTTTCAGTGGGAATGAATGCTGCTAACCCTTGCATAGCATCCCTGGGACATTCTATGATCTTCATGCTGTTAAATTAGAAATTTGAAATGAGAAATGATGAATTGAGATTTGTGCCAGGTGCTAACTAAAAACTAAAAACAAAAAATTCAGAACTAAAATATAGCAGTATTTGCTTAACTTACCCAACTCCCAATTATGAGTGGGGTTATATTTATAGCAATCATAAGTAAGGTCATGAAACTACTCGCATCAATTATCATTTTTATTGGTCTTTCAGTTTTTACTTGGAATAGGACTAAGACAGCTGATATTAAGAATCACTTGGTAACCGCCACATCTCCTATGGCCAAAGCAGCAATGGAGCTAATCCAAACCCTGAATCAGGACCAACAAAAACAAGCAACCTTACCTTTTGATGATGAAGAACGGTCCTCCTGGCACTTTACACCGTCACCTCATCGTGGCCTGACCTGGGAAAAAATGAATAGTAATCAACAACAAGCCATGACGCGTTTATTGGCCACAGGGTTAAGTAAAAAAGGCCTCAGCAAAACCAGGGAGATTATGGCCCTTGAGGGAGTACTAAGAGACCTTGAGGGCCGGGAGAAAGATGATCGATACCGACACCCTGAGTTATACTATTTCATGCTGTTTGGACAGCCCGGTGACGAGCCCTGGGGATGGAGATTCGAAGGACATCATGTATCGCTGAATTACACCTCAGTATCTAACAAGCTTTCGGTAACTCCAGCATTCATGGGAGCCAATCCGGCAGAGGTTCCTCACGGACCTGAAAAAGGGAAACGGGTTCTGGCCGAAGAAGAAGATCTGGCCCGCAAGCTGCTGGCTTCTTTTAGTCAAAATCAATTATCACAAGTGTTAATAGCGGACAAAGCACCGGCAGAGATTGTCACAGGGATGGACAGAAAAGCTATACTTGTTAATCGAGAAGGGCTGAAGTATCAGCAAATGGATGCAAATCAGCAACAGTTGCTGCGAACCCTGGTTCAAAACTTTTTGGACAATATGGAAGCTGGCCTAGCTGGGGAACAACTAAACAAAATAGAAGCTGAGGGATGGGAGAATATTTATTTCGCCTGGGCTGGAGAATTGAAAAGAGGGACTGGAAATGCTCATTATTATCGAGTTCATGGACCTAGCCTATTGATAGAATACGACAACATTCAAAACAACGCCAACCATATCCACACCGTCTGGCGTGATCTCAGTAACGATTTCGGGGAAGACCTGTTGCGAAAGCATCATGAAACCAAGCACTAACAGTTGTCTACCCCTGTAGGAAACTTCTAAATACCAAATTCCGTTTGATAGTAAAGCAAAGTACTTCAGCCTGCAAGCTGACCTATCTGCTGTATGCGGTACAAATAAAAATACCTTGAAAAAATCTACACTTTTCTTCATACCAGACATTACTGGATTCACCAAGTTCGTCAAACAAACAGAGGTCCTGCATGGCCAACATATAATTAGTGAGCTACTAGAGATCCTGATTGATTCCAATGAATTGGATTTAACACTTTCGGAGATTGAAGGGGATGCGCTATTTTTTTATAAACAGGATGGTATGCCAGGTAAAAATGATTTGGTTAGGCAGGCCCAGGCAATGTTTACCAAGTTTCACCAGCACCTTAGAAAATACCAGGGCCATCGTATTTGTGAGTGTGGGGCCTGCCGCAGTGCCAGCAATCTCACCTTAAAGATTATTGCTCATGCCGGTCCTGTTGATTTCATGAGTATTAAAGGGCAGCATAAGCCATACGGGCAAGACGTTATTCTGGCGCATCGCTTGCTAAAAAACCAAATAGACTCAAAAGAATATCTTTTACTCAGTAATTCGTTTATGCAACAGGGTAATTCTATGATATCCAGGGAAGATTATCCCTGGGTGGACCTACAGCATGGTAGTACCGAATACCAGTCACTAGGTAAGGTAGATTATTATTATACTTCACTTACCCCTTTGCACCAATTGGTAACCGAGGAGGAAATAAGCAAGCCGGTGAAAACAAACCGACCAGTGACTGTCGAAACCTACATTGACAAACCCAGGGATGAAGTGTTTGAGCTCATCATTGATCTTGAACAAAGAATGAAATGGAACAAATTTGCCAACAGAATCGACTTTGACCCCAATGCATTGAACCAAGTGGGCACCAAGCATGTATGTGTGTTTGATGCTAAAACTATTGAATTTGAATCCGTAACCGCCGACTTTGGTGAAGACAGCTTAGTTTATGGAGAAAAAATACTCGATCTTCCCTCTTTTGCAAAAGATATAACGGTGTATTACATAGTAGGCAGGAAGGAAGCCGGCTGCCAGATCCAGTTACAGGTCCACTACTTGCTCAAACCGCTGACATCCTGGTTTATGGGGCCAATTTTTAGGTATAAAATCGGTAAATTGAACAAGAAGATACTGCTGTGTCTCAAGCAGTGGTGTGAAAATAATTAAGCCAGGTTTGACCGTACATTCTGCCTAAGGTGAAACCGGCCTCTGGGCTGGTCGCTGTTTACTAACTGATCTTACCCAAATAAAAAATTCAATACTGGCTATCAACATCAATCCGTATCCCAGTAACTCTATACTTTCTTCTGAGGCATTCTTTACCGATCTAAAGTACCGGTCTTCCATTACTGCTTCCCAGAACTCCGTGCGACCATAAATTCTTGAAAACACAAAGGTGGTTAAGAATCCAGAAAGCAGTATACCAAAACCAAAGCTATTCCGATATTGGTTGACAGCGCTCCAAAACCCAGCTCTATGATTCCATATAAAATAAGCAGTTATACATACTACCGTAAAGGCAACCATTTGCCAAGCTCCATCAAATACATTGACTTTGAAAAAGTTATTGAATTCTCTAACAAGGCCAGCTGATGAAATTCCTGCCAATAAAATGCTTAGACATCTAAACTCCACATAGTGATAGGCACAATGAGCGAAAATTCCTGCCATAAGTAAGAGAATCAATTGTTGTGTCCACTCAGTAAAGGTGGACTCCAAAAATTTAATCTCCATCCCCGGTTGATTGGCATCCCAATACAACAACTGGGTTAGGAATATCATCCACAACCCGTATACCACGATTCTGGTTAAGATTTGGAGTACTATGAATTTTCTATTTTTATCGAACGACATTAATTGTATGTTAATCCTGCCTTAAAATTTTACGAATATACTTACTTTAGACATTGAAATATTTTAAATAAATTCACAGAAAAAATTGTATGGAATACAGGAGATTTGGACGAACGAATTGGCAGGTGAGTGCAATGGGTTACGGCATGTGGGGCCTGGCCGGCTGGAAAGGCTCTGATGATCAGGAGACCCATCACAGTCTAGACCTTGCAGTTGATAAAGGGTGTAACTTTTTTGATACTGCATGGGGGTATGCAGAAGGAAGAAGTGAAAGGATATTGTCGGACCTAATAAAAAGACATCCTGATAAAAAACTTTATGTAGCCACCAAGATCCCACCAATGAATTTCCAATGGCCTTCCCGTCAGGGGTACCTTTTAGAAGATTGTTTTCCAGCAAACCACATAGTAGAATATGTAGAAAAGAGCCTTTCCAATTTAAGAGTTGATACTATTGATCTTATTCAATTTCATGTTTGGGAGGATGAATGGTATGATAATGAGGATTGGAAACTAGGATTAGCACAACTTAAGCAGCAAGGTAAAATAGATAAGGTAGGAATAAGTATTAATCGTTGGGAACCAGAGAATTCACTACGGACTTTAGATACGGGGCTCATCGATGCGGTCCAGGTAATTTATAATATTTTCGACCAGGCCCCTGAAGATAAACTATTTCCCCTTTGCAAAGAACTTGATATTGGAGTTATCGCAAGAGTACCATTCGATGAGGGCACTCTAACCGGAAATCTGACCCTGGACACTACATTCCCGGAGGGAGACTGGCGTAACACCTACTTTGTCCCGGAAAATCTAAAAGTAAGTGTTGAACATGCCGAGGCCCTGAAGAGTATTTTACCTTCTAACAGGACCTTACCAGAGGTAGCTTTGAAATTTATCCTGCAAAACAAAGACGTTAGCACCATAATTCCCGGCATGCGCAAGGAACGGCACGTTCTGGCCAACATGGCTGTGGGAGACCACTATAAGTTGCCAGAGGATTTGGTTTCAGAATTAAAAGAACATCGTTGGGATCGGATACCGACCGAATGGTCTCAATGACCCTTCGGAAATAACAAAACCCAAATTGTTTTTTGGTACTTGTTATTTGCCTGTGGTGATACCGCCACCAAGCAAACTAAATAAAAAGCACAATACCACCACCAGGCCTAACCCCAAGGTCAACCCAAACTCTTCCGCAACGAATCCAATAACTGGCGGACCTACCATTAACCCCATATAGCCCATGCTGGAAACCGCCGCGATCCCTCCACCGGGAGAAACCCCGGGAATCCTGGCAGAGGCGCTGAATATAATTGGAATAACACAAGAAAGCCCTAGCCCGGCTAAGGTAAACCCTACTATAGCAACTGCAGGATTTCCAATCATCAACGCCACACCCAAACTTGCTCCGGCAAGCAGTCCTCCCCACTGAACTAAATTACCAGCACCCCATTTGGGAATCACTAGATCACCATAAAATCTCCCCAGTGACATTGTCAGTGAAAATCCTGCAAATCCAAGCCCGCCTATAAAAGCACTACCCTGCAAGGTGCGTCTGAGATAAATAGCACTCCAATCAGCAATAGCACCTTCTGAAAGTAAGGCACAGAAACCAATAAACACCAATAAGGCCAGAGACCTGGTTGGCCAAACCCATTTATGACTGCCTTGGTTATCTTCTGAGATAGCAAACCACTGTTTTCTAACCACTAATACCACTGCAAGCATAGTTGCTACCGTGTAGCTGAAATGAGCAAATGTAGAGACACCCAATCCGACCACTACACTACCAATGCCTGCACCAATCATTCCGCCCAAACTAAATACGGCATGAGAAGTAGACATGATCAACCTTTGACTTTGCTTTTCAACAACAGCAGCAGTAGCGTTCATGGAAACATCCATGGAGCCTACACCGATGCCTACAATTACCAATGCTCCTGCCAGTGTCCATAAATCAACAGCCAGAGTAGGAAGTATCATGGCCAGTACAAAGACCACAGACGATACCCAGGTTACTTTACCAGCTCCGTGGTGGTGAAGTATTTGTCCCATAAATGCCATGATGGCAATGGCGCCCAGCGGCATGCCCAATAGGGCCAGCCCCAATTGACCATCAGAAAGACCCGTCTGCTGTTGAATATCCGGGATCCTGGTAATCCAGGTGCCAAACAATATACTCATCACCGCAAAGGCAGTGCCGACACTGGCAGATGGTAAATGAGTTATATACAGCCGAAGGTTATGCCACATTACCTAGAACCGCTCCCCTCGGCGTTTCCAATAGAGCAGTACATACAAAGTAAGCGGGGCTGCCCAATTTGCCGCCCTTTCTACAAACCATAACCAAGGTTCACCTGCCAAGGGTCTGGCCAAGGCAGTACAAAAAGCCCAGGTAAAGGCATAGATCAGCACATATTTTGAAGGTTTGATCAAGGTACTGGTTGCTACCAGTATATCCACCGCTCCAATGGCAAACATGACTGGTAATGCAATGGGTGGCTGAATCCCCACTAACTCCAGATAGGGCAGCCAATCTTCATTCCCCATTATTGCCGTAATACCATGTGCCAAAAAGGTCCCGAAAACGGCAATTCTTAAAATCCAAAGAGCTACCTGTATCACCGCATTTCCAGTTCATCAAACTTTTCCAGAGTATCGGGGTTCACCACCTCCATGTTAAGTTTCTTCCCATCTACATGAAAGAAAACCAGGGCATTTTGAGTGGTGAAACCGCTTACAAATGGAGTCCACGGTGTTTCATCCTGGGCATAATAGGGCGCGCCTGCGGCGCCGTTGTTGATCTGATAGATGGTCCTACTCAAAACCACTTTTTCCAGAGCATAGTCGGTGGGGTGTATGGTGGTTGTGGGTCCAATTTCTGTTCGTGCGTAATTGTGCTCGTCGCCGGTCAATATCGCAATTACTTTGCTGCTCTTATTTACCAGTAGGTCCAATAACTGGTCCCGTCTTTCAATAATTCCCTTCTTTACTGGTTTGCCGGCAACATAAGGTCGCCAGATATTGTCTCCATTATACCACATGTCATCGGCCACGTGTCCCCCATTTGGGAAAAACGGGGTATGCTGGGTAATAAACACATGATCTATAGTAACATTCTTTTCAAAATAATCAAGCACTTCAGCTAGCCATTCCACCTGGTTATCCATAATGTAACCATGCAATCCGCCACTCACATACTGAATAGTGGGCGAGGAAGGGGCATACCAATAATTCGAGTTCATAACCACTACCCCAACATTATCATAGGTGTAATAAAACACATTCTCTGAATAACTTGGAAAATCCACATTATCCGGATTGGGGTCATAGCTGGCCCCATCTTCACTTTCCGGACCATTGGTTGGATTTATGAAATTATGGGCAAACACTGCTTCTGCTGATTCCGTTTCATAGGGAAAACGGTCCACAGCAATAAAAACACGGTCCTTCTGACTGTAAAATCGCCGGTTTACCGTCTCATGATTTCCCATGGCAACATAAACCGGCAAATAGTGTGCAAATGGTTGAACTGCTCTTTTCCAATTTGCGTATTGAACATGCGTAGCTTCAGTATTGGTTAAATACCCATTGATCAGGTCACCAGTGAACTGCATAAATGCTACCTCTCGTGATTTGTTTAAGGCCATAATGCGTTTCATAATATAGAAATTAGCTCCCCAAAGATCTCGCTCACCACCACCGTTACCACTCCGTGAATCACTGGCATAGGTAAAAGTAAATGGCTTGCGGCTTCCTGGAGCAGGCGCTGTACGGAAGCTAAAATCCAAACTGGATTCACCTACATTTACCTGATAGGAGTATTCAGTATCAGGTGACAATCCTTCTACGGAAACCTCATGGACTAATGCTGAGTTTGACTTTAATTCATTATCACCAACCTTGACCTTAGCCCCGGCTTTTTTATTCAAAGTGAAGGAAATAACCGCGCTCTCGGAGGTTATAAGGTTTACAAAGGGGCCCTCAACCACCGTTACAGCCACTTTGAACGGGCCAATACCCTTAAATGTAATGATTCCGTCATAGAGGAAGTCCCCAACATCATTTACTACTCTGTAGCCTAAGGTGCCTTGTTGAGATTCCTCCCATCCCACCATGTCGTAGGTTCCTTTTAGCTGGCCTAATATGTCGATGGATGCCTTCCCGTTAACGATCTGTGTTGAACTTCTAAAATAAACCGGCTGGGGGTGCTTTGAGTCTCCATATGGGATAAAACCAAACATTAATTTTCCATTTAGTCGCTTAAAATCGAAGTCGAGTCCCTTATCTGTCCCTCTGGGGTTACCCATCAACTGAGGCAAAGTGTATTCTGGAGTATCAATCAGCTCATAAATTTTCTTCTTTTTAAATGGGAAATAATAACCATTCTTATCTTCTGCAATTGATGAATGTACTGCGGGGACAGTAGTTGCCTTGGTCTTCTGGGCGGTTATCGGCCCGTATGAAAACAGTATATAGATCCCAGTTATCAAAGTAAGTAGTGATTTCATATAAGTTATTTGGGGTTGAGGGCACAAAATACGATTTAATAATGAATTAGAAATGTACAAGCTATAACTTGCATCAATTGACCGCTTTTGACCACCTGCAGAAAGTCGAAAAAGCAGACATAATTAGTATTTTAAATTAAACCAATATGTTATGAAGAAAAGTCTTTTATGTTCTTTTGCCTTGGTTTTACTTGGTCTTTATGCCAAATCACAGAATGTGGTTTGGCCAGTTGAAAGTATTCAGCAATTAACCTCTGAATGGACGGGTGAACGTACACCCGATGGAAGGCCTAAAGTTTCTGATCAACTCCTGGAGAGATTAAAAGCCCTTTCTATGGAGGAGGTTTGGGCCTCATTGCGCTCCAGAGGATACATGAATCAGTTTGAAAATTTTGCAGGTACTTTTGGAAATGGCTGGCAGATTCTACACCCCGAAAATGTTATGACCGGTCGTGTGGTAACCGGGCAGTTTATGCCATTAAGAGAAGATTTTGACAACTACGTTCAGAAACAAGCCGAAAGAGAAGGCACAAAAACACCGGTAACAAACTACGCCCCCATTATTAAATTACTGGATGGTGATGTTTATGTAGCGGATAGTTATGGCAAAATGGTTGAGGGGACCCTGATCGGTGATAACCTGGGAAATGCTATTTATAATGCTGGGAAAAGGGGGGTAATATTTAACGGGTCGGTAAGAGATGTTGAGGGCTTACTCCAGATTAATGGGTTTAATGCCTGGATAAGAGGCTCAGATCCTTCAGCAATTAAACACATGATGATAGCTTATGTTAATGGTCCTATTCGCATTGGCCGGGTAACGGTATTACCAGGTGATGTAGTGCTTGCCAAAACCACGGGTGTGGCTTTTATTCCGCCCCATCTTGTACAGGAAGTAGTAGTTTCCGGTGAGTACACAGCGTTGCGTGATGAGTTCAATGTCTTTTGCATGGATACAAAAAAATACGAATATATTAACGAGGCGTTTGTGGTGGATCGTGAGGTATTTGCAAAGGATTTTCAGCTATGGCTGGATGAATATCCGAATTTACCCATGTCAAGAAAAGAATTGGCCGATTTTCTGGAAGCACGGGAAGCCAGGTGAATTGTTAAACTGATTTATTTTGAATTATGAAATTCTGATAATTCTCTTATCGAAGGCGAACTGTTGCCGATCGATAACTTTTACCAAAACAAAGTCCTGGTGGTTGGGATTGATTAGATAATTCCTTTCGTCCGGAATTATAGATGAGGGTACTTGCAACAACAAGGAAGTTCTGCCATTAAGCCATTTACTACCAAGGGCCTGACAACCTCCGGTCATGGCATGTTTGTTCCAATCTTTTTCAAGTTGATCCGGTCGGATTACCTGAGGTGAGATTTTATCCGGAATATAGATTACCATCACCGTGAACGATTGGTTTAAGATTTCTCCACTGGAATGCACAATGTTTTCAAGACAAGCCAGTGATCGGCTACCGGCAGTAAAAATCAGTTTCTCTCCTCTGTAGTTCCAACGGTTAATTCGTCCTTTAGCATACAGCTTATCTGAGTACTTAGTAAGTGTGATTCTGAATACTTCCATGCACCTTGCTAAGCGAACTCCCCAAAGGCGATTCGCTCTACCTCGTCCATTACCATATTGACACCTTCGGAAGTATTAAGTTTTGAAAGAGGAGTGGCCCCGTCTAATCCGTAAGCAGGTTTTGCTACCCAGGCTCTGAATGCGGCCAGAGATCCAAATACTTCTTCCCCCCGCTTGAAGAGTCTCATTAATTTTAATAAAAGTTCTCCCTTCAATGGCGGCAAGGTTCTCTTTTCTTGCTGGTAGTTACGAACTGTTCGAGCGGTAATATTTAGAAGATTCTCCATTACTTCTATTCCAAATTGGGTGATCCTGGCTAATACGAAAAACAGTTGAGGCTTGACCCCTTCCTGGGCTTTTTCAACCAGCTGGTAAGTTTCCTGGTAATCGTTTACCATTAAAAATGGGTCGCTTTTTTCAGTTTTTTTGGATTTTGAAGTAGGTTTCTTCATAATATGGAAATATTTCATCTATATAACGTAAATTTTTCCAAATTAGTTCTAAAACTTCAGGAATTCTACTTTCTCCTGGGATCAGCTTAACCAAATACAAAAGTAATATCATACAGTTTCAACTTCTGATGGTGATGGCGATTCCTTTAATAATGTTAAATTGGGAAATCAGACTATGAATGAAATTCCTTCAGGCACCCAAAAAGATATTCCTACCACAGTATCCAGTGCCTTAAGTCGGTTATTATGAGCAAGAAAAAGCGCAAACCTATTCAAAAAAGCCATGAAAAGTTGCCTGACTTGTCATCAGAATTGGACAGGCTAAAAAGGCAACTGGAAATTGAGGCTGCCTTAGAAAAAACCCGCAATCGCACTTTATTGATTAGGTATAGTAGTGAGCTCAATGATACGGTGGCAGTTTTCTTTCAACAGTTTCAATCACTTGATCTGTTACCCACTGAAGCAAGAACTTATTTCTGCGACATTGATACTGATACGGATACTGCTGAGGTTTGGATGACCCATGCGGATGGAACTGTAATGAAAGGCAGCCATCAAACGCCCCTTACCCAATCAGCTTCTATGTCTCAATATTATAAAGCATGGAAACAAAGGAAACCCATTATGGTGCGCAATTATACGGGCGCTGCCTTAACTGAATATCTAAAGTTTGTTTCTTCACTTCCGCACGTAAAAGTTGATAAAGACTATCAAAAATTATTCCGGTCGCCGCCAGAGCAGATAATAATGACAGATGCCAATTTTCTGCAAGGAAACATTGGCATCATGACCTTCGAACCACTTAATCAGGAAGCAATTGATACTTTAAAACGATTTGCCAAAGTATTCGAGTTCACCTATACCCGCTTTCTTGACCTCAAAAAGGCGGAGGGACAGGCTCGTGAAGCTCAAATTGAAGCAAGTTTGGAGAGAGTCAGATCGAAAGCCATGGCCATGCACAGTTCGGAGGACCTTACCCAAACGGTTGGTCAACTTTTTCTGGAATTGGATTCACTGGATTTTAGTTTACTTAGATGTGGTGTTGGAAGAATTAACACAGACACCCGAGTGG
>PVMS01156388.1_pt1 | contig 13837 bp, 10 predicted proteins | sample 1853461 | NCBI WGS metagenome assembly PVMS01 (sample SAMN08582032, study PRJNA380276) | Marine sediment metagenome, whole genome shotgun sequencing project. | isolation source: ocean sediment barecode stripped | collected 2017 | reverse complement strand
GCCAATACCCGCGGCCCCGGCAGAAACCAGCACCACCTGTTCTGACTTGATCGCATTAATCTTTCTTGAACTCATGCTTGGCGTTCGAGACTCTTTGAGGCTGGCAGGGTCAGAATTTGACTGTCAAATTCTCTCATCGCATCAGCCAGGCAGGCCCACATATACGGTATTGTCCAGCTATCGCCCAATAGGTGCCGGGCGGCTCACTGTTTTTCGATTCCGATGCACCGCATGCTCCCTAAGAGCTGGTCGACTTGCCGGTACGCTTTCTTTCCGTCATCACTTGCTCGAGAGATTCCAGACTGCGGTCACGACTCAAACGGTCGCAACAGTGATCGGGATATAATGTGCCGCTGAATCTCGGAAGTTCCGTCCCAGATGCGTTCGATCCTGGCATCGCGCCAGAGTCGCTCGACTGGCAAATCCTCCATCAGGCCCATGCCGCCAAAGATCTGCACCGTGTTATCGGCAGCACGCCCAAGTGCTTCTGACGCGAACAGCTTCGCCATTGCTGCATCGTCGGAGGTCATAGTGCCCTGATCGGCTTTCTGACAGGCATGCATAACGAGCAGGTCGGATGCTTGCAGTTCCGTTGCCATGTCCGCAAGCTTGAACGAGGTCCCCTGAAACTTGCCGATAGTCTGGCCGAATTGTTTTCGCGTCGCCGCCCATTCGGTTGCCATCTCGAGCAAGCGCTCCATTTTTCCGCAACTTTGTGCGCCGACCCAGACTCGCCCCATGAAAAGCCACTTGTTGGCAAGATCGAGCCCATTGCCCTCCTCTCCCAGGATCTGGTTCTTTCTGACACGGCAATTGTCGAAACTGAGCTCGTAAGTTCGGTATGCGCGCTGACTGACGGCAAGCGGGCCAAGCGTTATTTCGAAGCCCTCATGTCCACGATCGACGAAGAAAGCGGTTATCCGTTTGCGCGGTCCCCTCGGGGTTTCGTCGACGCCGGTGATAGCGAAAACGATCGCGAAGTCGGGTACGCAGGGCGAACTGATGAAGTGTTTGTTGCCGTTGATGATGTAGTCGTCGCCATCCTTGTCCGCTTTGGTTTTCATCGACATGATATCCGACCCCGCGCCTGGCTCGGTCAACGCGAACACTTCGTGCTTCTCTCCCGCAACGCAAGGCGCCAGGTACTTTTCGATTTGGTCGCCTTCACAGGCCAGTAACAGCTCTGTCGGCCGCGCGATATGCCCCGCCAGGCCGTAACTGGCTTTGCCAAGCTCACGCTCGAAGACGCCCATCGTTGTATAGTCCAGGCCACCGCCACCGACCGACTCCGGCAAATTGGCGGCAAAGAAACCCATCTCGATTGCCTTGGCCTTGATTTTCTTGCCAAGCTCCTCAGGAACTTCGCCGGCGCGGTCAGCTTCAGCCTCGTAGGGATAAATTTCGGCGTCGAGGAATGCCCGGACGGAGTCCAGCAACATGATTTGTTCTTCGGTAAGCTGATAATTCATTTCGACTCCGCGGAAGAGAAGCTGATTAGTGCATCGGCAGCAATGACACCCTGGCCTTCCGGTAACACCAGGAGTGGATTGATATCAAGTCCATTAACGAATCCCAATTGCTTTCTGCAAATGCAGCAACGGCCAGTACGGCGTCAACGATGGCATTCATGTCGCCTGCTTCGCTGCCGCGAAAGCCGTTGATCAGTTTGACGACGGAGAGCGACTCGACTGCATGCCGCACGGCATCGTGATCGGTCGGCAGCAACAGGCTGACGCTTTCCGCAACGAGTTCGACCAGGATTCCTCCAGCGCCGATTACCAATGCGGGCCCGAATTGATCGTCTCGCTTGATGCCGATGATGAGTTCCGCAATTGCACCCATGGCCATGCGCTCGACCAGGAACTGCTCCACCGAACCATGGCTTTCAGCAACAGACTCGGCAATGCTCGCGACCGCCTGTGAGACTTCCGCCGCAGACTGCAGATTCAGGATCACCGCACCGACATCAGATTTGTGCAGAAATTTTTCGCCGACCGCTTTCACGACGACTGGATATCCTATCCGTTTGGCGATCTCCGGTGCTTCACCGGCGGTTCCGACCTCGCCGTCCGGCACATTGAGCCCATGATCAGCAAGCTGGCATTTACTCTGCCACTCATCCAGATATCTGACTGGTGCTTCGGCCGCAATTTTGCCCAACGCAAATTTTGGCAGCGTTGCCATTGCTGCATCCTGCGTGCGGAACTCACGGTATTTTGCAGCCTTTGACAGCGCGAATAGCGCATCATCCAACCCTTGCAGCGGCACGATGCCCTCCGCAATGAGCCGCTCCCGAATTTCCTGCGGCAGCAGTTCGCTGATCGTGCAAACAACAAACGCAGGCATGCCGGTCGCCTTGTGCGCGGCAATGAATGCTTCCAGTGTCATCACCCACTCATCAACCTCGTCGGCAACAACGGTTGGATGATCATAGATCAGCACAGCTGCATTGTGATCGCCTGCCATTGCCGTCGTAAAGCAGCGCTCCATCGCGGGCTGGTTTCCCCAGATCGAGGTGTTGTAGTCGAAAGGATTGGATACGGTTACGTAATTCGGAAATTGACTCCGCAGGTCGGCCATTTGGGCGTCCGAGAAAGGCCGCATCTCGAGATCATAATTGGCGACAATATCCGCAGCGATCGCCGCTTCGCCACCGGAACAGGAAAGCGTGAATATGTTCCTGCCGGACATGGGCGCGGAACGCTCGAGCGTTTTCAGGGTCTCCAGAAACCGCTGCAGCGAATCAACGCGGATGATGCCAAGTCGGTCGAACAAAGCGTCGAACAACACGTCGGAGCCGGTTAGTGAACTGGTATGACTGCTTGACTGCCGGGCGCTTGCCTCGGTCCTGCCGACCTTCATTACGACGATCGGCACTCCCTTGCGCAAAGCATCCAGCGCGGCGCGACTGAAATGCTCGATGTCATCGACGCCCTCGATATACATTCCGATCGCGACGACACGATCATTCTGCAACAGCGCGTCGATGTAATCACCCGGACCCAGTACCGCTTGATTGCCTGCAGCAATGACGTGCGTCAGATTGACCGAGCGTCTGTTCATTGTCAGGTTCATCGCGATATTGCCGCTTTGCGAGATGATTGCGACGCCCCGCTCCACCGGCATGCCACCAAACAAATAGGGCCACAAGGCACACTTGTCCAGGTAGTTAATCGCCCCGAAGCAATTGGGTCCTATTAGCGGCATTGTGCCGGCAGCATCGACAAGCTGTTGCTGGAGCTCGCGACCCTCTTCTCCCATTTCCGCAAAGCCGGCCGCATAAACCACACAACCTCCGGCACCTGCATCTGAAAGTTGCTTCGTAATCTCAATTGTCAGTTCGCGGTTAACAGCAATGAACGCCGCATCAGGTGGGTGTGGCAAGTCATCGACCGAGGCGTAGCATTTGAGCCCAAGCATTTCCGACCGTGTCGGGTGAACCGGCCACATCTCGCCGCCGTAACCGAGCTCCAGATTTCGCCTGATCGCCATTTCCGCGATCGTGCCGCCGACGAACGCGATACTTCGCGGCGAGAGAATGCGCTCCAGGTTTTTTGTCGTCACGTCATGGCATCCATCAATCCGAGCGCGGATTGTTGCTATTTTCGGGCAAGATTGAAAGAAGTTCGATATCGCGAGGGTTCGCTGTATATTGGGCGGCGGTCCTGAGGCCGCATCATTTCAGTTTCGAGGAAAGCGTTATGCACCAGCCAGTTACAGTTTCCCGCGAAGGCCGGGTACTCGTTGTGGTCCTGGACAGGCCCAAAGTAAATGCAATCGACCTGGAAACAAGCCGCAAGCTAGGAGAAGCTTTCGTTACCCTGCGTGATGATCCCGATTTGTCTGTGGCTGTCGTGACAGGCGGCGGCGAGAAAATTTTTTGCGCTGGCTGGGATCTCAAAGCCGTGGAATCCGGCGAAATGCAGATGGATAACTGGTGGGAAGACGACTACGGTCCTGGCGGCTTTGCGGGGCTGACGGAGCTTTGGGGCCTGAACAAACCCGTGATAGCGGCACTCAATGGTGTAGTCATTGGCGGCGGATTCGAGCTGGCGCTGGCCTGCGATCTGATCGTCGCCGCTGAACATGTCACGTTTTCGCTACCGGAATTGCCTCTCGGCATGGTCCCGGATGCCGGCGCTATTCAGCGCCTGCACCGGCGCCTGCCGTATAACAAGGCAATGGAAATGTACTTGCTCGGTCAACGAATGTCGGCACAGGACGCCGCCACATTCGGCCTCGTCAACAAAGTGGTGCCGCAACAGCAGCTGATGAAAACGGCGATGGCCTGGGCGAATCAGTTGGCCGAGGTCGCACCACTCGCCTTGCAGTCCGTCAAGGAACTGCTGCGAGCCATCGAGGGTGAGACCATACAGGAAGCATTTCAAACGATGCGGACTGCCGATCTGCCGATTTACCGGCAGATGCTGAAATCCGGGGATGCTAATGAAGGTGTCAGCGCTTTCGTCGAAAAGCGCGACGCGAAATTCAAGGGCAACTAAGGTGGCGCAATCGTTTCAAGGGATCGATCCGAAAAGGGTCCGCAAAGTCTGCTGCATCGGGGCAGGACCAATCGGCGCCGGATGGACGGCTTTCTTTCTCGCCAGGGGCTATTCCGTCACAACGTACCTGCACGAGCCCGGCGAGGAGCCATCATTGCGCGCCCTGATCGACACGGCCTGGGTCAGCCTGGAATCACTCGGGCTGGCAGACGGTGCTTCGCTCGATAATCTCCGCTGCACAAGCGACCTGGCGCAAGCCGTTAGCGATGCAGAGTTCGTGCAGGAAAGCGCCCCCGAGGACATGCAACTGAAGCAGGCGCTATATGAAAGACTTGGGCGCCTGGTTGCCGCTAATGTGGTTATCGCGTCGAGCACATCGGGGTTACTGATGAGTGAGATTCAGACCCGATGTGCCACGCCGGAACGCACCGTCGTCGGTCATCCATTCAATCCACCGTATCTGCTTCCCCTGGTCGAAATTGTCGGCGGCGCGGGCACTGACCCACTGGCCGTTCAATGGCTCACCGATTTTTACAAGGCCGCTGGTAAGGCGCCGCTCGTATTGTCGAAAGAAATTCCGGGTTTCATCGCAACCCGTTTGCAGGAGGCAATATGGCGGGAAGCATTGCACATGATCAGTAATGGCGAAGCAACCGTCGAGGACATCGACTTCGCGATCGTCAACGGCCCGGGGCCGAGATGGGCATTGATGGGGCCGTGTTTGATCTATCACCTCGGCGGTGGCGAAGGCGGAATGACTTATTGCCTGGACCAGTTCGGGCCCGCGCTCAAGCTACCGTGGTCGCGACTGGAGGCGCCCGAGCTGTCGCGCGAGTTGCGCGCGCAGCTGATAGAAGGAACCGCTCGCGAAGCAGGAGACCGGGACTACAAGGCGCTCAATCTCGAACGCGATACCGGCCTGGTCGCCATTCGACAAGCATTGACTGAAAGCGGCAGCGAATAAGAGCAGACGTTTGTAGCGATAAGAGATTGAAAAAACATCACGTACGCGTAACACTGTTGTCATGCAGAGTCTGGGATCCAAGCTGCCGCCGCTCAGAAGCCTCGTTGCTTTCGAAGCAGCCGCGCGCCACCTGAGTTTTACCAGTGCTGCCACGGAACTGGCGATCAGCAGGGAGGCTGTCAGCCGGCAAATCCGCATGCTCGAGGAGCACCTGGGTATCAAGCTATTCGACCGGCTTCACAGGCAGATTGCCTTGACCACTTCCGGAAAGAAATTTCAGTCGGTCATCCAGGAGAGCCTCGAAAACGTTGCGCATGTAACCGGAACCATACGGCGCCCGAGCCGGCCCTTCAGGATTAGCGTGGGGTCCACGATCGCCATCACCTCATTCTGGCTGACCCCGCGGCTCAGCAGATTCCGCTCGAAGCACCCAAGCGTTGAAATTCATGTAGCGATTTCGGATGCGCCGCAAGACCTGCTGGCCAACGGGATCGATGTCGGACTCCGCTATGGCGACGGCAGCTGGACAGGACTCGAGGCATTGCGCCTGTTCGGCGTCGAATGTTTCCCCGTCTGCTCGCCTGAGTATCTCGAGGGCACCGCTCCCATCAACGAACCCGCCGATCTGCTGCAGCATAATCTCGTGAATCTCGACGGAGTGGTGCATGCGTCCGAAGACTGGTGGTGGTGGCTCAAAGGACAGGGCGTAGAGGTGCCGAAGTCACTGAAGACGCTTGGCTTTGACAGCTACGACAATGTCATCCAGGTGGCACTTGAGGGTCAAGGTGTGGCGATGGGATTCAGTGGTTATGTTACGGGCCTGTTAGAGACAGGCCGCCTGGTGCGCCCAATGGAGGCAAAACTGACAAGTAGACTCGCGGTTTACCTGGTCGTACCGGGCGGCGTAAAACCAGCGCCCAAAGTCCAGGATTTCATTAACCGGGTTCTCAAGGAAGCGGCGACTAAAGGAAATCAGGACGGACACATCAAAACTGGTGTTGTCTGAGTGATTTCGACAATGCGACAGCCATCGCTACACCAACAATCAGCAGCGGCAGCGAGGCGATCAACACCCCCGACCGAATAATCGGCAGTCCGCCAACCAGCATCATGAAGATTGGCAGCATTCCCAGCACGCCGGCCCAGACCAGGCGATTCCAGCGCGCCGGGTTTTCGCCTTCTGTTAATTCCAAGGTTGCCGTAGAGGCCAATGTGTAAGACGCAGAATCATAAGTTGTGGCCACGGAGACGACGCTGATTAATGCGAAAACAAATAGAGCTAATGACCCGAACGGCAGCGTCGATATGATTTTAGCAACCGTTTCGTACATTCCATGTTCAGCAATTGACCCGGTTACCGACATCACGTTGTTCAGCTCCAGCGCCAGCGAATAATTACCCATGATGAAATAAAACACCCAGCAACCCAGGGTGCCGAAGAAAATCATCGATACGATTACCTGGCGAATCGTCCTGCCCCGGGATATCCGTGTTACGAAGATGCCAATTGCCGGTGCAAACGCTATCCACCACGCCCAGTAGAAAACAGTCCAGGTCTCGACAAAGCCAGTCTGATCGATCGGATCAGTCCATGACATCATGCGTACGAAATTGCCGAGCATGAAGCCGATGGTGTCGGTTGTGGCTTTCAAAATGAAAAGCGTCGGTCCGACGATGAGGATGTATGCCATTAGCCCCAGGGCGAGATATACGTTCAGGTCACTCAGTCGCTTGATGCCTTTCTCGATGCCGAGATAGACGCTTAGCGCGAACAGACTGATGCAGAAAAGCATGACGATGAGCTGTAACAGAAATGACGTTTGCAGGCCCAGCAGTTCGGCAACGCTTGCGGCAATAGTTGGCGCAATGACACCAAGCGACGTCGCCGCGCCGCCGATCAACGCAATCATGATCGCCAGATCGACGGCTCGGCCCACAGGACTATTTTCGCCGGAGGCACCAAGCAGTGAATGCAGCGCCGTACTGGCGCGCAGGTGTGGAATTTTTTTGATGTAAAACGGATAAGCGATCGCGATCGTTGGCAATGCATAGAAACACCAGGCCGTGATACCCCAGTGAAACGGGCCATAGGAAGACGCCCAGGCGATCGCCTCCGCCGACCTGGGTTCGGCGCCGTATGGCGGAGCGTCGATGTAGTAAGCCCACTCCACACCGGCCCAAACGAGCAGGGACGCACCCGTGCCCGCACAAAACAGCATGCCAGCCCAGGAAAATGTCGAAAAATCCGGTTCTTCCTCATCGCCGCCCAGGCGGATGTGGCCATATGGACTCAGGCTCAGCCAGGCCAGAAAGATTATCGTGCCGATGCCGAACCATTGATAAAATACGCCGAGATTCGAGGCTATCCAGTTGTAGATATCCGAGACCACAGGCCCGGCACGTTCTGGTGTCAAACCCAATGGGATGCACGCCGCGACGACGATGATAACTGTTGCAAAAAACAGCACTCGATCGATTTTTTGGCCCTTCATCGCAGACTAATGGCTTCGTAAACCGAGCCGCTCACGCGCCTCATCCGGTCCGACAACTCGGGCACCGAGCCGCTCGATGATCTCTACTGCGCGCTCGACCAGTTGTGCATTGGTGGCGAGCACACCTTTATCCAGATAGAGATTGTCCTCCAGGCCAACGCGCACATGACCGTCCAGCAGTACCGCTTGCGCAACCATCGGCATTTCCATGCGGGAAATGCCAAAGCCAGCCCAGTTGGCTGCGGCAGGAAGCGCATTGCGCATCGCCAACATACTCTCTGCGTCTGCCGCGGCACCCCATGGAATTCCCAGGCATATCTGGAACAGTGGTGGACTGTCGATCAAGCCCTCATCGATCAACTGCCTGGCAAAACGGATATGACCCAACTCGAACACTTCCATTTCCGGCTTGACGCCCCAGCCCTGGATCAGCTCGGCCTCCTTTCTGAGACATTGTGGGGTGCTGATATAAATCTCGTTATCACCGAAATTCATCGTGCCGCAATCGAGGCTGCAGATATCAGGTTGCAGCGCTTCGACATGCGCGAGCCGTTCTTCGGGACCGATGTTATCGGTGCCCGGACCCGGCATCGCCGGGTTTTCATCGCTCGGAAACCAGGCACCGCCCATGCCGGCCGTCAGATTGATTATGACGTCGGTGTCGCTCTCCCGCACCAGCTCAACTGCCTGGCGAAACAGCTCGGGATCACGGGATCCCTGCCCTGTTTCAGGATCGCGTACGTGAATATGGGCAATTGCTGCGCCGGCCTGCGCCGCGGATATCGCGGCCTCTGCAACACTTGCCGGCGTTACCGGCACGCCGGAATGTTTGGCCACCGTGTCGCCTGCCCCGGTCACGGCACAAGTAATAATGACGTTGTAATTCATTCTCGCACCTCATTCGATCATGCTTTTTCGCTCACTGTACCTCAAGGATAGGGACAATACCTCAAGCACCCTCTACAGCGCTCAGTCGGTTGACACAGAAGCTAAAACAATGCACTAAGTCAGTATGAGTGTTTCTGAGTTCATTGCGCCAGCCTCTCTTGGCGATGCTTTGGGAATCAAGAACGAGCTTGGCACGGAGGCCCGGGTAATTGCGGGAGGAACGGACCTGATCCTGCGGATGCGGGACAATGTTCTGTCACCGACTACGTTGATTGATCTTCGGCGGTTATCGGTGAATGACATTGCGTTTTCCGACGATGGCTTGATCCTTGGGGCTTTTGTCTCGTTGTCGCAGGTGCTTGAGAGCGCTGACATCGAAAATTATTTCCCGGCTTTACCCGCTGCTTGTCGCGAGTTCGCCGGGCCGCCGATTCGCAACCGAGGAACACTGGGTGGCAACATCGTTAATGCGTCTCCGGCCGCTGACCTGGTGCCACCATTGATCGCTTACGACGCCAGCATCGTGCTGAGTTCTTCCAGCGGCGAACGTGTCCTGCCATTGATGGAATTCTTTGTCGGCCCGGGCAAAAGCGTGATCGAGCCGAATGAGATTCTGACGGAAATCAGGTTACCGCCGCTAGCAGTTCGATCGGCTGCAACATTCATCAAGCTCGGGAAGAGACGGTCGATGGCAATTGCCCAGGTCAATCTCACGACCAGGCTTAGCGTCGATCAGGCCGGCGTTGTTAAGGAAGCGCGCATCGTATTGGGCTCCGTGGCACCGACAGTGATGCGCGCAGTCAATGCCGAGGAATTCTTGACAGGCAAAGCGTTGTCGAATGACCTGCTCAGCGAAGCGGCGAAAAAAACACGAGAGGCGGTCACGCCAATTTCCGATGTTCGTGGGTCACGCTCGTATCGCCTCGAGATGACAGAAGTGTTGGTTCGACGTGCGTTGAGCGCGACATGCAATAAACTGCAAGGAACTGTCTCGGATGGCTGAGATGGACATCCAATTCGAATTAAATGGCAAGCAGGTACGGGTTTCTGCAGAGCCGAACAAGACACTCCTCTATCTGTTACGCGATAACCTGGGGCTAACAGGCACCAAGGACGGATGTTGTTCCGGCGACTGCGGCGCTTGCGTCGTCATGCTCGATGGCAGACCTGTGAATTCCTGCATGGTGCTGGCAGCGCAGGCCGAAGATTCAACCGTGTTGACTATCGAAGGCCTTGCGAAGGACGGTGAGTTGCATCCGGTGCAACGAACTTTCGGCGAGACCTGGGCTTTTCAATGCGGTTTTTGCACGCCGGGCATGCTCGTTTCCTGCTATGCACTATTGCAGTCCAACCAGAATCCGAGTCGTGGCGAAATACTGGCCGCGATTGCGGGCAATTTTTGCCGCTGCACCGGCTATCAAGCCGTGGTCAAAGCGGTCGAGCAGGCAGCGGCGGAACTTCGGGCTGCAAACGGAGGTGGCCAGAGTGACTGAGATGGCTGTCGTCGGTACGTGGACTGCCGCGCCCGGTGCGCGCGAGATCGTGACGGGGGCGGCCCGCTATTGTCCGGATATTCGGTTGCCGGGAATTCTCTGCGGCAAGCTTTTGTACAGCCCGTATGCACGGGCGCGCATTTTGCATCTGGATGTCAGCAAAGCCCGGGAATTGCCTGGCGTATTTGCGGCAATTACGCACGCCGACATCCCCGGGGAGAACAGCTACCTGTATGCAGAACCGGATCAGCCGCTGCTGGTTGTCGACGAGGTGCGATTCCAGGGAGATGCCGTTGCTGCGATTGCCGCCATCGATGAACGAACTGCCGTTGCGGCGCTGGCTGCAATTGAAGTCGAGTACGAAGAATTACCAGGCATCTTCGATCCGATCGATGCCATGCAACCAGGTGCCCATCAGATTGTGCAGGGCGAAGAAAACGTCATGATGAGCAAGCTATACCGGACTGGCGATGTGGACGCCGCGATAGCTGCGGCTGATGTGGTCATCGAGAACACCTATCGCACGCAATGGGCCGAACATGCCTTCCTCGAGACAGAAGGGGGCGTCGGGCTGGTTGACGAGGACGGCGGTATCACGGTCTATTCCTCCTGCCAGGCGCCGCATCGAGACAGGATGCAGATCGCACGCGCACTGGCTATGCCGGAGAGCATGGTGCGTGTCATCACACCCTATATCGGCGGGGCATTCGGCGCCAAGGACGAGGCCCATGTGCAGATACACGCAGGCCTGCTCGCGCATGCAGCACAGCGTCCGGTGCATCTGATAAGAGAACGCCGGGAATCGATACTGACGCACGTGAAACGTCATCCGTTCGTTGTCGAATACACGACGGCCGCGACCAAAGAAGGCAGGCTCGTTGCAGTGAAAGCAAGGGCGATTGCCGACGCGGGACCCTATTCGAACTCGACCCATGAAGTGCTCAACAAGTTCGGCGAGTTTATCGGCGGACCGTACAAAGTCGAAAACGTGGAAGTCGAAAAGATTGGCGTGCGCACCAACAATCCGATATGCGGTGCGTTCCGCGGCTTTGGTGCACCGCAGGCTGCGTTTGTTTATGAATCACAGATGGACGACCTGGCGCGAAAGCTTGGCATGGATCCGCTGGAGATTCGTCTGCTGAACGGCGTGGAGACCGCCACCAAAATGTACACGGGCGTGGTGATTCGGGAAGGCACGGCGATGAAGGCCTCTTTGCACAAAGCCGCGGAGATGATCGACTGGGACAAACGTGAGCAAATCGAACGCAGGCCTGCGCCACATCTCAAGCGCGGTTTCGGCATGGCGACCATCCTAAAGGGATCCGGCTTGGGGCGCGGCCTCGAGGACCACGCCGGCGTGGTGCTGGAAATGCACCGCGACGGTTCCGTCGTCTTGCAAAGCGGCGCCGCGGATATGGGCCAGGGCATCATCACGGTAATGGCACAGCTCGCCGCCGAAAGACTGGGAATTGACATGTCATCTGTCCGTGTCGTCAGGGCGGATACGTCCAAGTCGCCCGATGCCGGTGCATCATGTGCCAGCCGGCAGGCGATGGTGTCAGGCAACGCGGTGCTCGAGGCTGCCGACATGATCCGCGACACCTTACTGACGATGGCGGCCGGTAAGACCAAAATCGAAAAGGACCGGCTCGATCTGCATGCGGGCAGACTGACAGTGGACGGCGAACCGCACGAGCTCACGGTTAAGGATCTCGCCCTACGCGCCGCCACCTGGGGGAAGCCGTTGCACGCCGAGAGCCTGGTCCACTTCGAGTATCCGAACGACGTCCCTGACGTTAGTTACCGTTTCAGCCAGGAGGTGTTCCAGTTCTGCACCCAGATCGCGCAAGTGTTGGTCGATTGCGAGACCGGCCAGGTTAAGGTGGAACGATTTATCGCCGTTCACGATGCGGGGAAGATGATCAACCCAGGTGGCGTTTACGGACAGATCGAAGGCGGTGTCGCACAGGGTATCGGTTACGCCTTGACCGAGGAACTCATCGTCGAAGACGGTTGTACGAAAAACCCGTCGCTGGAAAATTACGTGATTCCGATGGCATTCGACATACCCGAAATCGAAATGGAGGTGCTGGAAATACCCGAGCCCCTCGGCGCGCCACTCGGCGCCAAAGGAATCGCGGAAGCACCCATCATTCCGACCGCACCGGCTATCCGCAACGCCATACTCGATGCAATTGACAAACCTCTTTACGAGCTACCGATGACCGCCGAGCGAGTATTGCCTGTCCCTTAGCGGTTCTGTTGGTGCCAGGCCGCCAGCATCTCTGCCTCGCGTTCGGCGCTCAGATCGGCAGCTCGCCAAGGGCGAGTCGTATTCCTTATTCGGCATATCGACGTCATGAAATTCAACGGCAGTCAAATTGCCGCTCATCGCAGCGTAAGCAGAAACACTTGAACTATAAATGTAGTGGCACACAGCCGACGCGACGCTTGCTTGCAAAAATCGTCGTCACGATTTGTTCATTGCTATTCGATCACCGGCAACAATATGTGTGATGGATAGTCTGCCGAGTGATACACCACATTCTCCGCGATCACCCATTCCGACTCGTCATAATTATTGCCACCGGTATTCAGATTTCTGTCAAATCGCGGGAAGCTGGAGCTCGAAACTTCCAGCCGGACTCTGTGCCCCGGACCGAAATAGTTGGCCGTAACATGCAGATCGAGGTGGGCTTCGTAAACTTCACCTTCCTCCATCCGTAAGTTTTTCGAAAATCCTTCCCTGTAACGCATGCGCAGAGCGCCTTCCTGCACGTTGAATGCACGTCCGTCCGGATAGACGTCAACCAGCTTTGCCATGAAGTCCGTATCTTTCGCAGATGACGACACATAAAGAATGACCTCGAGCGGCCCGGTGACGTTGAGGCCATCCTCGAGAACATCTGACGTATAAACCAGCACATCATGTCGCATTTCTATTTCGGACTGGTCATACGCGCCCGCGCCGGTGTCGATCCCCGTACAACAGGCCTGTCCGCCGAGCGACGGAACCGGCGTCGCCGGGTCGTACACGAATATATCCACTGGCTCATCTCCGGGGCTAGCACTGTCGGAAATTAAGCCATCACCATAACGGCTGTTGGCCCCACCGCGGCTATGCAGATAAAACTTTTTGTAGTTTGTATTAGCCAGTGGCCAGACATCCGAACTGTGCCACTCGTTCTTGCCCATCAGGAAGTATTGCACTTTGGGCATGTTCGTGATGCCGTTGTCAACGCCCATCAACCAATGGTCGTACCAGCGATCCTGGATGTCGATGAAGTCGAGACCCGCGGTACCCATGTCGCGTTCGCCCACCGTCCAATTCTCGGTACCATCGCTCGCGCCATAAACACAATGCGTCGTTGGCGCAACGATTACATATTGATTGTCGCGCGACTTCCTACTCTCGGAATTTTTCTGCGTGTTACTCCACATGTCCAGTGTCTCGGCCACGCGGTAGTCGTACCAGGAATCCACGAATATCATCGGCGT
>PVMS01034696.1_pt1 | contig 13839 bp, 11 predicted proteins | sample 1853461 | NCBI WGS metagenome assembly PVMS01 (sample SAMN08582032, study PRJNA380276) | Marine sediment metagenome, whole genome shotgun sequencing project. | isolation source: ocean sediment barecode stripped | collected 2017 | reverse complement strand
GCGAGTAGATTATTGTACAATTGAATACTAAAAAAATAAGAAATATCTTTTTCCCTAAAACTGTTTCCTTAAAATTGTTGAATAAAGTATGCAAAATTTATTTATTTTTCAATTCAATTTATATCCGTGATCCGATCTATATATTCGACAGATAGATGTAATAAGCAATTAATTAAATGTCAAAAATCTAGTCTTTTCTCAAGTCTAATATATTTGGAATATCCTTTAAGCTGACCTCTGCACCATCGTTTTTAGCAGATTCATATATTTTTTCAATAATATAATTATCTCTCAAACCCATTTCACCCGACACCAAAGATGCGGAATTTTTTAATATATTAACCGCAAAAGCATCTATTTGGGCTGCCTGTTGATTAATAGGTTTAACATTCATTGATCCATTGGGTGTAGTTCCCTTTAATCCACTATAAATAAAAGCGGGGGAAAGTTTCAATTCGCCTTTTTCTGTATTTGCCGTGAGATATCCGTAACGATCCTCATAACTCGTTATACAATAAGCTTTTCCCGAAGGAAAAGTCATTTCCCATTCAATTGTACCTTCTACTTCACTAAAAAAATCATGGTTTCTGGTAAGATTTTTAGCCCAAAGCGACAATGGTAATTCCCCAAAAGTATAGATAGAACCTTGTAAACAATATATACCCAGATCCATCAGAGGTCCTCCACCTGCCATTGATTTTTTAATTCGCCATCGATTAGGGTCGCTTAGGTTAAAGGCAAATCCCGATTTCATATTCATCTTTCCAAATACCCTGTTTTGCCCCAATCGCATCATCTGATCATTAAAAGGATCAAAATGCAATCTATAACCGATAGATAATTTTCTCTTTGCTTTTTCGCAGGCAGCTATCATTTTTTTACAATCTTCAACAGACGTTGCCATAGGCTTCTCACATATAACATGCTTTCCGGCTTTGGCTGCTCGAATCGTATATTCTGCATGCATACTATTTGGCAGTACCACATATACGATATCTATATCGCTATTGTTGAAGATATCATCAAAATTATCATAATTGTAAATGTTGTTTTTTGGGATATTGTATTTTTCAGACCAAACAGATTCTTTTGCTTTGGTTCCGGTTACAATTCCGGCTAAATAACAATACTTTGATTCTAACAAGGCAGGAGCCAATTGCCCGGTTGCATAATTCCCTAAACCAACAAGAGCAACGCCCAACTTTTTATCTTTCTCTATAGGCGAATATCCATACATCAACGGAAGTTGTGCCCCAAGATACGCCCCACCTGAAACTTGAAATATCTTTTTAATAAATGGACGCCTGTTCATCTCTTCAATAATTAAGGATTGTCAATCATAAAAGTAGACGATTCTATGAACATTACCAAATAGAGCTACTACTACAATTTATCATGGGAAAGTGAGAAATCGATTAAAAAATATTGTTAGCATTTATTCATTTCTACACTTAATAACTCGATATCTTTTCCCTATTTTAGCCTTTTAAAAATTTAATATTATTATAGGATCAGTTATGGCAGACGATAAAGAAAAAGCAGCAAAACTAAAAGCACTTCAACTTACTCTTGATAAATTAGACAAAACCTATGGAAAAGGATCGGTAATGAAACTCGGTGATGTAGCACATCAAGATATTAACGCGATTTCTTCGGGTTCTTTAGGGTTGGATATAGCCTTAGGTGTTGGTGGATATCCTAGAGGTAGAGTTATTGAAATATACGGACCTGAATCTTCAGGTAAGACAACACTTGCTCTTCATGCCATGGCGGAATGTCAAAAGGATGGTGGTATAGCAGCTTTTATAGATGCAGAACACGCATTTGACAGGTTTTATGCAGAAAACTTAGGTGTTGACATTGATAATTTAATTATCTCACAACCAGATTATGGTGAGCAAGCTCTTGAAATAACCGATAATTTAATTAGTTCTGGAGCTATCGATATTATTGTTATTGATTCGGTTGCAGCATTGACTCCTAAAAGTGAAATAGAGGGAGAAATGGGTGATTCTAAAATGGGATTACACGCTCGATTAATGTCACAGGCACTGAGAAAACTGACTGCCACAATAAGTAAAACGAATTGTACCGTTATATTTATAAATCAATTACGCGAAAAAATAGGAGTTATGTTCGGCAATCCTGAAACCACAACAGGTGGAAATGCCTTAAAATTTTATGCTTCGATAAGATTGGATATCAGAAGGCGAACACAAATTAAAGATGGAGATAATGTTCTGGGAAATCGTACAAAAGTAAAGGTGGTGAAGAACAAGGTTGCTCCCCCTTTTAAGACAACAGAATTTGATATAATGTATGGTGAGGGAATATCAAAAGTGGGTGAAATTTTAGACCTGGGTGTAGAATATGATATTATCAAAAAAAGCGGATCCTGGTTTAGCTATGGCGATACCAAATTAGGTCAGGGAAGAGATGCTGTTAAAAGTTTGATAAATGATAATCCTGAATTAGCGGAGGAATTGGAGAATAAAATCAAGGACGTAATTAAAACCTGAGTTCGATTAATACTAAAACGCATAGTTCATTTAAAACATTCAGATATTAAGCGGTTTTTTGAAGAACTAACGGGTTAATTTGAGGGTTTTAGAGTACAAAGATTGCGTTTTATTGAATTCCTGTGATAATTAGGATTAATCGAACTCAGGTTTAAAGGTTAAATTTTATACACCCAGTCTTCAGGGTTTTGGCGCTGTATTTCTTTGAAAAGTACAAAAGCAAGAATGGTTTTTCCTGTAGTTTTGTCTGTATGAATTTTACCAATCTCCTGCTTGGTTCTTACCAGATCTCCTTTTTGTACGCTTACATTATCTAAGTTTTTATAGACAGAAATATAATTGCCGTGTTGTACCAAAACAGCTTTCTTTTTCCCCGGTAAGATTTGAATTGCCAGCACTTTTCCGTTGAAAATAACTCTGGCATTGGCTTCTTTTTCTGTTGCGTAAAACACCCCATTACTCTCAATAGTGATACCCTTTAAAGTTGGATGTGACTGCTTGCCAAAATGTCTTATAATTATACCTCGTTCTACGGGAGAGGGTAATTTTCCTTTGTTGGAAACAAAATCTTTCTCTAGCTCCTTAGCTTCCGGGGTCAGTGCGAATCCGGTACTTTTCACATTCGATTTACCTTTTGAATTCGCCATTGCTACCCGGATCAGCTTCTCTATTTTTCGATCAATTTCTCTCTCCTGTCTTTGCTTTTTATTTATTTGGGCAATGTATTTTTTTTCATTCTTCTTCACGGTTTTAACCATTCTTTCTTGTGACGATTTTTCCTTACTAATACTGTCTTTTTCCAATCGATTCACAAATAATAATTCTTCTTTGGTAATTTTTATTTCATTTAAATAGTCATTGAGATTTTTCAATTTAACGGTCTCAATTTTAATCTCTTCCCCTTGTTTCGCCCTATATCTTGCGTATTGATTAATATATTCTATTCTTTTATAAGCTTGTAAAAAATTATCGGAAGACAGCAAAAACATCAGCCTACTCTGCTTTGTTTTACTTTTGTAGGATTGTACAACCATCGAGGCATATTCCTCTTTTAATTGCTCCAATCTATTTTGCAATTGTCCAACTTCCTTTTCATTTTCTTTTATATCCTTATCTAACTCTTTCGTTTCTGCCTCGATCGTCCTAATTAATTTTGTCCTAACCCGAATTATGCTGTTTAGATCCTCTAGGTCAGAAAGCAAATTTTTCTCTCTCTTTTGAGATTTGAACAGAAGGTCTTTGGTTTCTTTAATCTCTTCCTGAAGTTTAATTCGATCTTGCTCCAGTTCTTTTCTGGATTGTCCCGTCGAAATAAATGGAATCAACATTACAAAAAACAATATAAACACACCTCGCTTTAGCGATCCGTATTTTGTATAATTCATTATTTTTTTTACCAATTTCACTTGAGCTGAAGTTCTTTATATCCGTTTGGTATTTTAAAAGGAAATCTCAACGGAGCATTAAAAATTATATTTCGATAGTTAATATCTATTTTTGTAACCATATCTTCATCATAAGCACGTATATAAAACTCCTTTGGAAATAAAGAATTGTCCACACTCATAAAATCTTTATATATAATGGATAAAGACTGATCATTCTTTGGGTTCTGCAACTCTTCTTTGACCAATTTATAATTATATGGGTCAATCCAAAATAAAATTTCAAAAATAGAGTTTCCCTTTTTCGGTTTTAGCATGTACAAGTTTTCTTGGATATCAATTTCATACTTATTTTCGTTCAAATTTAATAAAGCTTCTCCAATAAATAAATTCTGAACTTTATTAAAATCTAATTCTACCCCAATCCAATCCTCAATTAACTTAAAGTCGCCAATAAAATATGTTTTAGAAAGTTTCTCATAGAATTGAATTTGATCTTTAGTAATGATGACTTTCGCTAAGGGAATGCCAAATTTTGAAACGCTAATCCATATTACAGAATCCTTCAGAATCCGAAGGGAGGCTTTCAAATTTGGTAATTCTGCCTTACCACTATATTTTATAGTAAGACTTGCCTTAATGCTAGATTTATCAAATTTAACCTCATCATTCTTTTTTATTAATTTCTTGGCGGACAAACTTGTAATCATTGTAGAGGATATTTTGCTGCTTTTACAGGAAATTGTAAGTACTAAAAAAACAAAGAAAATTACACTCCTTTTAATCATTTAATCTTTTTTACGCAAATCTAGGGCTTTTTTATAATAGGATGTGGCAATTTTATTTTGCCCTAGCCCTTTATAACTTAAGCTTAATTGTTCCATAAATTGAGATTCCATTACCATATCATCTATTAAATATTCCAAACCGGATTCTAATATTTGAATGGCTGTTTTATACTTTCGCAAACTATTAAGTGCCACACCATTCATCAAGTATATATAAGGTTGGGCCGGGTACAAGTTTAAACCTTCTTCACTATCCTTCAATAGCTCTAAGTATTGTTTGGTTTTGAGTTCTCGTTCCAAAACCAATTTTAAAGAATTAAAATCGTTTTTTAAGCTATAACTTTCCTTCAATACCTCTAATTTGCTTTTGGGCTGATTCTCATCCGGTTTATTCTCTCTTCTCTCTTTTGTTTTAGATTGCGTAAGTGATTGCCTCAGAACAACCAATTGCTCAGGAAGCTTATCTAATGAATCCAGTTTTTCTAAAAGTGATATTGCTTTATCAATTTCTCCTGACTTGATATATAAAATTACCAGATCAGCCTCTTCATCAGGTCTTTCATTTAGGATTTGAATCTTAATTCTAATCGCGCCTTTGAAATCATTTTGCTTCAAATAAATATCTTGTAAAAACCTCAACAAAAAGATGTTTGCAGGTTCAAATTCGAGAGCTTTTAATACAAAATATTTTGCTTCCTTATATTTATTTGACAACGAATAATTTTTTGATAGTTCAAACAAGACAGCCACATTTTCACTATCCAGTTCATAACAGGCATCTAAGGCGAAAATTGCCTTATCATAGTTTCCAATTGCCTTTTGCTTAAGTGCTTCGAAAAAAAATGTTTGGAAATTGATCTTTTGTTGTTCAACTATATACTCCTCGGTAGATGTTATATCTTCTTGAGAATGCATAAAAATTGGAAATAACAAAATTCCAAAATAAAAAATTATATGTTGTTTCTTTCTAAACAAAATTTATTTCAAAGTTGAATAATCACCAATACTTATCGCACTAAAATTTCCATCAAAATAAACGTAGTTGCCAATCATAGCATTATCCAGTTTGGCATTGATAATTGTTGTGTTTGTTTGAATTAGAGAATTTATTATGGTCGAATTTTCTACCATACAATCATCGCCAAGCGAAACATCCGGGCCTACTGTTGAATTTTTTAATACAACATTCTCTCCGATATAACATGGCTCTATGATCTTAGAATTATCTAACTTAACAGATTTAGAAATAAGATCACTTCCGTTCTCCAGTAATAATTGCAAAATTCTTCCATTGGTTTCAACCGTAATGTCCTTGTTCCCACAATCCATCCATTCATCTACTTGACCGGGAACAAATTTCGCCCCTTTTTGTTTCATGTTTTCTAAGGCATTGGTAAGCTGAAATTCTCCCTTTTCGGTTATATCGTTGTCTAATAAATATTGTATTTCATTTCGCAGTTCCTCCGCTTTGCTAAAATAATAAATTCCTATAATCGCCAAATCAGAGATATATTCTACAGGTTTTTCTACAAAATCAGTAATTACACCATCTTTTAATTTGATTACTCCAAAGGCACTTGGTTCCTCTACTCGTTTAACCCAAATAGCACCATCTGCACTTGCATCTAAAGTAAAATCAGCCTTGAATAAAGTGTCAGCAAAGGCTACTACACATGGCCCTGTAAGCGTTTCTTTGGCACATTGGATAGCATGAGCAGTACCTAAGGCTTTTTCCTGAACAAATACCTTGCCTTTTGCATTCAAACTTGCTGCAATCTTCATCAATTTTTCTTTGGTATCATTTGGAAATGAGGGACCGATCACAAAAGCAATTTCATCAACTTTCTGATCAACAACTTTTACAATATCTTCTACTAATCGCTGTACGATTGGTTTTCCGGCAATTAAGGTTAAAGGTTTTGGAATCGTTAATGTGTGAGGTCTCAATCGAGATCCGATTCCTGCCATGGGGACGATTATTTTCATCTATTAATTTTTATTAGTGAAACTCTATTTTGAAAAGCCCATAAGGTGAATTCAAAATAGTTAGTTGAGCTAATCCCACTTTTACAGAGGGATCTAGGTTAATACCTCGACCCTTGGGTCGATTCCTATTATTGGGTTCAGTCCCGATAGTTTCAGGAAACAGATGTAACTTCTAATAATTAAAATAATCGTTTCCCGAGGTGTTTAAAGTTTATTTTAATATATCAGTTTCATTCTATACTAAATTATCCTAATCATAATACTATCGTAGAACCCTTATTTCATTATTGTAAATACAAAAAAAGGTCTTTTTTTAAACGAGCAAATATACATAAAATTGCAGGAGTTTTATGGTGCATAATTATACACAAATGCCCCATTGACTGAAGTATTGTAAAATTGTACCGAATTATCTTTACAAGATTTTTCCCACATCCGGGCGTAACTTCGATAATTGGATCCATCCGCAATGATTGTTTTTGGATGTAGGTTTTGAATCATTCGTTCCATATTGATCTTTGGAGAATTTACCAATAATATCATTTCGGGATGAAAGAATAAATTATTATAAATGCCTGAACTATCGATGATTAAAATATATTTAGAATCAATTTTAAATATATTTTTTATTTTTGACTTTTCATATATATTTAGGTTCGACAATGCGTTTTTGTAGGAAGCTATAGGAGAATATGGACTCTTGTTTGGGTTGTCTTTACTTTGGTAAACCATTAAATTTTCGCCCAATCTATTCCCTAAAACAGTGTTTTTTGATTGATGAAATACTATAAACTGATTTGAATTTTGGATATTATATCTTTCAAATGACCGACTTATTTGAATTAATAAAATTGCGATCAATAAGAAATATAAATTCCTTATCGTTTTATTTTTAACCCAAGATATGCTACATATTATAAAAACATACCATACAAATAACAATAGAATAGAAAAAGAGATATTTTTTATTACAAGTCCTTCCTGATAGGATATCAAAGCAACAAATTGATTCATTATTTTCAGTGTCATTTCATAAAAATTTGCCAAAAATTGAGGTAATATGTGTATCAATGCCAATACTATTACCAAAAATCCCAACCCGAGTATCAACCCTAAGAATGGAATTATCACCAAACTTGAAACAAAAAACAATCCCGGAAATTGGTGAAAATAATACAATGTCAAAGGTAATATTCCTAATTGGGCTGCGAATGTAACCGTTAGTAATTGCCAAATATATCTCAATAGTTTTGATTGTGGTTTCCAAAGATCACTAAAAACAGGTTGCAACCAAACAATTGAAAATACAGCGGTATAGCTCAATTGAAAACCAACATCAAATAAATAGAACGGATGAAACAATAGTAAAAAAAACAAAGAAATAATCAGACTGTTTTTTATTTCTGTTGGTCTGTTTGAAACCAAGCCAATAGCAATGGCCGTAAACATAGTAACCGATCGAACTATGGAAGCCGATAAACCGGCTAGAGTCGCATAAGCCCACAAGCTAATAATTATTGCTATTAGCTTTAAGATCTTACCGTGCTTCAATCTTTCGAGAGGATGAAACAAAAAGTTCAAAAACAGTAGTATAATTCCAATATGTAATCCAGATACTGCCAGAATATGAATAGCGCCGGCATCCCTATATTGTTGAAATTGTAAGGTGGAAATGTCTCTTCTTTGCCCTAATAGTAAAGCATTCACTATGGAAAGCTCATCCGATGAAAAATTGTACTTTCTCAATTCACTATTAATTCTTGACCTTATTGTATGTGCAGCTCCTTTTATGGACGGCATCCCAAAACCAAGGCTTACAAAATTTGCTTTATCTAAAGTTAATCTGTGATAAATCTGTTGTTGTTTTAGATAGGCCTTATAGTCAAATTCATCCGGATTCATGGCTTTTCTGATCTCGCTATATTCTTTTGACGTGTACAACAATTCGTCAATATCTAATAGGTTAACAGCGCTGTCTTTTTTAATATTGACCAATACTTTCCCCGAGGTCTTCATTCCATTCAATTGAATTACATCTGCCTCATATCGATTGTAAGTTCTACTGGGTTTTAAAAGTTTAACAATTTTAAGAACACTTTTGTTCCTTGAATAAAAAAAATTAATGTAGTGGGTTCTTTGATGTTTTGGATTCTTAGTTATTATACCGAGGATTCCAATATTTACAAAGAGAAATGCGGTAATTATTACAAAGAACAGTGGTGGTTTATAAGATAATATCAATCTGAAATAATAATAACCCAATAACAATAAGGATACGATTATTGTGGTGAAGATCAGATCGATTGAAAAGTTAATTATAGTGCCAAGAAATATCCCCAGTATTAAGAATATGGTAAAATGAAATGGTAAATAATTTAAGTTCAACATTATGAGGTGCTTCTACTAATCAACAATTTTTAATGTTCTATTTTTGCAGGGGTAAACATCTATGGACTATTGTATCTCAAATCCTCCTTTTCGTTTAAAAGTATAAATCGATTGGCTATCCCTGCGATAATTGCGGGTATAGCAGAACCTCTTTTGTCGATAACAGATACGGCAATTGTTGGAAACTTAAAAGTCAATCCTACCGAAGCGCTTGCAGCTGTAGGAATAGCAGGTTCTTTTATTACAGCAATAGTTTGGATCTTATCGCAAACTCGTTCTGCTATTTCTGCTATTATATCACAGTACTTGGGGGCAAATAAAATTGAAGACATCTTAAAATTACCATCTCAAATTATTTTGATAAATATTATTTTAAGTCTTGCTATTTATATAGTTACCGTTTATTTTATTGTTGATATATTCAAATTATATAATGCCAGGGGATTGGTTCTTGACAATGCCGTTTCTTACTATAAAATAAGGGCATTAGGTTTGCCATTGACCCTCTTTGTCTTCGCCATATTCGGTGTTTTTAGAGGAATGCAAAACACCTATTGGCCTATGATAATTAGCATTATAGGAGCGACCTTGAACGTTGGTTTGGATTTTATTCTCATATTTGGAATTGAAGGTATAATACCCGAAATGAAAATAGAAGGCGCAGCATGGGCCAGTGTAATATCGCAGGCAGTTATGGCCATTCTGGCTTTGATACTAATGATAAAAAAAACACCTTTTTCTTTAAAATTTACTTTGCCTTTTCATCCTGAAATTAAACGACTATTAGCATTAAGTTTTAATTTAATTATAAGAACTACAGCATTAAACATCGCCTTGTATCTTGCCAATTCCTACGCCACAAAGTATGGAACCAACTATATCGCGGCGCAGACAATGGCATTTCAAATATGGTTGTTCTTCGCCTTTTTTATCGATGGGTATTCCAGTGTTGGCAATATTATGTCGGGTAAATTATTGGGTGAAAAAGATTATAAAAATATATGGCACTTGAGTATTGTTCTAAGTAGGTACACCATAATAATTTCTATTATTTTAGGTGTGATTTGCTTTATTTTCTATTTGCCTATCGGGAAATTGTTTTCTCGGGAGAATGATGTTTTACAACTTTTTTATAGCATTTTTTGGATTGTGATACTAATGCAACCCATAAACGCGATCGCTTTTGTATATGATGGTCTATTTAAGGGTTTGGCCGAGGCCATAACATTGAGAAACACCTTATTGGTTGCAACTTTCATAGGATTTGTACCAGCCCTGCTTATCGGAGATTATTTTGATCTGAAACTATATGCAATATGGATTGCTTTTACCGTTTGGATGATTTTCCGTAGCGGTGTTTTAGTGATAATATTTAGGCGAAAATTCAGGGACCTTTGAATTGATATTACAATTCTAATTTCTAAATATTTTACCCTTTCCGTCTCCGCACAATATAAATCCATACTGATCATTATTCTCACTAGCGAAGCCACCTTCCCTTAAAAAAAGGGAAGGAATTTTTACTACGTTACCGAGCTTTAAAAATCAATTCCATAACATGATAAATGTTAGGAGTTAAGATTTATTTTACATGTAATTTTGTTAAAATTTAAAAACAAAATCATGAAAATATTTATAACAACAGCTTTGGTAATTTTTGCATTGGTTTATCCGAATAATTTAAAGTCGCAGGAACTGGCACCTTATATTAAAGTTGGGACTTCAAACAGCAGCATTACACAAGAAAGTGAAAGAGTGGGACTGGCTTTGGAAAAAATGGAATTTGAAATAATTGGTTCTTACAATCCGGAAAACAATCCAAATTTTATGGTAATCGCTTTTTCTAGAAAGGATTTACAAAATACTGTTTTGAAAGTAAAAGACAGAGGTGCTTTGGCATCTGTTTTAAAAGTAGGCCTAAAATCAAATGGAACCGAAACCACCATTAGTTATTTAAATCCTAAATACATTTTTAATGCTTATTTAATGGATGATTATTCAAAACACAGTAGAGCGCTCAATAAAATTGAACGTGATGTGAAAACTGCTATGTCACCTTTAGGAGATATAAATGAGGGTTTTGGAGGAAGTTTGTCTATCGATAAACTGAGAAAATATCATTATAAAATGATGATGCCATATTTTACAGACCCTGTGGAATTAAGAGAGTTTAGTTCTTTTGAAGAAGGAGTTGAGATAATTGAGAAAAATCTAGCTTCAAAAAAAGGAAATACAAAATTGGTATATAAATTAAATTATAAATCTGAAGAAGTATGTGTTTTTGGTATTGGATTGATGGATAAAGAGACAGGAGAATCATACTTTTTACCTATTATTGGGGATGATCACATAGCAGCCTTGCCTTATGAAATAATATTGGAGGGTAAAACTGCAACAATGTTACATGGTCGATATAGAATAGCCCTTCATTGGCCTGAGCTAAGTATGGGTACTTTTATGAAGATAATGAGTACTCCCGGAGACGTGGAAGATACAATGGAGGCTTTGTGCCAAGATCCTTCTATGTAAATCAAGGTTAATTAGAGTCTGTCCATAAAGTAAGTGTTTAGTTCAGAATGTTCGAGTTCGAGGCTTGCGAAGTAATTTAAGATTAGGAGTTTACTTTTGTAATTGACTAATCTTAAATGCGAGTATAACCTTCCGGCCGGCAGACAGGCGAAGAAATCGGACATTATGGACAAACACTAATTAAATGAATTAATTCTCATAAGGGGGGAAAATTGAGATTATAGTTCACAAAAGAGGTTGTTTGATAAGTTTATAAAATTTCATTCAACCTCTTTTTATTTTTAAATTTTGGATGGATGCACCTAAAATTTAGGTGGGAAATACATTCTTAAAAATTTCTAAGAATTTTTAATTATCAATTTAGCTGTTTCCATGCTTGCCCCTTTTCCACCCAACTTCTGTTCAAGCTCGTAGTAATCATCAAAAATTCTCTCACGGTTTTTATAATCTAATATTTTATACAATTCATCTTCCAGTTTTTTTTCATTAAACTGATCTTGAATTAATTCTGTAACTGCTTCCTTATCTAAAATTAGATTGACCAAAGAAATATATTTAATGTTTTTAACCAGTCGTTTACCGATCTGATAGGAAATAACACTTCCTTTATAGCAAACTACTTCCGGTACTTTAAAAATAGCCGTTTCCAATGTTGCGGTACCCGATGTTACCAGTGCGGCATGCGATACAGATAATAAATCGTATGTTCTATTTTCAACAATAACTACATTATCTCTATTAATAAACTGTTCGTAAAATGACAGTTTTTGACTGGGCGCTCCACCAATAACAAATTGATAATCGTCAAATTTATCAACCATTTTTAGCATTACAGATAACATCTTGGCAATTTCTTGTTTACGGCTCCCGGGAAGAAGTGCAATTATGGGTTTATCATTTAAATTATACTCCGCTCTAAAAGATTGAATGTCTATTTGTACTCGATCGGCAACCGCGTCCAGCAATGGATGTCCAACAAAATGAACAGGAAATTTATGTTTGATTTCATAAAAATCTTTCTCAAAGGGCAATATCACATACATTTCGTCAACATCTCTTTTGATTTTTTTTATGCGATTTTCTTTCCAGGCCCAGATTTGCGGAGAAATATAATAATGAACGGAAATCCCATTCCGTTTGGCAAATTCAGCAATTCGCATATTAAACCCCGGGTAATCCACCAAAATTAACACATCCGGTTGATAATTTAATATATCCTGTTTACAGAATTTGATATTGTTTAAAATCGTTCTTAAATTCTTGATCACCTCCGCAAAGCCCATAAAGGCTAAATCACGATAATGCTTCACTAAAGTCCCTCCTGCCTCTTGCATTAAATCTCCACCCCAAAAACGAAATTCAGAATGCCTGTCTTCCAGCAAAAGTGCCTTCATTAAATTAGAGGCATGCAGATCACCTGATGCTTCACCAACAATAATATAATATTTCATCTATTCACTTTTTTGCTTTTCAACGATCGCGAGAAACCTGCTTATGGGAAACTGATCCCTTTCATTAGTCAATAACTATAATTAAATATCCTCCAGGCAAGCCTGCCTACTGGCAGTCAGTTTAAACCGAGTTTTAGCCTACTGAATCCGCCAGAGACGGAGAAGGAGAATTAAATAAACTGTAATAATAAAATTAATAGGGCTATTAAAAAACATGCCAGGAGTACACCCTTGGCCCTCATATCTTGTTTCTTTTTAATAAAAATAAAAAATACAAACAAATTTGGTATTGCAGCCAATACCAATACATTACCCAATAATTTTTGCTCCATAATTAATTTCACCGATTCGGTAAAACTATACTCTAAAGCATATTCTACATACAAATAAAACCCCGCCATAGTGGCAAAAATTGCTATAACAAATCCGATTAATAATTCTTTTTTCTTCATAGACCCCATGAATTTAATTGATTAATAAATTGATGTGCCGTAAGATCAAATTGCACTGGCACAATCGATACATATTTGTTCTCCAGAGCCCAAACATCAGTATCTTCACCATGATCCAGATCGACAAATTTACCGGTTAACCAGTAATATTCTTTCCCTTGCGGATTTACTCTTTTATCAAATTCTTCCACCCAGTTCGCTCTGGCTTGTCTGCAAATTTTAATTCCTTTAAAATCACTATTCACTAATTTTGGGAAATTAACGTTTAAAACGATACCATCCGGTAATCCATGTTCCAAAACCTGTAGTGCAATTTTTTTTATATAAGTCCTTAATCCATC
>PVMS01148892.1_pt1 | contig 13852 bp, 14 predicted proteins | sample 1853461 | NCBI WGS metagenome assembly PVMS01 (sample SAMN08582032, study PRJNA380276) | Marine sediment metagenome, whole genome shotgun sequencing project. | isolation source: ocean sediment barecode stripped | collected 2017 | reverse complement strand
TTACGAAGAACTGAAAAGTTTATTGGAAAATCCGGATGAGCATATTGGTGATGACATCAATACCGGTCTGCCAACAGAAGTTTCTTCTGAACAAGGTAACGTGGAGACAAAAGGTTTTGAAGATCTCCAGAAGTACATGCCTGAAGATATTGATTTTGATTTAATTGCTGAGTTTCTCACCGAAGGTTCCGATCTGATTGCAAATGCTGAAGAAGCATTACTGGTTTTAGAGAGCGATCCGGATGAAATGTCTGCTGTTGATACCGTTTTTCGGGCATTTCATACCGTCAAGGGGACCTCTGGTTTTCTTGAACTGACACTCCTTTCTAAAATGGGTCATTACGCCGAAACGCTTTTAAGCCGTGTGCGGGAGCGTGAAATACGATATGAAGGAGTATATGCAGATTTGGCTCTTCGAGCCCTTGACATGTTAAAGGACCTAATGAATGATGTTGAGACCTCGTTGAATGGGAGTCCTCTTTTAAAGCCGGATGGTTATGATGCGCTAATTGACGAATTGGAAAACCCGGAAGAGTGTGTAAGCTCAGAAAACCACACTGACAGTTTTGAGTCTCAAGCAGGTGATTTGGCCACATGCCAGGGGAAAAATAGACGTGAACAGACTGAAAAAGAGGAAACACCAAGGCTCGGCGATATCCTTGTGTCGGAAGGAAAGATAGAAAGAGAAAGGATTGAGGAGATTGTTGCAAATAAGGGAGATAAGCCCATTGGAGAAGCCATTCTAGAATGCAAGGCAGCGACAGCAAGTGATGTGAACCAGGCGATTCGTACACAATTTCGCATGAAAGGGCAAAACCAAAAAACAATTCAGGCATCAATTCGAGTTGCAACCGATCGATTGGACCGGTTAATCAACATGGTCGGAGAGTTGGTGATTGCGTATTCCATGGTCTCAGAAGATGATATTGTTGCAGGCTCCGATGATCATGAATTCCAAAAAAAAGTTTCACACGCCAGCAAAATAGTTCGAGAGCTTCAAAATATGACTATGTCGCTAAGGATGGTGCCTCTCAAGCCAACTTTCATTAAGATGAGCAGACTTGTGAGAGATGTATCCCGAAAGTTTGGTAAAAAAGTTAATTTTATCTTTGAAGGAGAGGATACTGAAATTGACAGGAATATGGCAGATGCCATTAAAGATCCACTTGTGCACATGGTTCGTAATGCTGTTGATCACGGCATTGAAAAGCCAGATGAAAGAGAAAAAATCGGAAAAGATAAAGAAGGAACTGTGAAGTTGTCGGCCTATCATTCCGCCGGTAGTGTAGTGGTTGAGATTGAAGACGATGGGAAAGGCCTCGATCGGGAGTTGATCCTTACAAAGAGCATCGAAAGAGGTCTTGTCAGTGAAGATGCAATACTCAGCGAAAGAGAAATATTTAACATGATTTTCGAACCCGGGTTTTCCACTGCCGAGGCTATCACTGACGTATCAGGGCGTGGAGTTGGCATGGACGTTGTGAGAAAAAACATTGAGGCCATCCGCGGCCAGACTGAAATTCAATCGGAGTTAGGAAAAGGTAGCCTCTTCCAAATGAGGCTTCCTCTTACTCTTGCGATTATCGACGGAATGGCTATTGGAGTGGGTCCCGAAACGTATGTAATTCCGACAACTTCAATTGTAACATCTATTAAGCCTGAACCGGGTAGCGTTTCAACCGTTCTCCATAAAGGCGAAATGTTAACCCTCCAAGGAAAGCTTATCCCTTTGTTTCGATTAAGGCACCTCTTCCATATTGATTCAGAAACTGAAAATAAAGATATCGGACTTGTGGTTGTTGTTGAAGAGGAAGGCCGGTTGGCCGGTTTGGTCATTGATGAATTATATGGTCGACAGCAGGTTGTTATTAAGACATTAGGGGAGACCATGCGTAATATACAAGGGATTGCCGGTGGTGCTATAATGCCGAACGGACGAGTGGGACTTATTATGGATGTGGGCGGAGTCGTCAAGCTTGCAAATACCTATGATGGAGAAAAAGTGAAGGCTGTTGCCTGATGTTAGATATTCGGCGTTTGAGTAGAAGTCATGAATCAGGGAAGGATATATAGCCAGGTGCCCATATTTTCAACGGAACTTTCTGATGATAATTTCAGAAAAGTAAGCAAACTGATATACAGTTTATGCGGGATCAATCTCACGGATGGGAAAAAGGCGTTGGTTCGTGCCCGCCTTGTTAAACGTCTTCGTGCTCTAAAAATGGGCAGCATAAAGCAATATATTAAATACCTTGAAAGCGAAAATGGTTCTAATGAAATGGGATTTTTGGTCGATGTAATGACGACCAACAAAACCAGTTTTTTTCGAGAAATTGAGCATTTCAACTTTTTAGGAAATGAAGTATTGCCGGAACTGAAAAAAAGGAGACTTCGATTCTGGACGGCGGCCTGTTCTTCAGGTGAAGAGCCATTTTCTCTGTCAATCCTATTGAGGGAAAAGCTCCCGAATATTGATTCAAAGGATGTTCGGATCCTTGCTACAGACATATCCATGCAAATGCTTGAGAAGGCTTATAATGGATTATACAGCATGGATACGATGGGGGCAATGCCTCCTCACTATTTAACAAAATATTTCACGAATGGGGATAAGAGGTTCAGTCACAGTTACAAGATAAACGATAATGTCAGATCCCTGGTTAGGCTTGCGTGGTTGAATTTGACGGCGTTATGGCCAATGAAGGGACCCTTCACTGTTATTTTCTGCCGAAATGTAATGATTTATTTTGATAAGCCGACACAGGAAAAACTTATCAATCGTTTCTGGAAGATTTTAGAACCTGGAGGATATCTTTTTGTTGGTCATTCCGAGGGGCTTTCTTCAATTTCTCATAAATTTGAATATATAAAACCTGCTGTATACATGAAGTCTGAATAACGCGAAAACTTTGTGTTTTGCGATTGAAATACTGAAAAGCTGCATTGGATATTTGAAAATGGATACGATGGTTAGGGTTCACTTGAGAAAAAGCTGTCGGTTTGACCTATAAATATATACCCTAACGTTGCAAAAAATATGAGTCCAAAACGCTTTAGATTAGGTCAGTCCCGCCTAAGGCGGGATTGGGCCATTTGCAGGGGTAGAAAGCGTATTAAACATACGGTGAAGTCCTGAAAATGGCCAAACGTCACTTGATGGCCTGATATAGAGCGAGCAGAGCGCTTTTGGGCCAAATGTTTTTGCAACGTTAGGGTATAGTCTTCAATTATGAAGACAAATTGACCAATATATCAAGGAAAATGAAACAGATCGTTGTAGTGGCTGACATGAAAATAGGGAAAAGAGGAGATGTGCTTGTAACCCATGCATTGGGAAGTTGTCTCGGTCTGATGGTATACGACCCGAAGAAAGAAATCGGTGGTTTGTTGCATGCAATGCTGCCATTATCAAAAATTAATTTGGAAAAAGCAGAAGCAAATCCTTTTATGTTTGTTGATACCGGGGTTGGAGAACTATTTAATCAATTGTACAAACTTGGCGGAAAAAAATCGAGGTTTGAGGTCAAAGTAATTGGATGTGCAGCCCCCTTGGGCGGGAATGAAATGTTTAAAATAGGAGAGAGAAATTATCTTGTCCTTAAAAAGTTATTATGGAAGAACAATATACTTATAACTGCTGAAGATATTGGTGGTACTTGCAGTCGTACCGTCTATTTTGATGTTTCAAAAGGCAGGGCAATCGTAAAAAGTGAAGGAAGAACGAATGAGCTGTAATGGAAAATGATAAGCGAAATATTTTCTCAACATTAAAAAATTTCCCGAGTATGCCTAGTGCTGCGTCTGAGTTACTTTCCATTATCGATGATCCGAAAGTAGCTGCATCTCAGATAGAAGATGTTCTGAGATATGATCCTGGTCTAACGGCAAATATTTTAAAGCTGTCAAATTCCGAATATTTTGGTTTATCAAATGAGGTCGGCTCAGTGAGGAGAGCCGTTGTTTTACTTGGAATAAAGAAAATGACACAAATAGTCATGACTTCATGCGTCAATGCCCTGATGGGCGTTAATGTTGATGGCTATGATCTTCCTCCAGGTGAACTCTGGCGTCACTCGATTGCTGTTTCAGTTGCAGCTGAATTACTAGTGAAGGAACTTAAAATTGAGTCTCAGGAAGAAGCATTTACCGCTGCGCTTCTTCACGATGTGGGGAAAATAGTTTTGTCTGATATTTTAAATGATAATTTAGAGTCTATTGAGACAAAAAGTTCTGAGGGAATACCTTTCCTTTCTGAAGAAAACGAAGTTCTCGGGACAAATCATGCTGAAATAGGTGCGCAGATTCTTAAAACATGGTCTCTTCCTGAAAATATTGTGAATGCAGTTAGGTGGCATCATGACCCTGATTCAGCTGAAGAATCTCATATTCTTATAGATGTTGTTCATATAGCGGATGTGTTGTGTATGATGATTGGAATTGGTGTTGGCAGGGAGGGCCTGAGATATAAACCTTCACCCGGCGCCACAGAAAGATTGGGGATCGCAAACAAACACCTTGAGATAGTAGCCAGCAAGACTCTGCAGTCTGTTGGCGAACTATCAGGTTTACTGGAATCCAGCCAATAGTGTTTTGTTCTGGTAAATAAGATAATAATACTATGTTGAGAAAATATATCCATAGGAGATTTTAGCAAAATGGAACTTAATGTCCTTATAGTAGACGACAGTAAAGTAATGCGGTCAATGATTTCAAAAACAATGCACATGAGCGGAATACCAGTTGGCGAAATTATTCATGCAGAAAACGGACAGGAGGGCATTGAGGCTCTCAAGGATAACTGGATAGACCTTGTTATTGCTGATATCAACATGCCTATCATGAATGGCGAGGAAATGATAAGCCGAATGAAAGAGAGCATAGATACGAGGGATATTCCAATAATGGTTGTTTCAACGGAAGGAAGTAAAAAACGGATTGATCGTATTGTGGAAAAAGGGGTTATTTTTGTACATAAACCTTTCACTCCTGAAATTTTCCGCGATAATATAAAAGCTATAACCGGAATTGGAGCCCAAAATGAATAATGAAATAAGTAAAACCATGTCACGTGTCGCTATTGATACGCTGGAGCAACTTGCCTTTATTTTTTCTTCTCCTTCAGAGGAAATTGATATGCTGACTCCGGACGCAACCGTTGCATCGGTTCCATTTTCTGGGCCTTTTTCAGGTCGACTAATGATGAAAATGGATGCATTGCCTGTTTTGGAACTGGTGTCGAATATGTTGGGAATCGAAGAAGATGAAATTGATTCTGAACAGAAACTCGACGCAATCAAAGAAACCTTAAATATCCTTTGCGGAAACCTGTTGCCGGAAATTGCAGGCAACCAGGATATTTTTAATATTAAGACTCCGCGCATTATTCCAAAAGAGGAGCTCATTGAGGACGAAAATGAAGAGGCCTTTGCTGCCACAGGTCTGTCAATAGATGACGAAATGTGTTCAATATATCTGTTTGTTGACGGCGACATACCTGAAGGAACGCTTGTGTCGGAGTAAAACTACTGAAGACCGAAATGAAAATTAGATTCACTTAGATGTTCAGAAAAAAGGACTGAACAATGATCAAAGTTCTTGTTGTTGACGATTCTGCCATCGTTCGTAAAGTGGTTACAGAAGAGCTTTCCAAATACAAGGACATCCAAATTGTAGGGACGGCTATTGACCCATATGTGGCTCGGGATAAAATTGTCAGACTTAAACCGGATGTAATTACCTTGGATATGGAAATGCCAAGAATGGATGGGCTCTCATTTTTGGCGAAACTAATGAAACACCTCCCAATGCCTGTGGTTGTTTTGAGCTCTCTTACGCCAAAAAACAGCGAAATCGCTATAAAGGCACTTGAATTGGGAGCAGTTGAGGTTCTTTGTAAGCCCGGCGCTGCATATTCCACTCACGACATCTCCAGGCCGCTTGTTCGCGCCATTAGAGCCGCTGCATGCGCCAGAATGGATTTTGATCTGGAAAAGGCCCAATATGTAGATGAAAAAGCCGATCTAAATAACCTTCTTCGTGAAACGACACATAAAGTTATTGCTATCGGAGCATCAACAGGCGGTACAAAAGCCATAGAAGCCGTACTCATGAAAATGCCTGCTACCAGCCCCGGGACTGTAATTGTACAGCATATGCCGGAAAGCTTCACTACATCTTTTTCTGAAAGACTGAATAAATCATGTGAAATGGAAGTTCGTGAAGCAAGAGATAAGGACCACGTTGTTCCGGGTGTAGCACTTATCGCCCCCGGAAACTTTCATATGATTCTTCGTAGAAGCGGCGCTAATTATCTGGTAAGGATAAAAGACGGCCCCCAGGTTCATTATCAAAGACCGGCCGTAGATGTACTGTTCCAGTCTGTTGCAAAAACTGCTGGAAAAAATGCGGTCGGTGTACTGCTTACTGGTATGGGTGTGGACGGAGCAAAAGGATTGCTGGCAATGAATCGCAATGGAGCTTATACTATAGCACAGGATGAAAAAACCAGTGTCGTTTTCGGAATGCCAAGGGAGGCTATAAAAATTGGGGCTGCAAAGAGGGTTGTGTCTCTTCAAAATATGTCATTTGAAATTATAAATGCACTGAATAACGAAAACAGAATTTCTGGAGCAGCTGCTTAATAAAAAAGTGCGCTACCCCTTTGACTTCTGGTTATGTTTTAAAGAATTTTCCGATCAATCTAAAAAGCACACTTAGGATGCAAATCATAGCGGGGCAAAATTATTATGGGCATATATTCAACTTTGAATATCGGAAGAGATGCCATTATTACCAGCCAGAGGGCAATTGAGCTAACTGGGCATAATATTGCTAATGTGAATACCCCCGGCTATTCCCGTCAGAGATTGATACTTCAAGCGAAGACCCCAATAGATATTGGAGTTGGTCAGATGGGCTCTGGAGTTGATGTAAATGGAATAGAGAGAATCTATGACATTTTTTTAGGTGATCAAATCAACAGTGCTGCTCAAGATCTGGGAAAATGGGAAGCACAGAGGAATTCGCTTGAAAGGGTAGAGATCATCTTTGATGAGTCATTAGGATTCGGGTTGAATAATGCAATGAGCGCCTATTGGGCTTCCTGGCAGGATCTTGCAAACAACCCTAATCTGCCTGCCGCGCGACAGATAGTCGTGGGCGAAGGAGAAAACCTTACAAACACATTCAACACCGTATATTCAGATCTGGTAGGAGTCCAGAGCGACCTTGATGCAAGCATATCGGTCGCAGTCGATCAAATAAACGGAATTGCAACACAACTTGATGATCTTAATCATCAAATAGCTCGGAGCGAAATATCGGGAAATAGTGCAAATGACTTAAGAGACCGTCGTGACCAATTGATGAAAGAACTTTCTGCGTTAATCGATTTTACATCTGCTGAAGCTAGTGATGGAAGTATAACTGTAACACTGGGTGATGGAAACAACCTGGTTGATGCTTCCGGCGCTAATACGCTATATGCCACAGATACGGATGGTGATACATTTTTAGATATTGCCTGGAGCGATCCTTCAGGAACAAATATTAACACGAACATTTCCGGGGGAAACATAAAGGGGTGGCTGGAAACAAGAGATGTTATTATTAATGATTATCTAACCAGCCTTGACACCTTGGCAACAACTATCCGAGACCAGGTTAATGCAGTGCATTCTGCCGGCCGTGCTCCTGATAATTCTCAAAACAACTTCTTCGTACCTAACGGAACCTTAGCCGCCGGGACTTTTGCAGTTAATCCGGACCTTGTTTCCGACTCTAACCTGGTCGCTGCCGGTGACACCTCTGACTCCGGAGATAACCGGACCGCCATCGAAATTGCAAGTTTACAGCATGGTGCGTTTTCAATTTCCGGAGATACTCAAACTTTTGATAATTACTATGGTATGCTTGTTAGCAATGTGGGAATTGATGTTAGAGATTCCAGCCAAAATTACGATTATCAATCTGCTGTTGCATCCCAGCTGGACAATTATCGAGAATCCATTTCAGGTGTTTCGCTAGACGAAGAAATGGTAAACTTGATCAAATTTCAGCATGCATATGACGCTGCAGCCAAGCTGATCAGTACAGTAGATGAAATGCTGGATACTCTGATCGCGATGGTATAATTAATTGATCTAATTAAACCATCTGTTTTGCAGGAGGTTCCAGCTTTGCTATGCGGGTTGGAGGGTGGTTATATTCTCTCGCCCGCTTTGCTAGAGCACGCAGAGATCGCAGAGGTAATTATTTCTTTGACTGATTTTTTGAGAGGAAAAATCAGTCAAAACGACTATGCCGTTCCATGGCAGTATTGACCACCGAGAATATTGGCAGTGAGGTGATTAAAATTATTATGTAACGCATTAGCGTTTAATCAGAATCATCCTCTCAAGGATTCTGATTAATAAACTCTGTGACTCTGTGATCTCTGTGAGAGATAATTAGTTTTTCATAAATAATTATCCTTTTAGGGCCACATTTAAACCCACCCTTTTAAGGGGTGTTTATTGACTTTCATTACTGGGGGGCACATGCGAGTAACAAATAAAATGACTTTCGAACTCATTACCAGAGAGCTTTACAGCAACCGGCAAATGCTCTTAAAAGCTCAGGTAAAAGTTACGACGGGGAAAAAGATCAACAAACCTTCTGATGATCCCATTGGGGCTCAAAAGGTGCTGGATTATAGAAGAATACTGTCCTCAATTGAACAGTACGAAAGAAATATTGCTCATGGTAAGAATCAGATTGAAATTACCGAGACCATCCTGGATCAAATGGATACGCTGCTTAACGAGGCACATAAGTGGGCTTCAGCATATGGAAGTGGTGGTATCGAAGCCGGCAGTGCTGAGGAGAAGGCTGCGATCACACATGTGAAGGCTTTGTATGATGATATCTTGAGCCTGGCAAACTCAAAAATTGGCAACGACTACATATTCGCAGGCCATGTAACAAATGCGGCTCCCTTTTCCCGTTCGGCCGATTATACTCCAAATGCTTATAATGGAGATGATGAAGATATTGCAGTACTTGTAAGAGATAATGTTGAGGTGAAAATAAATGCCACCGGTCAGGACATCTTTGAAAGGGGAACAGGGTCGGGTACTGATGTTTTTAATGTTTTAAAAGACTTGATAGACTCAATGGAAACCACACAGGATCCTGCCGCCGCATTCGCCGAGGCAGCAAACCTTAAAAGTGCGATTGCGCAAGTACAGGGCATAGTCATTGATATTTCGATACATCATGGTCGATTGGAATCCGCAGAAAACTATTTGCTCCAGTATGAATCAAAAATAAAGGATCTTCTTGAAAATACAGAAAATATTGATCCTGCTCAGGCAATAATAGAAATGCAGATGGCGGAAATAGCTTATATAGCCTCTCTCGAGACGGCTTCACGGGTCATTCAGCGGAGCCTGGTGGATTATCTTAAATAGTGAGACCTCGGCTTTTTTAAAAGGTCTCATAGTATGAATTCAGAAATGAAGAAATCAATTTTAAATATAACGTTAACATTTTTCGCTACTTTTATTGTCTGTAATCCCGGACTTTGTCTGGATGCAGTGGATATCGTGAAATTGAGTAATGCCGGAGTAAATGATGAAACGATTCAGACGATCAAAAGAGAAAAGATTATAGAAACATGTGCTTTTACCGTTCAGGAAATTCTGGAGCTTAAGGGGGCGGGACTGAGCAATGCCACCATCAGGGAAGTGCTTGAAAGTGCATCTTTCATGAAAGACGCAGAACCTATTGAATATGGTAAAGACATCAGGCCGATTAAATTCAGCTCCGTAAAAGACATAATCGATCTTAAACAGGCCGGTATCAGTGACGAGGTGATACAGGCGATTGTTTCCGGGACCAAAGAAGTCCACAATGAAGAAGAATACAAGCAAGCCTGGAACATGCTTGAAAATATGGGAATTATTATCGACAAACGGTGAACGGATGTGACTGACGTCGGTTAAGGGCTCGCGCAAAAATAACTTCACATTTTGGCATCTCATCTCCAGGTCATCTTATGCACCTGCCTTCCTATGTCACCCCTTTTTTTCTATTGGACTTTCCGACTGAATTCCTTCTTTTTAAATGAAAGGCAATCCATATCCGGTGTGCTTTTTCTAACGACCATGCTGGGAAGCCGCCTGCTTTTGAAGCCCATAGCGCGGCAGCCATGGGGGGTTCGTTCCTCCCACGTAACATAGTAGTGTTCACATTTATGGCAGTCAATAACCATTCCGAAACTCCGGTTGTTTTATTGTCCGCAGATTACACAGATTACCGCAGATTATAAAACAAAGGTGCCTTAGGGCTCGCGCAAAAATAAATTCGCAGAGCGCATCGTATTGTAAAACTATGGACTTTCAGTCCATAGTGGTTGAATTTAAAACACGCCTTATTCCAGCTTTTCTCATATAAACGCATCTTTCTAGAAGGCTGTCCGAGGATAGCAATTTTTTCCAAAATCGAGGAATACCCTAAAAAATTACCACAGGCGCCACGAAGTAATTGCCCTTTGGGTGCATATAGTTGATATTCCAAGGATAATTTATTAGGGCATGACGAGGAGTTTGGGGAAAAGAGCATTCTCAGACAGCCTTCTAGCGCTTTGAGTGGTAATCATCCCTGCATCCTTCGATGCATTGCTCACATTTTTCCAAAGGCAACTTTCCCGAAGAACAATAACTGGCAAACGACTTTAGCCATTTCTCTCCGGTTCTAGGGCACTTGTTAACAAAATCAAAGAAGCTTAACAAGCGTTCAAGGGATTTTTTATCAATTGCATGCTCCATTCGGCAGGCAGTCGCTTCTGCTGTTTGTTCATCGATTCCAAGAATATCTAAAAGGAGGCCTTTAAGTGCCGCGTGTCGATGGGATATTTCCTTAGCAATTATCTTGCCTTTATTTGTCAAGGTGACAAAACTGTAGGGCTCATAATTAATCATTCCCTTTTCGCCCAGATTCTTCAATGCGCTGGTTACCGAACCACGCTTTACACCCATATTTTCAGCAATGTCTTTTGCACGGGCAACCTTTTTTGTCATTTCAAGCTCGAGTATGACTTCAAGGTAATCTTCAAGGGTTTCTGAAAGCTTAGTGTTCTTTGGCATAGTTTATCCCTTAGGGTCTGGATGGGCACTAATTAGCTTGAAACATTTTATAGCAAAACTTAAATAGTAAGTCAAATAAAATAAAATACAACATGTCTAACAAACTATCTTGACAAATTACATTGTTTGCTTTATCAAACAATCAAAGACCCATTATTTCATCTGGATATATTCAACGCTTAGGGAAGGGCTGTAATTAAGTAAACTTGATGAGTTCGTAAAAAGTCCAATATCTGCGTTACGCTGCATCCTTCATCACTGCGAGGATAACTACGCCTCATTCCTCAGGATTTGCAAGCCTTGCTCTTGAACATTTTACGAAACCGTCGAAATTCGGACTTTTTACGACTTCATCAAACTTAGGGTGTTGAATAATTGCCCTGCATTAAACCACCAGCTCTGCTGGTGCGACCCTAAGAGGTTCGACCGGCCCTGGGTGCATTATACTTTGCAAGGCGATACCCTGCGTTTTTACAGTCAGATTTTTTTTGTTAAATTTTGTTTTACTAGTAGGCAGGTGCAATGAGAATCCATCCGGAAGACATTATTAAAGAAATCGAACAAAAAAGGAAGAAAGCAGGTGTTGTCATTGTAGGCAACATGAATGTTGGGAAGTCCTCTTTGTTCGCAAGAATATGTGGCCGGAAGACAACGAGTATCAATGTCGCCGGCAGTACGGTCTCGATTGTTTCCGGAAATATCAAAGGAACAGACCGAAAGATATTTGATACACCCGGAATCTTATCTATTTTCTCGGATAATGAAGACGAGAGAGCCTCAAGGGATATCCTCCTTTCAAAGAACATCGGTGGCATCATTCTGGTTGCAGACGCAAAAAGTATGACACGCTCCATTGCCATCGCCCTCCAGTATGCAGAATACGGCCTGCCAATGCTCTTTGATATCAACATGATTGATGAGTCCGCTCCCCGGGGAATCGAAATAGATTCTGAAAAACTCTCCGAAATACTCGGTATCGAAGTCTGCACAACTGTTGCCAGAGAAGGAATAGGGGTTCCCAAAGTACTCTCAGGTTTGAGAAAAATAAGAGTTCCTAAAAGGCTGATAAAATATCCCGAATTGATCGAAGAGTTTCTTGGAACGGTTGCAAAACTGCTTAAATCGGCTGATATATCCACCGAGGCCATAGGCCTTCTGCTGCTGGCAGAAGACAGAACTATTGAGGAGTATATAGAAGGTAAATTCGGGATTGGAATGCTTGAGCAACTCAAAGATCTGGCCGAGGATTGCCGTAGTGAGGAAACAAAATCCTTCGATATTATTTTATCGGAGCTTTACAACACAAAAGCCGGACAGATTGTGAATGAAATTCAGAAAGTTTATCCGCCATCCAAAAACCCGTTCCTTGTCCGATTCGGCGACTGGTGCACACAGCTTTCTACCGGCATTCCCATAGCCATAGTCGTGTTGTATGCCATGTATCTGTTTGTGGGTTCTTTTGGAGCAACCTATCTGGTCGACTCCATTAACAGTATCTTTTTCAAAGGATTTCTAATCCCATGGGCATCAAAGATTGTTGAAACCATACCGAGTGAGTTCATAAGAGATATGATTGTGGACCCCGATTTTGGGATTCTGCCTACGGGTGTCTTTCTGGCGTTGGGGCTCGTTGTCCCCGTGCTATTTTGTTTTTATATTGCCTTTAGCATACTGGAAGACTCTGGATATCTTCCCAGAGTATCGGTTCTACTGGACAAGTTGCTCCAGAAGATAGGCCTTAACGGAAAGGGTGTGATCCCACTTGTAATGGGTTTTTCATGTGTTACAATGGCCATTCTTACCACTCGAATGCTGGGTACAAAAAAGGAAAAAAACATCGTCTCATTTCTGCTTTTTCTGGCCATGCCATGTGCACCTCTTATGGCTGTCATGTTGATCATCCTTGAGAAGATGCCCCTATCCGCATCAGTGGCCGTGTTTGGTTTGATTCTTTTACAGGTTTTTATAGCAGGTTTTTTAGCAAACAAAATATTGTCGGGTTCGCGAATGCCCCTTTTTATGGAAATTCCCGCCATGCGTTTGCCAAAACCCTTTCAAATTTTAAAGATGTCTGCAACAAAGACCTATTTTTTTTTGAAAGAGGCCTTGCCGGTATTTGTGATTGCCTCGTTTATTGTATTCCTCTTTGAGAGGGCAGGGGGGTTGGCGCTGCTTGAGCAGGTTGCAGGGCCATTTTTTGCCAAACTCATGGGACTTCCTGAGAAAAGTATTCAGGTTTTTATTAAAGCAGTGATCCGCAGGGAGGTCGGCGCAGTAGAATTAGAGCATCTCAGCCTGACCTATAATAATCTCCAATTGGTCGTCAATCTGCTGGTGATGACGTTTATTATACCATGCATCAATGCAACCATTGTGCTATTTAAAGAACGGGGTATCAGAGTGGCGGTTGCGATTTGCACTACGGTTATCATTTATGCTGTTATTGTTGGAAGTATTGTTAATCATGTTTGCCTCTTTTTTGGTATTACGTTCACGTAACTTATCAGATTCAAATGAAGTCCTGAATTATACCGATATTGATCGCAAAGCGTACCTCAACTTTAGTTCACTTTAGGCACTTTAGTTCACTTTAGATCACTTATCAGGAGAAAAACCATGCTCACTGAAAAACAGGAAGAGATTCTGGAAGCCATATGGTGTGTCGGCGAAAACAAGAAGTATACCACTGGCGCTATAAGGGAAAGATGCATTGTCGATTTTGAAGA
>PVMS01123598.1_pt1 | contig 13857 bp, 12 predicted proteins | sample 1853461 | NCBI WGS metagenome assembly PVMS01 (sample SAMN08582032, study PRJNA380276) | Marine sediment metagenome, whole genome shotgun sequencing project. | isolation source: ocean sediment barecode stripped | collected 2017 | reverse complement strand
TGTCGTCAGGGATTTCTGTACCAGATGTCCTCTGAAAAGGCAAACGACGCCGGCCTGGTTTTCTTTTGACAAAGGGGACTTGGAGATACTATAAACTCCCAAAAAACTTAGGGAAGGAGAGTCGTGGACTACTTTCTGTGTGTGCTGGGCATGGTAATGATCGTCGAAGGTCTTCCTTACTTTGCCGTGCCTTCCAAGATAAGGATTTGGGTTCAGAGGCTTGTTGAACTACCCGATTCAAGTCTCAGGCTGATAGGGTTCCTCCTCATGATTGGGGGACTGGGTTTGATCTATTTGGGAAGATCCTAAAAGAAAAGTGCCTAGAGTGAGCTAAAGTGCTTAGAGTGCCTAAAGTTAACTCAAGTTTCGCACCCCCGATTCACACAAAGTTTACGACGGATCGGGCTTTGCCTTCAATCCGAGGCGCGAAGTCGGCAGGTCATGTCATTTTCCGAAAGGCGATATGTCTGTTAGTCCCGCTGCCGGCCGGCAGTGCCCCAATATTTGAGAGTTATGGCATAACGCCCTGTTTCCCAAAGGCAATTCGACACTCCCAAATATTGGGGCACCTGGCAACATGTTTTTCATATTGCCTTTCGGAAAATGACATGACTTGCCAGCGCGTTCAGTGAAATCAACACCACAAATTGTCCACGGTTCGCTCCGGTCTGAGGACGGCTCGTGCCAGAGGGTGCGAAACTTGAGTTAAAAAAACAATGCGCAAGGTAAAACTTTAGCGCACTTTAGTTCACCCTGGCCCCCTTCGGTCTGAGCTCAGGGTCGAAGACAGACCGGGCTTGTGGGCATAATAGGCTGATTCGTGCACGTAGCTTCCCATAGGCTTAGCAAGCTCATCTGAACATATAGCTCCAGGGCGGGCTTTAGGCTGCGCAATTTAGGAATCGCAAGACAAAGACAAATATGTACTCTTTACAGGACTACAACTACTCCCTCCCGGAGGAGCTTATTGCCCAGGCACCCGTACCTTCGCGTGATGAATCACGGCTGATGGTCCTGGAAAGGAAATCGCAAAAAATATCCCACTACTGCTTTGCGGATATTGTCCGGCTGCTCTCCCCCGGAGACCTTCTGGTCGTTAACAACACACGCGTGGTTCCGGCCCGCCTGACCGGAACCAAAGAGACTGGAGGAAGAGTAGAGGCACTGCTTCTGAACTATCCGGGGCAAGCCTCCGAGTCAAGACGGACGGGCAACCTGACCTGTGAGTGTTTGGTAAAGGCATCTAAGCCTCCGCGTCCAGGTTCGAAGTTGGATTTTAGTGGAGACCTCCACGCAGTTGTCCTGGGCGGGGCTCATGGATTGTACGAGCTGGAGTTCCGTTTCGAGGGGGACTTTGACACACTGATGGAGAGAGTCGGTCGGATTCCCCTTCCGCCCTATATTAAGCGAGATGGGACAAACTCTGCGCCCTGTGACGATCGAGTCTGTTACCAGACGGTATATGCCGAAAAAAAGGGGGCTGTGGCGGCCCCTACCGCGGGACTCCATTTTTCGGATGGACTGCTCAAGAAGCTGGCAAAGATGGACGTGGAAATCGTTCCAATAACCCTACACGTTGGTTATGGGACTTTTCTGCCGGTGCGGGTCCTGGATATCAGGGACCATCAAATCCATCCTGAGGCGTATGAACTCACGGAAAAGACTGCAGCAGCCATTAACAAAGCCAAGGATGAGGGGAGACGCATTATCGGGGTCGGTACAACCACTGTTCGCGTCTTGGAGTTTGCTTCCGACCCGGCTGGCCATGTCAGGGCCGGGTCTGGTGAGTGTGATCTTTTCATCTATTCAGGTTTTGAGTTCAGAGCAATTGACGCCTTAATAACCAATTTTCATCTACCCGAAAGCTCGCTTCTGATGCTGGTTGCCGCTTTCGCGGGCCGCGACTCTATTCTTAATGCCTATCAAGAAGCGGTTCGCCGAAAATACCGTTTTTATAGCTACGGGGATGCCATGTTGATTCTTTAGGCAAGTATCCAGTGCATAGCGTGTACTCCCAGCTCTCTGCGCTTTGCACTCTGAGATCCGTGGCTACGCATATAGTTATGCCCTTTTCATTTGACGTCATACATAAATCGCAAGAGACCGGCGCACGGCTTGGCAAGATGCATACCCCCCATGGCAGTGTCGAGACACCGGTCTTTATCCCGGTGGGGACACAGGCCACAGTCAAATCCCTGACCCCGGAAGATCTTTGCGACCTCGGTGTCCAGATCATACTGGCCAACACATATCATCTCTACCTTCGACCAGGTCATGATGTCATAAACAACCTCGGCGGGCTTCACCGGTTTATGAATTGGAACGGACCTATTCTAACCGACAGTGGCGGCTATCAGGTATTTAGCATGTCGAAACTGAGGAAGATTTCAGATGAAGGTGTCACCTTCCGGTCCCATCTGGACGGTTCAACACACCTTTTGACGCCGGAAAAGGCCATGGAGATTCAGGAGGCCCTCGGCTCTGACATCATGATGTGTCTGGATGAGTGCACTCCTTATCCGGCGACTCATACAGAGAGCAAGAGGTCCCTGGAGCTGAGTATCGACTGGGCAAGGCGCTCCAAGGAAAGTTGCAGCACGGGAAGCGGAGCCCTTTTCGGAATAGTTCAGGGAGGCATGTTTCAAGACCTCCGGGCTCATGGCGTTGAAGCTTTGACCAATATAGGTTTTGATGGATATGCCATAGGCGGCCTCAGCGTTGGGGAGCCAACTGAGCTAATGTTTGATATCTCAGCCTCCACCCTTCCTCTCCTCCCGGAAGCACTTCCGCGGTATGTCATGGGAGTAGGTACACCAGAAGACTTGGTCGAGTTGGTCTCTCTCGGCGCGGATATGTTCGACTGCGTCATTCCCACACGCAATGCCAGAAACGGACAGCTCTTCGTACGGACAGGAACGATCAACATCTCCAACGCGCGCTACCGAACCGATCAAGAGCCCATTGAAGCAGGATGCCATTGTTATACCTGCAAACAATATTCAAGGGCCTACCTTCGTCATCTTTTCATGGCAAAGGAGCTCCTTGCCTATCGTTTGAATACGACCCACAATCTCCATTATTTTGTGACGCTTATGCGGGAAATGCGGAATGCAATCCACCACGGGCAACTGGTCCGGTTCAAAAAGGATTTCTATTCACAAAGGACCAATTGAACCAGAAAAGCGACGGCATTCCCCGTACCGATAGAGTCGTTCTCAAGAATATGTTCCGTTTGGAACCATTATGAACGACTGCCGTAAAAGGAACATATTTTTGAGAACCGTTATGAATCCCAATCTATAGGGACATACGGGTTGCAAAAACCGATGATTACGTTTATGATTTTCTCGGATTGATGGACTCGTGAACAGTCAGCATACAAACGGCTTAGCAACAACCTCCAGATGCAAGGCGCGCACCTCTTCTCAAGCCGTCAGGCGCAACCCTGAGGAATGAGGCGTACATATAGTACGTCGCAATGATTCACTCTGTTAAATCGGCTCCGCCGTCTCGCGTAGCGAGAATTTAACAGGGCGGGGATGAAGGGCAACGCCGCAGATGGACTTTTTACGAAGCCGTCACCTAAAGGAGGACAATCAACATGAAAGAATCGGTTCAGGCGGCCCTTGATAAGATACGCCCCATGCTTCAGAGAGACGGAGGGGATGTTGAACTCGTTGACGTTGAGGGGGGTATTGTAAAGGTGCGCCTTAAGGGGGCCTGCAAGGGCTGTCCCATGTCTCAGATGACGTTAAAAAACGGCATCGAGAAACATCTCAAGCAGGAAGTGCCAGGGGTGGATAGTGTGGAGTCGGTAGAATAGCTGTCTCTTTTGCTGAACAAAGCCTTTGCGGAACCAGACACATATGCAGATAGAAGAGGAAATCCGGGTGACAGGATGACAGTAGCCGAAAAGATTCAGACGTGTCTGGAGAAATCCTCGTGGATCCGGAAGATGTTCGAGCAGGGAGCACAGTTAAAGGCAGAACACGGGGCTGAAAATGTATTCGATTTCAGTCTTGGAAATCCTAACCTGGCCCCTCCCGCCCGCTTCAAAGAGGTTCTGATCGAGGTAGCAGGGGCCTCAGGCGCCGGATACCATAGTTACATGCCTAATATAGGATACCCCTCTGTTCGCGAGGCAGTGGCTGAATTTCTCTCGGGAGAGCAGGGAGTTGAAGTCACAGCGAATGAAGTAATCATGACCTGTGGGGCTGCTGGTGCGCTAAATGTAATCTTGAAGGCGATCATAGACCCTGGTGACGAGGTGATCACACCGGCCCCTTATTTTGTAGAATACGGCTTTTACGCAGACAATCACGGTGGCATCCTCAAGATCGCGCCCACCAAGTCTGATTTCACCCTCGACCTGGAGGCCATCCAAGCTGCCATCACGCCGAGCACGAAGGCTGTGCTGATCAATTCCCCCAACAACCCTTCGCGTCAGATCTACGCGGAGGAAAGCCTGTTGCAACTGGGAACTCTCTTGACGGAAGAAGGGCGCAGACTCAACCGGACCCTCTATCTTATTTCGGATGAACCTTATCGAAAAATAATCTTTGATGGGGCGACCGTACCGAGTATATTCTCCTGCTATCAGGAGAGCATGATCGTTACATCCTACTCAAAGGACCTTTCTATTCCGGGGGAGCGGATCGGTTTTTTGGCCGTAAATCCCCAAGCGACTTACAAAGAAGATCTGTTGGCCGGCATGGCCCTCGCCAACCGGATACTCGGATACGTGAATGCCCCTGCCTTGATGCAGCGAGCCATTCAGTCTCTGCAAGGTGTCTCCGTGGATACGACAATCTACCAAAAGAAGAGGGACCTGCTGTGTGACGGCCTGTCAGCGTGTGGATACGAATACATAAAACCAAAGGGGGCGTTTTATCTTTTCCCCAAAAGCGTCGTCCCCGATGATGTCGCCTTTGTCAAGGCACTCCAGGAAGAACTAATCCTTACGGTGCCGGGAAGTGGCTTCGGGGCTCCTGGTTATTTTCGCATTGCGTTTTGTGTAGATGATGACACGATTACACGGGCTCTTCCCGGATTCGAACGGGTTTTGAAACGATTCTGATCATTATTTCATAAGAAATCCACGCTTTATAGCCCTGTATTTTCCGAGCGCTCATCATGGGAGTATTTCTCTTGACAGTGCCCCCTTTTTTTGTAACAAATCAGGATGTTATTAGTTTACACCTTTCTGTCGGTCTCTGTCCTCCATGGCATGGCGTATACGCATGCCATTTTTGACTGAACTCAAGAAGAGACGTTTCTTAGACAGACCGTTCATCACCGTTGAAAGACAGGCGAAGGTCACAACCGGCAATGCAATCGAACGAAACCAAAGAGGGTGAAGTCCTATTAGAACTTGAGGACATCAACATGTCTTTTGGCCGGGTAGGTGCGTTGGCTGGTGTCAGTCTCCGGGTCAGAAAAGGGGAGATCTATTCCGTTATCGGCCCCAACGGAGCCGGCAAGACGGTCATGATGAATTGTATAAACGGGCTCTACCATCCGCAAAAGGGAAACATCTACTTCAAGGGGGAAAAAATCAACAAGCTCAAGGCTTATGAGCGTGCCAAACTGGGAATCGCCAGGACCTTTCAAAAAGTGGAGGTGTTTGGCGGTATGACTGTACTGGGCAACATCCGCCTTGGTCGTCATATCCATCTCAAATCAGGCATTGCCAGCGGGGCGTTGTATGTAGGCAAAACCGCGCGTGAGGAGGTAGAACATAGGGCCTTTATTGAGGAAGAGATTATTGATCTCTTGGAGATTGAACATATCAGGAACAAACCGGTCAGCATGCTTCCGTACGGGCTTCAGAAGCGGGTCGAACTGGGTCGGGCCCTGGCCTTGGAACCGGAGCTTCTGATCCTTGATGAGCCCTTGGCCGGCCTAAACCTGGAAGAAGTGGAGGACATGGCCCGCTTTATTATAGACATCAACGAAGAAGAGCGATGGAAGCTTACCTGTATCCTTGTGGAGCACGACATGGGTGTTGTCATGGATCTTTCTGATCAGGTCTTTGTACTCAACTTTGGGAACAAGATCATGGATGGCACGCCAGAGGAAGTCCAAAGCCACCCCGAGGTGATCAAGGCTTACCTTGGCGAAGAGGATCTCTATGCCACAAGACGATAAAAAAGGGCGCTCGGGCACGGAGATTACGAAAGACCTGACGATTCCCAAGCTCTTCCGCGAAAGCCCAGCCAAGTTTGGCAAAAACACGGTGGCCATGCGGGAGAAGGAGTTTGGCATCTGGCGACCAATCACCTGGCATGACTACCTGGAGAATGTCAAATACCTTGCTTTGGGTCTCATCAGCCTTGGCCTGAAGGATGGAGACAAGGTGGCCATGATCGGTGACAACCGTCCCGAAGGGTTATGGGCCGAGATGGCGACCCTGTGTGCCCGTGGGGTTGCAGTATGGCTCTTCCAGGAGTCCCTTGTGGAAGAGGTCAAGTATATTGTTGACCATTCCGACACGAAATTCCTGTTCGGTGAGGGTCAGGAAGAAGTGGACAAGGCCATCTCCATATTCGATGAATGTCCGAAGTTGGAAAAAGTCATATGGGATGACCCCAAAGGGATGCGAGACTACGACCAAGATTACCTCATAAGCCTCAAAGAGGTTCAGGCTCTGGGCAGGGAACTGGACAAGAAGAAACCGGGTTTTTTTGAAGATACGATCAACAAAGGCCATGGCGACGAAGTGGCTCTGCTCTTCTATACCTCAGGCACTACAGCACTTCCCAAAGGGGCCCTCCTTTCTCACTATAACCTGCTGAGCATGGGCAAGAACCTCATGTCGGTCGATCCATGCTTTGATACCGACGATTTTGTGTCATATCTTCCCTTTGCCTGGATCGGCGAGCAGATGATGTCGATTTCGTGCGGTCTCCAGATAGGATTCACAATCAATTTCCCGGAGGAGCCCGAAACAGCACAGGAAAACATCCGTGAGATAGGCCCCCATGTGATGTTTGCGCCCCCTCGTCTGTATGAACAAATGACCCGCACGGTTCAGGTAAAGTATCTGGACGCCTCTTGGATCAAGAGGAAGGTCTTTGAACTGGGGACCAAGATCGGGTATCACGTTGCCGATCTCAAATTTCAGAAAAAGTCAGTCCCTTGGTACTGGAGATGCCTTCAGTGGTTTGCATACTGCACTGTGCAAAAGAAGCTTAAAGACCACCTTGGACTGAGCCGTGTCCGGTATGCTTACTCCGGGGGTGCAGCCATGGGCCCGGATCACTTTCGCTTTTTCCACGCCTTGGGAGTAAACCTGAAACAGATTTACGGGCAGACCGAAATAGCCGGTATTTGTGTGATCCACAGAGACGGAGACATCAAGTTTGACACAGTCGGCCTTCCTATTTCGGAAACTGAGGTGAAGATTACGGAGGAAGGGGAGATTATTTCCAAGAGTCCGTCTGTCTTCCTGGGCTACTACAAGAATCCTGAGGCCACAAAGGAGACCCTGCGGGATGGTTGGCTCTATTCCGGCGACAGGGGGTTTATTGATGAAGACGATCACCTGGTGGTCTTTGACCGTTCCAAGGATGTCATGACACTCAGGGATGGCCGGCCCTTTTCACCCCAGTATCTGGAAACTCGCTTGAAGTTCAGCCCGTATTTGAGAGATGCGTGGGTCGTCGGCGACAAGCGAGATTTCGTGGTAGCGGTTACTTGCATTGACTATCCGGTGGTTGGAAAATGGGCCGATGAAAAGAAGCTCAACTACACAAGCTATCCAGAGCTTTCACAGAAGCCTGAGGTGTATGATCTGGTCGGAAAACAGATCCGACAGGCCAACAAAGATCTGCCTGAGGTGGCCAGAGTCAGAAGGTTCGTCAATCTATACAAGGAATTTGATCCGGATGATGATGAGCTTACAAGGACACGAAAATTGCGCCGTGCCTTTGTGGAAGAAAAGTATGAGGATATCGTTGAAGCCCTATATTCCGACACGGAAGTTGTGCATATTGATACCACCATTACCTATGAGGATGGGAGAAAGTCCCGTATCAAGACCGATCTTCATATCCAGAGAGTTGCTGGCGACTGAACTCAAGGAGTAAGGCCTATGGACGTCTTTTTGATGGCTCTGACGACAGGTATTATGGTTGGCGGTATCTATGCCTTAATTGCGCTCGGATGGGTCTTAATCTATAAGTGCTCTGGCGTGCTGAATCTGGCAATGGGAGAGCTGACCCTGATCGGTGCGTACGTTTCTCTGAGCTTCTATTCTATGGGCTTCCCTTTCCTCCTGTCGCTCCTTTTCTCTTTGATCATCGGCTTTGTTCTCGGGATCCTGACTGAAAGGATCTTTCTGGACAGACTCATAGGAGAACCGATCTTGTCGGTCATCATGGTGACCGTGGGACTCTCTTTCTTCTTCAAGGGGATCGTTGAACTGATATGGGGAACCGATACCCGGGTCTTCACGCCGCCCGTTTTTCCATTGGAACCGATCCGGATTGGGCCTCTGGTCATCGGTCAAGTATACCTATGGAGCTTTGTTGCGGCCATTGTTCTTCTTGTTATCTTCGTAGGATTTTTTCAATACACCCGTTGGGGCCTTGCCATGCAGGCCACGGCCGATGATGAAATGGCCGCGCTGTCTCTAGGAGTGAGCGCCCGGTTTGTTTATGCCACGGCCTGGGCTATCGCCTTTATGGCTGCCGGCGTTGGAGGCACCCTTTTGGGGAACATCAATGGCCTGAATATCTCCGTGGGCTACCTCGGACTACTGGTCCTGCCCGCTGTAGTACTCGGAGGCCTTAATTCAGTGCCCGGGGCCATCGTGGGCGGCATCATTATCGGTGTGTTGCAAAACCTGGCCGGGACTTATCTGGATAAGTACTTTCCAGGCGGTGTAAAGGAGATTGCCCCGTTTGTCTTTATGGTTATCTTCCTGCTCTTTAAGCCTTACGGACTCTGGGGCTGGGAAAGAATTGAAAGAGTATGAGAAGTTTGAAGTGCCTAAAATGCCTAAAGTGAGCTAAGGTTATCACGACAAGAACTCAAACTTTAGGCACTTTAGATCACTTTAGTGCATTTTAGGCACTCTGTTGCGGGAGCGTTTTTATGTCGACAACATTTTTGCCCTGTAGCGTCTATCACGAAGACTACACTCAGGATCATGCCTGGTGGCAGACAAAGTTCATCAGGGGAAAGATGATTCTGCTCCTTTTCCTCCTATTCGCGGTCATCCCGAAGTTTGCGGACCCTTATTTGCTCAGCGTCTGCAATCAGATCGGGTACACGATCCTGGGAGCGTTGGGAGTACAGCTTCTGATCGGTTATTGCGGCCAGCTCACTCTCGGCCACGCGGCGTTTCTCGCGGTAGGCGCTTACACGAGCACATTGCTCGTCTTGGAGTTTCCGTGGCCCAAGTTCTTGATGGACTGGGGTCTTGCATACCCGATCAGTATCATCGCCGCCGCTGTGGTCGCTGGGCTCTGGAGTGTCCTCTTTGGGCTCCCCTCGGCCAGGGTCAAAGGATTCTATCTGATATTGACGACCATGGCTGCGCAGTTTATTACAGTTGATTTTGTCCTCACGCAGTATGTGAGCCAGATCGGAGGTCGGGGCCAGGCCTTTTCCTTGCCCCCAGGAACCATCAAGGTAGGGCCGTGGGTGATTGATAGCGACCTGAAGGTCTATTTCATGATGGTTGTTTTAGTGATCCTGTGCGTAATCGGCTTGGCCAACTTGCTCCGCTCCCGTGCGGGAAGGGCCTGGGTAGCTATCAGGGATAATGACATTTCAGCCGAAGTCATGGGGATCAATGTCTTTAAATATAAGCTCCTCGCCTTCTTTGTAGCCGGGTTCATAGGTGGAATCGCCGGGGCCTTCTGGATCAGCAACCTGGCGGCCCTCAGCCCCGAGCATTTCCCCTGGTTCTGGTCCCTTTGGCTGGTTGGCGTGATTCTCATTGGCGGGGTGGGATCCATACATGGGGCTATCTTCGGCGCCATATTCATGGTAGTGGTTATGGAGGGTTTACAACTCGCCGTGATGCCCCTTGCGGACACCTATCCCAAGCTGCTAATGGACTTTCTCTTTATCAAGGAGGCCGCCTTTGGCTTGGCCATCTGCGCCTTTTTGATATTTGAGCCGGATGGCTTGGCTTATCGCTGGTGGCAGATCAAAAACTATTTCAATCTGTGGCCGTTTTCGTACTAATAGCGTCACACCTGCGTTTTGTGATGCGTAAGGTTTGCGTCTTTTCCGGTTCTTAATGAAGCTCCCTGCAGCAAGCTGCAGGGTATCAAAGCGAAATTCGCCGAAGCCAACCCGCCTTCGCTCTAAGAGCTACGGCGGGTTCACCTTGCCCTTCATCCCCGCAGCAAGCTGCAGGGTATTCGGGCGAAGGCGAATAAAGGAACAACCAAAAGCTATCCTTAACAATATCTTAAGAAAGGAGGGATCACTAATCGGTTTAGGTAACAGTTAGCGCTTGGAAAGTCTTTCTACTAATAATCAGGGAGGAAATTATGAACACGAGAAATCTGTGGTTCAAGCTCTTTGTACCGTTGTTTGCCATGGGCATCCTTATCGGCCTTTCGACCACCGCAGGGGCTGCAACGATCAATATCGGTTCTCTGAACGATATGACAGGTGCTACCTCTGACGTTGGCAAGGACTATGCTCTCGGCATTGCTGAGGCCATCCACTACGTGAATGATATGGGAGGCATCAACGGCAAGAAGATCAAGCTTTATCAATTTGATTATGGCTACCGTGTGCCTGAGGCCCTCACTAAGTACAAACTGTTCAAGCGACTTAAGTGCGTGGCGGTCCTTGGATGGGGGACCGGGGACACCGAAGCTCTGTCGCCCACTATAACCAGGGACAAGATGCCTTATGTGTCAGCCTCCTACTCAGGCCACCTGACGGATCCCAAGAAGACACCTTATAACCTGTTTTTTGCTACGGATTATTCCACCAACGCCAGGGCCGCAATCACGGCCTGGTTCGACAAGAAGTGGCCAAATCACAAGGATTACGGAAAAAGAAAGCCACGCTTTGCCTGCTCCTACATGTTTGCATCCCCGTACTGCAGCGCCCCCATCAAGGCCATCAAGGATCAGGCAACCATCCTCGGCTTTGACATAGGGTCTGATCAGGACGTCTCTCTTTTTGCCATAGACACCAAGAGCCAGGTCCTGGCCCTGAAAGAATTCAAGCCTGATCTGGTCTGGCACGGCAATACCACCATGTCCGTGGCAGCTACCCTGAGAGATGCTTACTCCTTGGGCCTGGGCGCAGACCATATTGTGAACAACTGGGGGTATGACGAGAACCTGCCGCGGTTGGCCCGCGAGGCGGCCGAAGGCGTCATGGGAGTCGCGGTATGTGCCTTTTTTGGCGAAGACGTCCCCGGTATGGACAAAGTCGTGGAGTACGCCAAGAAATACAACCCTGGCATCCCTGCGGAAAAACGGCTCATTCGGACCGTACAGGGCTGGGGAGATGTGCTGATACTCCGGGAAGCCTTAAAGAGGGCGGACAAGGCTGGAGACCTCGGTGGTGAGAGCATCCTGAAGAACGGTTTTGAGACGTTCAGGAACGTCGACATCGGCTTAGGGGCACCACCGGTGACCTACACGTCCACTGACCACCGAGTCGCAGGCCAGGTTCCTATCTACGAGTGGAAAGATGGGGCATTTCGTCTGGTTGAGCGAGTCGACTTAAAGGGCCGCTGGCCGGACAAGTGGGCCAACGAGTGGCTCGGCTGGTAATCCTTAGACTCCAAGGAGGCCAAGGCCTTGTCAGGGCAAGATCTGATCCTAAAGATCAATAATATTGAGGTCAAGTACCACGAGATCATCCTGGTCCTGAAGGGAGTTTCCATTGAAGTGCCCAAAGGAGGTATTGTGGCTCTCCTTGGGGCCAATGGAGCTGGAAAGAGTACCACCCTCAAGGCGATCTCCGGTCTGTTGAAGCATGAAGACGGGGAGGTCACTGACGGGTCGATTGAGTTTATGGGCGAGAGCATTCACAGACTGGGTGCAGAAAAGATCGCCAAGAAGGGCATCGTCCAGGTGATTGAAGGGCGAAGAGTCTTTGAACATCTTACCGTAGAGCAGAATCTCAAAGTGGGCGCCCATATGAGAAGGAGAGGCAAGTCCGTCAAAGAGGGGCTTGAGGTGGTGTATCACTACTTCCCGCGACTGAGAGAAAAACGCAATGAGGTCGCTGGGTTGGTCAGCGGCGGGGAGCAACAGATGACAGTTGTCGGCCGCGCCTTAATGACCCGCCCCAAACTGATTCTCCTGGATGAACCGTCAATGGGCCTCGCCCCCCTACTCATCCATGAAATCTTCAATATTATAACCCGACTCAATCGAGAGGAGAATATTTCGATCCTTTTGGTAGAACAAAATGCCAAGCTTGCCCTCAGTGTTGCTCCGCATGCTTATGTTATGGAGAATGGCCGCATCGTCATGGACGATACAGCAGACAAGCTCCGGGAGAACCCTGACATCAAGGACTTCTACCTCGGCTTGACTGACGTTGGAGGTCGCAAGAGTTTTCGGGATGTTAAGCACTACAAACGAAGAAAAAGATGGCTCACCTAACCATGAACAAGGGGCTACGCCCCGCAGGGAGTATTGGAAAAATAGAGTGCTGTAGTGATGTAATAATGACGCTTTGTTTACTAGCCACTACTCCAACACTCCCATTTCAGTGGCACAAACCAAGCATCATAAAGAGCTCATTGATGTGAATAAGATGTACACATCAGAAACGATACAGTAGGGAGGTTACAAATGCGCAAGAGATCATTAATACTAATAGGTTTTACTGTTGTGGTTCTCGGCACCCTTTTGGTGGCCTGTGCCACGGTGCCGGCACCAACCGAAAAGAATTTCAAGACCCCGGTGGTTACCCTGAACTCGGTGGAGGTGGCTCACTACTGGGGATGGTGGTACTACTCAAAAAAGATAGAGCCGACCAAGGGGAAGGCCGGCGACTACGGAGCCCCCCTGGATCTTGCCTTCATCTTTGACATTGAAAATCCTAATGCTTTTCCGGTGATGATGGAGAATCTCAAATTCACTATCGCTTTTGAGGAGTTTGACCTCAACACTGTCGCTTCCACAGAGACTCAATGGATACCTGCCGGCAAAACCAACCAGGTGCGTGTGCATGCCATGTTCGACGGCAGGCAATCCCTGCTGAGCCTCCTGGTCACAGGCGGGTTTAAGCTTCAGGAAAAGGGCATGGGCACTGGTGCCGGAGCAGCCCTTAAACAGCTGGGAACCTGGTGGGAAGAAATCCCCGGGTTCTCTTTTCCAGTCCATGTGAAGGGGGGGTCGGCCCTCTTCAACGCAGACGGGTTAATGACCGTGGCCAGCTTCAGCGGGACATTCCCTTCGGAATAATACAAAGAGACGTGTGCATGTCCAGAGACAAGGGCATGCACACGTCTTTTTTGACCCAAAGTAATCTGTTGAACGGTCGCGGTTGCGCGGCTCGTTTAGAGCGTTTCTAAGAAATATGTTTCGTTTTGAACCATTATTAGAAAGATTGCCGTAAACGGAACATATTTTGCAACCACTATAGCGCAACGCTTGCGCCACTGACAAGTGACGTAACGAGCCCCAAATCCACCGCCAAAAAAACGAAGCACCAACAATAATCGATACCATTGCAACGGGTTATCTCAGAGAGGGGCCGTCGAAATCTGTCACCTTACCGAGTTAGTTGCGAGGCTATTCTTTCCTTCGTTTTTTTGGCCCTTCGGGTCTGCCGATTTCGCCGGATCTTCTTTGTTGGTGGGCACTTGAAGTACCTTAGTACGTCGGCGCACCCACCGCCGCGAATCTCCGGCAAACT
>PVMS01042535.1_pt1 | contig 13858 bp, 10 predicted proteins | sample 1853461 | NCBI WGS metagenome assembly PVMS01 (sample SAMN08582032, study PRJNA380276) | Marine sediment metagenome, whole genome shotgun sequencing project. | isolation source: ocean sediment barecode stripped | collected 2017 | reverse complement strand
TCGACGAGATCGGCAATGTCGTAACCGCGGTAGGTCAGTCCCGAGCCCTCCTGGCCAACAGTGCAAAGTGCTGTCTGGCCCGCGGTAACTCCTGCGAGCCCGCCTGTCTTATTGTCGCCTGCCATAAGTTCCGCCTTAGTCGTTCCCTGTCTCCAGCCCTTCTGCAGAGAACAATTCGTCGAGCTTGTCCTCGTAAGCCTGGTAGCCCAATACATCGTACAGTTCCGCACGCTCCTGCATGTCGGCTAGCGATGCTTGCTGCGTGCCTTGTGCGCGCACTGTTTCGTAAACCTGTAACGCCGCCTTCGACATCGCTCGAAACGCGCTCAACGGATACAGCGCCATCCGTACACCGACCTCAGCGAGTTCTGCCGTAGTGAATAATGGCGTCTTGCCGAACTCCGTCAGATTGGCAAGCACGGGCACCTTGATCGTATCCGTGAATTGCCGGTATTCCTCAAGCGTCATTAGCGCCTCGGCAAAGATCATGTCGGCGCCTGCTTCAACATAGGCCACCGCCCGGTCGAGTGCGGCTTGCTGACCTTCCACCGCATGCGCATCCGTACGCGCCATGATGACGAAATCACTATATTCGCGGCCATCGACCGCGGCCCTTATCCGATCGCACATTTCGCTTGTTTCAACTAGCGCTTTGCCCGGCCGGTGGCCGCAACGTTTGATCGCCACCTGGTCCTCGAGATGGCAGCCTGCTGCACCGGCGCGGCTCATCTCCGCAATCGTTCGGGCGATCATAAACGCGCCGCCCCAACCGGTATCGGCGTCGACCAGTAGCGGCAAATCGCTGGCATGGGTAATGCGGCGGATGTCTTCACAAACATCGCTGAGCGTCGTCATCGCCAGGTCGGGCAGACCGAATGAAGCATTCGCGACGCCCGCGCCCGACAAATAGATCGCCTTGAAGCCGGCTCTCCCGGCTAACAATGCCGTATATGCATTGATGGTACCGGCGATCTGCAGCGGCCGCTCTGCCTCAAGCGCCGCCCGAAATTGTGCTCCTGCGCTCATACGTCACACCCTCCGAGGTGGTTGCCGATGAAATTTTAATCGAGATTAAAATTATCGGAGGGCGATTCTAAACCACCGGAGGGTCCATTCCCAAATTCCGCGCACGCTCAATTGGGCGCGGGCCATGGGCGGGATGTTTATCGACCGAAGTAAAGCGCAGCGCAGCGAGCCATGAGGGAGAGAAATATGTCGCCTGTGACCTGCGCCTAGCCAATTCGTACGACGGTGCGCCCGGTGACGGCGCCATCGATGTAGGCCTGGAAATACCCGGGTAGCTCGTCAAAGTCGATAATTCGATGGCCAATCGTGTCCAGGTGGCGTGGCTTCAAATCCCCGCCGATTCGTGACCATACTGCCAGCCTGATGTCGCGTGGCGTATCGACCGAGTTGATGCCCAGCAGGCAGACGGCCCTCAGGATAAACGGCAATACCGTGGTATTGAGCTTGTAGCCCGCAGCAAGCCCGATGCTTGCGATATTGCCGCCATAGTTCATCGTGCGCGTTAGCCAGGTCAGGTAATCGCCGCCCAGGTTGTCGATGGCGCCGGCCCACCGCCCTTTTTCCATCGGCCGCTTGCCGAGGTCGATCTCATCGCGGATCAACACGCTGCGCGCACCGATGCTTTTGAGGTAATCAACTTCATCGGCCTTGCCGGTGACGGCGACGACTTCGTAGCCACGCCCATCGAGCATATCAATTGCAACGCTGCCAACGCCGCCGGTCGCCCCGGTGACCGCTACAGGCCCGTTCTCGGGAAGCTGTCCATTCTGTTCCATGCGATGAATCGCGAGCGCCGCTGTATAGCCGGCCGTTCCAATTTGCATCGTTTGCAATGGCGTCATGCCCTCGGGGACGGATACAACACTGGTACTGTCCACCCGGGCGTATTCGGCGTAGCCGCCATCGCAGGTCTCACTCAGTCCACAGCCATTGACCAACACTTCTGTGCCCGGCTCAAGACTGCCCTCGTCGGAGCTCACCACGGTTCCCGCGAGATCGATACCGCCGACCAATGGATAGCGGCGAAGAATTTTTCCGGTGCCAGTCGCAGCCAGCGCATCCTTGTAATTGATTGTCGAGTGGCTGACTTTAACGACGACGTTGCCTTCGCTTAAATCGTCTATAGAGAGCTCTTCAAAACCGGCCACGATGTTGCCGTCTTGTTCGTTGATTCGGTATGCGCGAAACTTATCCATGCTTATCCCTCAGTTCCTATCCAACCACACCTCAATGCCTTGCGTGTTCAGTTTTACATCAATATTCAGAATTGACCACATCGTATCGCGATCACCTTTGAAGCCGTGGTCTGACAGTCCCTCAACAAAGTATTCGAAGATGGCCGTCTGCAGGGCTTCGGTTCGCTCTTCAGCATTCGCATTCGCTCGCGCTATGGCGACCAGCGCATCGATTCCCTTGTGCATGTCTGCTGCGAGCCTGTCGAGACCGCCGACCTGACTGTAGTGCGTCAGATACACGTGCTCAGGCTCATACGACATGATCCGATCGACAGACTTATGCGCCTCTTCGGGATCGAAGTGGACGGGTGTCGTCGTCGGAAAAATAAATTCGCCTGCGGCCGTGTCGAGTTCACGATACGACACGCCAAAACTGTCGCCCGTAAATACGCCCTTGGATGTTGGGTCACTCAGACAGTAGTGGTGGCGCGCATGACCTTCAGTATAAAACGCTTGCAGTTCGCGGCCATCCAACTGGTAACGTTGGCCGTCCTCGGCAATGTCAATGCGGTCAGCATCGATGGGTCGAATAGTGCCGTACATCTCTTGCGTTGTTTGCTTCCCATAGACGGCTTCAGTGCCTGCAATTAATTTGGTCGGATCGATCATATGAGGCGCACCGCGCGGATGCACAATGCAACGTGCATTCGGTAATTGCTGCAGCAACTCTCCGGCGCCACCCGCGTGGTCGAGATGAATGTGTGTCAGGAAAACGTAGTCCACATCACCTGGATCGAGATTACGCTGCTGCAATGCAGCTATCAGTAAAGGCACGCTGCTGTTAACGCCAGTATCGATGAACGCTCCATGGCCACCTTCGACGATAAGGTGACTAGCGTCCTGCATTGGCCGCGCATACTCGGTGTCGATGGCTGCGATACCGTAATCGAATGTTGTGACATGTGGTTGCTGGTCTGTCATCGGCGTTACTTTACTTCCGTCGTCCGTAGCCCTTCAAGGCTCGAGAAGTATTTCGCCAGCAACGCTACGGTGTCATCGGACAGTGTCGAGACCAGCGACTCCATGACAGGGTCCTGGCGGTTGCCGTTGCGATACTGATTTAGCGCATGCACGAGATAGTCCTCATGCTGGCCCGCGAGCGTCGGCCAACCCGGCGACAAGCCGATGCCATTTTGCCCGTGGCACGTGCCGCAGTTTCTCACCGCTTTGAAGCTGCCGTCAGGCGAGCCACCCGCGGTTACAGTCTCGTTGCCAAGGCTGGCAAAATAGGCGGCAACATCCGCCATTTCCTGGTCGGTCAGGGTTCCCGCCAGTGCGGCCATCGTCGGCTCCCGCCGAGTTCCGTCACGATAAGCCTTCAGCGCAACAAGCAGGTAGCTGGCTTTCTGCCCACCGAGCTTGGGTACCCGGTAGACCGGATCTGCGTTGCGATAGTCTTCACTGCCGTGACAGCTAAGGCAGCTGTCGCCCAGCATCTCGCCACGCACCGCGTCGCCCGCAGCCACAGCTTGCGGCACAGAATGCCCGGTGGTAACGACCAGTACTACCGCGGCAATCGCTGTTTTATATTTACTGATCACTTGTAATCGCATGCTAGCATCACCGCCTCTCCACGGTCGCTTGAAGGATTCGCCATGAAAAAAAGTGTTGTCGCGCTGCTGATTATTCTGGCTATGGTGGTGCTCATCTCGCCGGGAATTATCGGACGCCTCGCTGAAAAAAGCGTGGACGACAACCTGAATTGGGCCGCGGCCGAACGCGACGACATTGTTGTCACTTCGACCGGCTTTGATCGTGGCTGGTTTACGTCCGCAGGCCAGCACCGCGTTGAACTGCACGAAGGCGAGCTGCGAGACATGCTGTTCGGTGCTTCTGATATGGCCGCAACGGATCCGCTCCCGGTACTGATCATCGACACGCACCTCGATCATGGCCTGATTCCCGTGTCATCGTTGGCCCGGGACCATGGTTCATTGATGCCTGGCCTCGGCAGCGCCGTATCAACGCTAAGCATCGAATTTGCGGACGGTTCTGTCGTCGACCTTCCAGGTACGATTTTCAGCAACGTCGGTTTGACCGGCGCACTGGAATCGAATTTTGTGCTTGAGCCCGACGGCGTTGACGCAGACGGCGCCCGTCTCGACTGGGGCAAGGCCGACTTTGTCATTACAGTTAGCCCCGCCAACGGAGATATTGGCGTAAGCGGCCAGCTCGGCTCATTCGCCATCGCGTCCGGCGGCGAAACTGTGATCGTCGATACTTTGGACGTTTCCGTCGACCACGCAGCAACGCCATTCGGTTTCACGGTTGGCTCGGCAAAGATGATGCTCAAATCTTTCGCGGTTATTGACGCCGCGGATACGACGACAATCGGCCCGATATTTGTGGATTCCGACTCCGCGATTGATGATGGTCGGCTCAGCGCGGACGTGACTTTCCGTATGGAGAATGCGCCCGTACCAAACTTCGGGGCTGCCAACATAGAGATAGTCACACGACTCGAAAATGTCGATGCCGCGGCGCTGGGCGAGCTTCGGCGAAGCCTAAAAGCAATGTCGACCGCGAATATCACCGATACCGCGATGAACAATATCGACGGCGATTTGCACCGATTGCTGGCGTCCGGTCTGGAGTTGCATTTCGATCAACTCGATATCGAATTGCCATTGGGACAGATTACGTCGCACATTAGCGCTGTCGTCTCTGAATCCGACGCCGATGACCTCACCTGGGCGTCCGCTTTGCTCTCACTCGATGCCTCCGCGAACATCAGCTTGCCAGTGCGCTTTGTGGACATGATGACGGAAGCTTATCCCGACATGCACGCCGTCATCGCAATGGGCTTCCTGCGCAGGGAGGGCGACTACTACACGATGGACGCGGCCTTCGAGAAGGGGCTTCTCACCGTCAATGGCGCACCAATGCCCTTCCCAATGCCCGGTATACAATAGGCGCTCACAAGCGGCTAGTTCAGCCCCCGCCCACGTGATTCACGTAGGCGCTCACAAACGGGTCATTTCTCTCCCTCATGGCTCGCTACGCTGCGCTTTACTTCGGTCGATAAACACCCCGTTCGCGAGCGCTGCTTGCTTCCGACGCAAGATGGACCGCCGTGGGTGGGATCTTTGTGGTCGGAAATAAAGCGCAGCGTAGCGAGCCATTTCGACCACAGAGATGCCAGTCGCGGCGGTCGAACTACCCGTTTGTGGGCGCTAAACATCCTCCGCTAAATGACAGGCAACGGTGACACCGCCGATGTCACGTATTGATGGCCGTGTAGTTCTGCAGATGTCTTTCGTGTGCGGGCAGCGCGGATGAAACGCGCAGCCCGATGGTGGCGTAAGGATCGATGGCACTTCGCCGGCGAGTGACACATAGCCGCCGGCCGCGGTGGGGTCAGGAACCGGCACTGCTTCGAGCAGGGCCTTTGTGTATGGATGCCGCGCGTGCGTGAACAAAGAGGCACTGTCGGCCAACTCGACGAGCCTGCCCATGTACATGACGAGCACGCGGTGACTGATCGTACGTACAACTGCCAGGTCGTGAGCGATAAAAAGTATCGATAGCCCGCTTTCCGATTGCGCCCGCAACAGCAGTTCGAGAATCTGTTTGCGCACTGATCCGTCGAGCGCTGCAACCGCTTCATCGCACACCAGTACTTTCGGTTTGATAATAAGCGCGCGCGCAATCGCGACACGCTGTGCCTGGCCGCCCGAAAGTTCATGCGGAAACCGCTCCAGGTAGGCGTCGTCAAGCCCGACTTTTTCCAGCATTGCTGCAACCTGGTCGTGTCGATCTTCAGCCGAGAGGGCGGGCTCGTGCACGAGCAATTGCTCCGCGACGATCGCTTGCACTTTCATCTGCGGATTGAGCGAACCGACCGGGTCCTGAAAAACAAGCTGCAGGTCGCGGCGTACCTTCACCGCTCTCGACTGGACAGTGCTACCAAGTACCTGACCACAGAACGCGACGCGGCCGGCGGCCAATGGCACGAGACCGAGCGCCGCGCGCACCAAACTCGACTTACCTGAGCCCGACTCGCCGACAATGGCCACGGTTTCACCCTGCCTCACGACCACACTCAGGTTTTGCACGGCCATAAGCTGACCGTGCCCGGGTTCATCGTAGCTTACCGTTGCGTCTTTGATCTCGAGCACTTTCTCGCCAGCGACCGGCGGCAACATTGCGCCCTGATCCAGCCGAGGGGCCACATCGATCAGCGCCTGTGTGTGCGCGTGTTGCGCGCCCGCAAAAACGGATGTGGTACGCCCTTCCTCGACGAGCCTGCCTTTCTCGAGCACCAGCATTCGCTCGCAGCGCCCGGCCACGATGCCGAGGTCATGTGTTATCAACAATAGTGCAGTGTTGTCTCGAATGTCCTCAAGCAGCTCGAGTATTTGTGCCTGCACGGTTACATCGAGCGCCGTTGTCGGTTCGTCCGCAATCAGTAGCTCGGGCTCCGCGATCAGCGCGGCGGCAATCATCACGCGCTGGCGCATGCCCCCCGACAACTGGTGCGGATACACACGGAACTGCCGCTTCGGATCCGGAAGCCCGACTCGCCGCAGCATGTCAATAACACGCAGGTCCGCATCACTCCCGTCTGCGATGTCATGCGCGATCAGGATGCGGCGCAACTGACTGCCTACCCTGACGAATGGGTTGAGCGCTTGCAGCGGATCCTGGAACACTATCGCCGCGCGCAACGCGCGCAGCTCATCAAGCGCTTTATCGCTCGCCCCGACGACCTCGGCCCCTGCGAGCGATATCCTGCCTGTCACCGTCGCACTGTCAGACAACAGCCCAAGAATGGCGAGTGCCGTTTGCGTTTTCCCCGACCCCGATTCGCCGACCAGGCCAACAGATTCGCCGGCCTCAACAGCGAAGCTCAGCTCGCTCACGGCCGCCTCATCGCCGTAGCGAATGCTCAGCCTGTTGACTTCGAGCAGGCTCACTGCGAACGCCTTGAGTCAAAGACATCGCGAAGCGCATCACCGACAAAGTTAAAACACAGCAGGATCAAGGCCAACAGTGTCGCCGGGATCAACAGCACCCACACAGCGCCCTCCATCTGGTTCACGCCAGCATCGATCAGGGCACCAAGCGACGTTTGCGGTTCCTGGATGCCGAGACCGAGGAAGCTTAAGAAGGATTCGACCAGAATCGCCTGCGGGATCGTCAGCGTGACGTAGACGACGACCACACCAATAAGGTTCGGTGCAATGTGACGCAGAATTATTCTTGCAAACGACACGCCGGTCAGTTGTGCCGCCTGCACAAACTCACGCTCGCGCAAGCTCAATGTTTGCCCGCGCACGATACGCGCCATGTCGAGCCAGTTCACCGCGCCGATTGCCACGAATATCAGAAAGAAGTTTCGCTCAAACGCGACCATGAGCAGAATAACGAAAAAGATGAACGGCAATGCATACAGCGTGTCAACGAAACGCATCATGATTGCGTCAACGCGACCCCCGGCAAAACCTGCCACCGCTCCATACAGAACGCCGATAACAAGGCTGACCGCACTGGCAACCAGCGCAACGATAATCGTCACTTGCACACCGAGCAACGTGCGCACGAACAGGTCGCGCCCCAGATCGTCGGTGCCGAACAGGTGAGCCCCGGACAAAGACGGCGCCTGCAAAATGTTGCCAAAGTCAGTCTGCAGGTAATCGTGCGGGCTAAGCATTGGACCAATGACCGCGACTAACACGAGGCCCGTGAGTATGCCGCCGCTAATCACGATGACGCGGTTGCGCCGCACGCGCTGCCAGGTTCTGCTGACTGCGCTCATCGTTGCCGGATCCTTGGGTCGATTACGCCGTACAAAATGTCCACGACAAGATTCAGCAGGATGACGAGCGTTGCGTAGAAAATAACAATGCCAAGCACGAGCGTGTAATCGCGATTCAGCGCGCCACGCACAAAGAACTGCCCGAGTCCGGGAATGCCAAAGATCTCTTCAACAACGACCGAGCCCGTCAGTATTGCTGCAATTGCCGGGCCCATATAAGAGAGCACGGGCAGCATGGCTGGTTTGAGCGCGTGAAAGCGAACGATCGCTTGCGCCCCTAGTCCTTGCGCGCGTGCTGTTCTTACAAAGTCACTCGACAGCACTTCGATCATGCTCGCGCGAGTCAGTCTTGCTATGTACGCGATTTGCGGCAACGCCAGGGAAAATGCTGGCAGTAAGTACCGCGCTGAACCCTCGCTGCCGCTCCAGCCTGCCGGCAACCACTGTAAATGGACGGCAAACAGCAGGACGAGTACCGGCGCAATAACAAAGACAGGTATTGAAATGCCCGTTAAGGCAAAAGCCATCAAGATGCGGTCAAGCAACGAGTTTTTGTGCAGCGCCGCAACCGCACCGACGCCGACGCCTATCACCACCGCGAACAACATGGCCATCGCACCGAGTTTGAGCGACAGCGGAAAGGCGCTACCGATTAGCTCGCTAACGGTGTGATCGCGATATCGATAGGAGGGCCCGAGATCACCGCGCAACAGTCCCGACATGTAGGAAAGAAATTGCCGGGCGAGCGGTTCGTCGAGCTGGTAAGCCCTCGCTATGTTTGCCTCGATCTCCGGCGGCAACACGCGTTCATCATCAAATGGCCCGCCGGGCGCAGCGTGCACCATCAGAAACGCGAGCACAATGACCAACAACAACGTCGGAATTGCACCCAGCAATCGAAGCAAGGCGTAGCGCAGCAAAGCGGTGTCCGATTAGGGGTTTAGTCGGTTGCGAGACTCAGGTGCTGACTGTAATGGTAATCCAGCACATTGTCTCCCCAGCCCCGAACGCGGGGACTAACCAGGTGTTTGCTGACATAGAAATACAGCGGTATGACCGCGTGCTCGCCGAGTAATACTCGTTCCGCTTCTTCGAGATACAGCTGGCGGGCCAGCGGATCAACCTGCTCGGCAGCGCGGCGCATCAGGTCGTCATACTCATCGTTCGCGAAGCGCGGCATGTTGGACGGGCTACCGCCCTGCAAGACACTGAGAAATGTATGCGCGTCATTGTAGTCACCGATCCAGCTCGAGCGAAACACCTGTGTAGTCTCGGCTTCACGCATATTGGCGAGCAACACCTGGAACTCTTCGTTAATCAGCGTCGTCTCGACGCCGAGCACGTCGCGCCACATCGACTGAACCGCCAACGCGATGCGCTGCTGCGTGTCGGATGTGTTGTAGCGCAATTCGATTTGCGCCGGCCTGTCTTCGCTATAACCGGCATCGCGATAAAGCCGCCGTGCTGCGGCATTGCGTTCGTCTTGCGTCATATCAGCAAAACTGAGTCGGCGTGGGTCGTAATTGCTGACGCCGGGCGGAACCCAGCTATAGGCCGGCGCCTCACCGCGGCCAGTCACTTTTTCGACGAGCGTTTCACGATCTATCGCCATTGAAAGTGCCTGGCGCAAAGCCGCGTTGCCGGCGAACGGCGGCTTAGTCAGGTTATAACCGTAGTAATAAACGCCAAGGTACGGGGCAATGTGCATTTGATCTCGATATTGTTCACGCACCTGTTCGAAACTGTCCGGCGGAATGCTTCCAGTGATGTCGATCTCCCCGGCTCGATAGCGATTGAGTTCAGTCATTTCCTGCGTCAGCACGTGATAATTGACCGCTTCGATCGACGTCTCGGCATTGTTCCAGTATTGCTCATTGCGAATTAGCTTTAGTACCGAGCCTGGCTCCCAGGCATCGAGTCGGTAGGCGCCATTCGACAGCAGGTTTTCCGGCCGCGTAAACGTCGTTCCATGTTCCGCGATTGAGCCCGGGTGAACGGGAAACGTGCTTGGGTGGGTCAGCAGGCTCAACAGATAGGGCGTCGGCCGTTCCAGTGTGATGACCAGCGAGCCGTCGTCGGCAACCACTGCGCCAAGATCGGATGGCGCCATTTCGCTGGCGATGATCGCCTCCGCATTTACGATTGCCGCAACTGCCTGCGCATAAAACGCGGCCGTCGCAGTATCGACGAGGCGCCGCAGACTGAACACGAAATGCTCTGCCGTTACCGAATCACCGTTTGACCAACGGGCCTCCGGGCGAATGTTGAATGTATAAGTAAGCCCGTCGTCTGAAATTGACCACGACTCTGCGGCGGCACCAACCAACTCGCCTGTTGCCGAATAAGCGACCAGCCCCTCGCCGATGTCGCGCAGGACTTCGGCTGCCTGCACGCTGCGTGCCTTGTGCGGATCAATGGACTCCGGGTCGGACGATAGTCCGCGGTGCAGTGTCGGCTGCTGTTGTCCAGGGCCCCCGGATTCGTCGCGCAACAACAACGCCAGGCCGATTGCGGTGAGCAGCAAAGCTGCGAGCAACAGCATACGAAAGGCTTTCATACGGCGAAGCATACCGCAGCGCGCGGCTTAAGCAGAGCGACGAAGTTGTCGTTTCTTGAGATGAATAAGCAGCAGGGAAACGGCCGACGGCGTCATGCCCTCGAGGCGCGATGCCTGGCCCAGGGTGACCGGCCGAGATAACTCCAATCGCTGCCGTGCTTCGTTGGAGAGTCCGTCGACGATTGCGTAGTCGATGTCCTCCGGCAATCGCAGTGATTCCTGCCTGGCGTGTTTCGCAATTTCGCGCTGTTGCCGGTCGATGTACCCCGCGTATTTCGCTTGCACTTCGAGCTGCATTTCCACTTGCTCACGCTGCTCATCAACCATCGCTAACATTGGCTTGCTTGCACCGATTTCCGGCAAAGCGACGATGTCCGCGTAGCCGCACTCGGGGCGCTTCAGCAAGTTTGCAGCGCCCCTCAATCGTTCGCGTTCAATGTTAATGGCCTCGCGCTTGTCATTGAAGATGGCCCAGCGCGAATCATCAACGAGTCCATACTCGCGTCCGATGGGCGTCAGCCTGAGATCGGCGTTGTCTTCACGCAGCATCAATCGATACTCAGCTCGACTCGTGAACATCCGATACGGCTCACTGACGCCGCGTGTCGTGAGGTCGTCAACCAGCACGCCGATATACGCTTCGTGGCGTTGCGGCAACCACGGTTCTTTCTGCTGCGCATCCGCCGCTGCATTCAGGCCTGCCAACAAGCCCTGCGCCGCTGCTTCTTCGTAACCAGTCGTACCATTGATCTGGCCGGCGAAGTACAAGCCCGAAACCGGCTTGGTCTCTAGCGTCGGCTTCAGGTCGCGTGGGTCAAAGTAGTCATACTCGATCGCGTAGCCCGGCTGCGTCATCCGCGCATTTTCGAAGCCGCGAATAGATCGCACGAATCGTTCCTGTACATCAGCCGGCAAACTTGTCGAAATGCCGTTTGGATAGACGGTGTCTGTTGTCAGTCCTTCGGGCTCGACAAACACCTGGTGTGACGTCTTGTCGGCAAAGCGCACGATCTTGTCTTCTACCGAGGGGCAGTAACGCGGCCCAACGCCTTCGATCGCCCCCGTATACATCGGCGACCTGGCCAGCGACGCCCGGATGATGTCATGCGTTTGCTCACTGGTCTTCGTGATGTGACACGAGATCTGCTGTGGATGGTCGCTGCGCCGACCAAGGAATGAGAACACCGGCATCGGCACGTCGCCCGGCTGCTCGGCCATTGCTCTGTAATCGAGTGTCCGGCCATCGAGTCGCGGTGGCGTGCCGGTTTTCAGTCGGGCAACGCGAAACGGCATTTCACGAAGCCGTTCGGCGAGGCGAATGGATGGCGCGTCGCCCGCGCGACCACCGGGTTGCACCGCATCGCCATACAAGATACGTCCACCAAGGAATGTCCCCACGGTTAGCACGACCGTCGCAGCTCTGGCCTCGGTGCCATCAGCCATGACAACGCCAGCAACCCGCTCGGCCTCAACGAGTAGGTCCTCGACCGATCCTTCGACGATGGATAGATTCGGCTGGTCTTCGAGAACACTACGGATTGCCTGTTTGTACAGTTCTCGATCGGCCTGTGCGCGGGTCGCCCGAACGGCCGCTCCCTTGCTGGCGTTTAGAGTTCTAAATTGAATGCCCGCGCGATCGATCGCCATCGCCATCGCACCACCAAGCGCGTCAATTTCTTTCGTCAGGTGCCCCTTGCCAATGCCGCCGATGGACGGGTTGCAACTCATCTGGCCCAGCGTCGCAAGTTTCTGCGTGATCAGGAGTGTCCGGGCGCCGGCCCGTGCGGCAGCCAGCGAGGCTTCCGTACCGGCGTGACCACCTCCGATCACTATGACATCGATGCTTACAGGCATTGTTCAATAACTAACCACTATGGGCCGCGCATTCTAGTCGCTCGCCTCTGCCGGCGCCACAAGCCTTTACATCATTGCGGCTTGTCGCCAACATAGCGCGCCTCCAAGGCTCGCGGTCTTCGTATGTTTCGCATCGTTGCGTTTACTCTGCTGTTCAGCGCTTCGGGCTTTGCCGAGGACAACTCGGTCCTCGAGCTAAGCGATTGCCGTATCAGAATCAGCCCCGGGTCGCCCGGCATCGCGGCACGCTGTGGCACACTCGCGCGACCGCTGAACCCGATGGACGAGCGCGCGGGCAGCATTGATCTCAAAGTCGCCGTCATCCCGGCGCTAAGCCTGGAGCCGGCCACGGATCCTTTCGTGCCAATCGCGGGCGGGCCCGGCCAATCAACCATCCAGTTCTATGCTGGCTCGCCGGCAGCATTTGAGCGGATTCGACAGGATCGCGACATTCTGTTGCTCGATCAGCGAGGCACGGGCGAATCAGCGCCGATGACCTGCGAGCTTGATGAAGATGCGATCGACGGCAAATTCTCCACCGAACAGACACTGCGCCTCACGAGGGAATGTCTCGATCTGTTAGCGCATGATCCGCGATTTTTTACGACCAGTGTCGCGGTGCAGGATCTCGAAGCGTTGCGCGTTGCCCTGGGGTACGGCCAGCTGAACTTGTATGGGGCATCCTATGGCACACGCGTTGCCCAACACTTCGCGCGTCGCTATCCCGACTCGACTCGCACCTTGATACTCGATGGCGTTGTGCCGCCACAGATTCCCTTGGGCCCGGAGATCGCAACAGAATCGCAGCACGCATTAGACCGCGTGTTCGAGCGTTGCGCTAAAGACACGGCGTGCAACGAACAATTTCCGGAGGTCCGTAGCGATTTCGCAGCGCTTCGCGACACACTGTCCGTGGCGCCGGTTGCTGTTGAACTGATGCACCCGGTTACTGCGAAACAGGAGTTCGTCGAATTCGGCGAACAACAGCTGGCCGCTGCAATACGCCTGCTGCTCTACAATCCGCGAACGGTTGCGCTTTTACCGCTGGTCATTAGCGAGGCAGCTAATGGAAACTACGCGCCCATCGCCGCGCAATTTCACATGATTGTTTCTTCCCTTGCTGAATCGTTGAGCATCGGCATGCATTACGCAGTCATGTGTACGGAGGACGCACCGTTTATCGATTGGGACAACCTCGACCATGACGCAATCCACGCGAGTTACATGGGGCCGATGCAGCTGGACGCCATCAAGACGATGTGCTCGATCTGGCCGGCCGGGGTCCTGGACGAGGACCTGCGTGAGCCGCTGGCCACCGATGTGCCAGTACTGCTGCTTTCGGGCGGGGCGGACCCGATCACGCCGGCGCGCTACGCCGAGATGGCGGCCGTCGAGCTCCGCGCGGCATGGTCGAGGTTGTCCCAATCG
>PVMS01117228.1_pt1 | contig 13861 bp, 15 predicted proteins | sample 1853461 | NCBI WGS metagenome assembly PVMS01 (sample SAMN08582032, study PRJNA380276) | Marine sediment metagenome, whole genome shotgun sequencing project. | isolation source: ocean sediment barecode stripped | collected 2017 | reverse complement strand
GTCAGCCCTGCTTGGCCGCGGGCTTCCGGCCGGTGGCCGTTCGCCGGGTCGCGCGTCTCGGCCCTCTGGCGACGGACGGTTCGGGTTGGGTGAGTTCCAGAAAATGCCGTGCCAATACCGGCCCCGCGCCTTCATCTTCGTGCTTGAAGAATGCGTAGGCGTGTTTGGCGCCGGTCGCCGCCACGCGTTCGATCCAGCCGTTCAATGCGGCCTCGCTGTAGGCGGGCTGGCGAAGGCGCAGGTACGCCCAGTTCGTGGTTACGATGCGATCCGGAATCTCCAGCTTGCCGTCGTCGGATACACAAAAACCGCAACCATGGCGCTCGAGGGCTTCGAACACCGCGTCGTCGAACCACGAGGCGTGGCGGAATTCCATCGCCGCGGGCAAGTCCTTTGGCAGAATCGCAAGAAACTTCTGCAGCAGGTCGAGATCATGGCGCAGGTAAGGGGGCAGCTGAAACAGCACGGCACCGAGCTTATCGCCCAGCACGTCGAGCTTGCGCGCCAGGTAGTCGACTGGTTCGGCTGCATCCTTCAGGCGCAGCTGATGGGTGATTCGGCGCGATGCCTTGATGACAAATCGGAAGTCTTCTCCCACGGCGTCGTACCAGCCTTCCAGGGCATGGGTACGAGGCATGCGGTAGAACGTGTTGTTGATCTCCACGGCGGGTAGCTGTACGGCATAGTAGGGCAGCATCGCGTTGCTGTTCAGGTCGGTCGGATAGAAGCTGCCTTTCCACTCTTTGTATGAGAAGCCGCTGGTGCCCGCATACCAGTGCGTCGAGTCTGTGCTCATGATCTGTTCCCCCAGTGCCCCCGCGTCCTCACTCTCGTCAGAACTCATTCTTGTCAGAAGAGGGGATTGGAGACGTTAGCTCATCGCTGGCTGCGGCGCAAAGCTCGCGTAACCCTCGCGTAACGCCCGCAAAAACGCCCTCAGGGCGGGGTTGCCAGGACGCAGAACACGCGGTGATGCACGGATAACGGGTCGGCGGGGAAGTCGCGGCCGAGCATTGCAGCGTGCTCGGCGTCGAAGGCGGCGACGGCATCGGGCGTCAGGGATGCGGCAATGCCGGCGCTGGCCCGTACCCGCCCCCGCCAAGCGGCGTGGCTGTAGCTCGGCCACGCGTCATACGACCAGGTACGCATGTTTCGGTAACCGGCTCGGCCAAGGTCGGTGAGCCAGCGTGGATACAATCCTCTTCCGCCACCGCTACGCCAGCTCGGATTGTGTTTTTCGATCAGGCTTTCCGTGGCGGCGAGCACGTTGCCGGGTAGCGGAATCCAGTCGAAGTGCCCGATGACGAGGGTTCCGCCAGGACGCAGGATGCGCGCGACTTCGGCGGCGGCGGCCGGGCGATCGAACCAATGCCAGCATTGACCAGCGGTGACGATCTCGGCGCTGTCATTTGAGAGCCCAGTGTCCTCGGCCGAACCCTCCTGAAACTGGACCGTCAAGTGCTCGGCCTGGGCTGTCTGGCGAGCGGCGGCGAGCATCTCGACCGACGGGTCGATGCCGATGACCTGGGCACCGCGACGCGCGAAGCCGCGGGCAAGGGTTCCGGTACCGGTCCCCAGATCGACCAATGCCTTGTCGTCGATGACCAGCCCGTCGGTCAGCAATCGATCGAAGAAGGAGTCGGGAAACCCGGCCCGGTGGGTTGCGTAGTCGTCGGCGGTCTTGCCGAAATCGATCGTCATGGTTCAAGCGGGTGGACTGAGGCTTCCGAGCAGCACGGTCAGGGCGGTGAAAACGCCGAAAATGATGAACGGCAGGTTGGCGTTGCAGCCGCCCGCCGCTTGTAGATGCTCGAGTTGCGCTGCGTGCTGATCTGGTTGCCCGGTACGGGCGCGATCGATCTCGCGCTTGACCCAGCGCCAGTAAATGCCGTTGGCATGCATCGGCAGGTATATGAGGTTGAAGCCGAAGATCAGCGTCATCAGCACCGGTTGTCCAAGCCCCGGGGCGAGGTCTTCGACGATGCCCGAAGCGATCAGTGCGCCGCTGGGGAAAATGAACACCAACGCGGCCCACAGGTACAGCTTGCGGTACAGGAACCAGAAGAAACCAACGAAGAACACCGGCCAGTTCCAGGAGATCGCTGCATACCCGCGCTGATGCGCTCGCTGGAAGTAGGGCATGTAGAAGTCCTGACCCTTCGGGCCAACGGCGGCCTGATAGAGCGTTTCGACGCTCGGTTGATGCTCGGGCAGTTGTTCCATTCAGCTGCTGCTGGTCGGCACTTCGTTGAACGGCACGTTCTTGTCCACGCGAATATCCTGGGGCAGTCCCAGCACTCGCTCAGCGATGATATTACGCAGAATCTCGTCGGTGCCGCCGGCAATGCGGTACCCCGGGGCGCCCATGAAGTTCTGCTGGAAGATGAGATTCGCCGGGTCCAGTGAGGCGTCGTTGAGGATGCCGCCCATGTCCATCAGGTCCAGTCCGAACGAGCCGATATCCTGCATCTTGGCGGCACTGATGACCTTGACGATGGAGTTCTCGGGTCCCGGCGTCGCGCCGCGCGACAGCGCGCTGATGGTGCGGTAGTTAGTGAATTTCAGGCCGCTGGTCTGGCAGTACCAGTCCGCCAGCTTCTCGCGTACGGCTGCGTTATTGATCGCCGGTTCGCCATCGAGTTCAGTGTTTGAGGCGAGCTCGAAGAGATCCGTGACGTCGGCGCCCCCGGCGTTGCCCACGGCCAGGCGTTCGTTCATGAGCGTGGTCAACGAGACGCCCCAACCCTGGCCCACTTCGCCCAGGCGTTGTGCGTCGGGGATGCGTACGTTGGTAAAGTACACCTCGTTGAAACCTGCGCCGCCGGAAATCTGCTTGATGGGGCGCACTTCGACGCCGGGTGAATGCATGTCCAGAAAGAAGAACGTCAGCCCCTTGTGCTTGGCGACGCTGGGGTCCGTGCGGGTCACCAGAATGCCCCAGTCCGAGAATTGGGCGCCCGAAGTCCAGATCTTCTGGCCGTTGATCACCCAGTCGTCGCCGTCGCGCTCCGCGCGTGTACGTAGTCCGGCCAGGTCCGAGCCGGCCGACGGTTCGCTGAACAGCTGACACCAGATGTCCTGACCCGCCGCCATGCGCGGCAGGTATTCGCGTTTCTGGTCCTCGCTGGCATAGGCAATCATGGTCGGGCCGCACATCCCCAGGCCAATCGCGAATGGCCCTGTGGGAACGTCGTAACGAGACTCCTCCTGGTTCCAGATGATCAATTCAATCGGCGTCGCGTCGCGGCCGCCATACTCCTTTGGCCAGTTCAGGCAAGCCCAGCCGTTGTCCTGCTTGAGTTGCTGCCAGGCTTTGCCGCGTTCGACCTGGTCGGCTTCGGTTTCGTCGCGCGGTGGCGACTCAGAGGTCAGGGTTGCGTTGGCCTCAAGAAACGCGTGTGCGGCGGCGCGGAACTCGGCTTCTTCGGGCGTGTCGTTGAAATCCATGGTCGGGTTCCTATTCTTTGCAAGGGGGCTGCGCGTTTGCTGCTGTTTGCTACAAGGGGGGCTGCGCGTCAGGCGCTCAGCGCGTTTGATGTTTCGAGGCTGGTGATGAGCCGGTTTTTCCAGCGTGGCAGACTGCCCAGATTCACCGACAGCAGCTTGGCCCGTCGATAATAAAGGTGGCAGTTGAACTCCCAGGTAAAACCCATGCCGCCATGGGTCTGGATGTTCTCCTTGGAACACTCGTGGAACGCCTGGCTGGCGCTCACCCGGGCCGTGGCGGCCGCGACCGGTAGCTCGGCGGCATCCGAAGACAGCGCCCAGGCGCCGTAGTAGCAATTCGAGCGTGCCAGCGTGGCGGCAATATACATGTCCGCCAGCTTGTGTTTGATGGCCTGGAACGATGCGATGGGCCGGCCGAAAGCAAACCGCCCCAGGGCATATTCCTTGGCCATGTCCAACGCCGCGTGGGCGCCGCCCACCTGTTCAAAGGCGAACAGCACCGCCGCGCGATCGAATATCTGGTCTGTTTGACGCCACCCCGCGCCGGCGTCGCCAAGCCGTTCCGCGGCCACCGCGCGCAATTCAATGCTGGCGTGAGAGCGGGTCGGGTCGAGCGTTGCGACCGTCGTACGGGCGACCCCGGAATCGTCCAGATCGATGAGATACAACGAGCCGCCGTCTGCATCCGCGGCCAGCACAACGGCGAAATTGGCACAATCGCCGTCGGCGACTGGAACCTTGGTGCCGGTGAGTACCTCGTTTTCGACGCGCGTCGCGAGGTTTGCCGCGGTGGTCGGCTGCGGGCCTTCGGCCAGCGCAAATGCGCCAATGGTCTCGCCGCTCGCTAGCCCGGGCAGGTAGCGTTGCTTCTGCGCATCACTGCCGAACAATTGCAGGGCTTCGCTGACCAGGTAAATGGAAGAGGAGAACGGCGTTGGGGCGAGGCATCGCCCGAGTTCTTCGGCGATCACGCACAGTTCGAGGTGGCCGAGGCCGATGCCGCCGTACTGCTCGGGAATGGTGGTCGCGGTCCAGCCCATCTCGGCCATGCCGGCATACAATTTGGCGTCGTACGCCTGGTCTCCTTCCAGTACCTCGCGGACCGCTTCCAGCGGGCTGTGTCGGGTGAGGAAGCTTTGCGCCTGTTCGCGCAGAAGATTCTGTTCCTCCGAGAATTCGAAGTTCATTCGGTCGGCCCCCTTTCGAGTCGTGTATGTCGGCTAGCGTTAAAAGTTTGCGTACAGAGTTAGTGCGTAAGGTCGTGCGCGGAACAGTACATCACACCGGATTCGGCGGTGTCAGGCAAGCGCGACGCGTTATTCGCCGCGCTGTTCCCAGCGGGCGCCCCGGGTCGCCAGGATGTGACGACGAAAACGCTGGCCCAGGCTGGCCAACACGATCAATCCGGCGGCCACTGCGATGCCGGGGTAGATCAGTCCTGAGGATACGTCGTTGCTTCCTGGTGCGGAGTGCGCCCCGGCCAACAGCGTTGCCGCCAATGCCAGGGCCAGCGCGCTGCGCAGAATCATCCAGGAGCCCAGCGCCAGGGCCAGTGGCAGCAGCAGGCTATTGCCCACGCCGGATCCACTCGGCTGATAGCCGAGCAGAAACAACAGGATCAGCGCGAGTCCGACAATGCGATTCAGAATTGCCGGTAGACCCGGACCTGAGCGGGTGTCCATCAGTTCACGACGTCCAGGGCGCCGCCGTCGATGCGGATGTTCTGGCCGTGAATAGCGTCGCTCAGCGGACTTGCGAGGAACAGCACCAGATCCGCCACTTCTTCACGGCGCACGATCCGGCCGATGGGAACGTCGGCGGCGACACGGGGTTCTATTTCGTCCCAGGTTTCGCCCCAACCCTTGCGCCGCCCTCGTTCGAGATAGGCGGCTTCCACCTCGGGTGTGCGGATCAGGCCAGGAGACACCAGGTTGACGGTAATGCCGGTGCCGCCAAGCTCCTTGGCAAGGCTCACGGTCATCGTCGCCAGCGCCCCTTTGGCAGAGTAGTAATGGGGCATGCGTGCATTGGGCCGGGTGGACCCGACGGTACCGAGGTTGATGACCCGTCCCCAGCCACGCTCGCGCATGCCGGGCGTCAGCCGCTGAATCAAACGTTGGGCGGAAAGCACGTTCTTCTGATACGCGTCGATCCACGCGTCCGTGTCGCTGGTTGCCCAGGTACCCGCATCGGCCGTCCCGTAGTTGTTCACCAGTACATCGACGATCCGTCCGCCGACCTGGCATTGCTCGACCAGCGCGTCTGCCCCGGCATCGGTCAGGATGTCCCCGTGCACCGCTTCGGCGTCGATCTCACCACACGCCGCCGCCGCTTGCTCATCGGTAAACCCATGCAGAAGCACCTTCGCGCCTTCCGCTGCGAATCGCGCGGCGATGATCTGCCCGGTGCCGCGATGAGCGCCGCTGACCAATACCGTCTTGTCTTTCAGCTGGAGTTCCATCGCGCGACGTTACCCGACCCCTCCGCACAATTCGACCTTTCGAAAAGGGGTCCGAAAAGGGCTCTGACCCCTTTTCGAACGGGCGGGATACACTTCGCGCGGTTTCAATGGCGGTGGGCTTTCGTGTCGCTGGCAGCGCTGAGCATTTTCCTCACGGTCGTTTTGATCGGCAGCTACGTGCAGGCGGTGGCGGGTTTCGCCATGGGTATGCTGATTATCGCGGTGGTCACGGTGGCTGGCCTGTTCGATATCGTCACGATCACCGCGGTGGTAAGTCTGGTGTCGTTTGCGAACATTGCGCTGTCGCTGCACGGTCACTACCACCTGGTCCATGGTGGCGTGCTTCGCGGTCTGTGTATCGGCCAGCTACCGGCGGTACTGATAGGGTTCTGGCTTCTGGAGCGGATGAGCGGCACAGCGCTGAGCCTGCTCGAGCTTCTGCTGGGCGTGTTCATCGTGGCCGGAAGCCTGTCGATGATGTTGCGTCCTCAGCCGCGCGCGACGGTTTCGGGGAATTTCCAATGCCTGCTTGCCGGCTTTGGCGGTGGCATATTGAGCGGTTTGTTTGCCGCGTCCGGTCCGGTGATTGGCTGGTTCACCTACCGACAGCCGCTGCCGGTTACCGAGATTCGAGCCACCTTGCTTGGGTTTTTCGCGATCACCACGGTGTTCAGAACTACCTTGGTTGGCCTGGGTGGTGGTTTCACGGGTGAGGTGTTGATGCTCGCTGCCATCGGATTGCCCGCGGTGTTCTTCGGCGCCTGGGTTGGCCGGCGCTGGCCTCCTGCGGTGGGTGAAAACGGTATGCGTCGATTGGCGTTTGGCATGCTGCTGGTGATGGGCACGTGGATTGTCGGCTCGGTGGCGATCGAGCGGATCTAGGAGCCAGTCGATGTTGGAAATTCAGCGATTGAACTCAACCGAAGGTGAGCGTTGGCGATCCATTCGTCTGGCCGCGCTGCTTGACGCGCCGGATGCGTTCGGCACCACGCTCGCCGAAGCAAACGCCTTTCCGCCGGAGCTCTGGTCGAGGCAGGTCGGCGAGTTCCCCACGTTCATCGCGGTCCTGGACGGAGTGGATGTTGGCGATGTCGGGGTGGTGCGAGCCTCGCCTGATAACGAGCAACCCGAGGCGGCATTCCTACTGTCCATGTGGGTTGCACCCGATGCACGCGGAAAGGGTGTCGGTGATGAACTGATCGACGCCGTTGCGAGCTGGGCGGAGGCAGACGGCTTTTCCCGCCTGGTGCTGGACGTTGCCGATGCAAATGCCTCGGCGATTGCGCTGTACGCCCGCAAAGGCTTCGAACCTACGGGAGACACCAGCACGCTGCCATCACCTCGCCAGCGCATCCGCGAACATCGACGAGCACTGGCGCTGCCGCGGGCCTGAGCTTACGTTTGCGGTGATCGCTCCCGCCCGTCGGTCATCAGGGTTGCGTGAACGCTTTGAGGCGTTCGATGCGCTCGGTAGCGTCGGGGTGCGTCGACAGGAACGATGGGATGTCGTCGCCACCATCGGTGCGGGACAGTTTCGTCAGCATCTCGATCATGGGCTGGGCAGTACCCAACCTCTCTTGCAGCACCTGCGCCGCGAACGCATCGGCCTCCAGCTCGAAGGTTCGCGAGTGGTGTAACTCGGTCAGCAGGGTGGGCGATGCGGCAGCCGCGCCGGTGATCGCCGAGGCGTCACCCGTAACGAGGATGATGATGAGTGACCCGATGGAGGACTGCAGTATGTGGCGCAGCGCATGTCGACCCCGCACGTGCCCCACTTCGTGCAGAAGAACACCGAGAACTTCGTTGTCATCATCCGCGAGTGAGATCACCCCATCGAACACAACGATGGTGCCGTCGGGAAAGGCGAGCGCATTCGCTGGGCCGCGCCGGAACTCGAGGTGATAGACGACCCCGGGCTCGTAGCTCTCCACGGCTGCGGCGAGGCGCTCGGTCAGTCTGGTTTGCCGCTCTAGCGGGACGTCGCTCGCCTTGAGCGCTTGTTGGTCGATCGCCGCGACCGTCGTCGACCACATCGAGTTCAGGGTTTCGGCATCAACCGAAAACGCGATTCGTGTCGCGAGCCAGGGAATACCCACGACGAACGCCCCGGCCAGACTTGCAACGCTGAGTAGTAAGGCGGCCACCACCAGGATCCAACGGGACTCCAACCTATGCACCCAGTTGCCGGTGTTCGAGATTCTCGCGGCTCTAAGCAGCTTCTCCAGCGTTTCGTGATCGTCGGTTTGAAAAGCCGACCCGTCGCTGAAACGCAAGGTGCGCGGCTGGCCGGCCAGGCGTGGGTCGATCTCTACGTCGCCCAGCTTGCCGATCGCGACGGGATCGTCATCCAGGTACAGCGTGGTGGCGAAACGCACATGCAGGGTTGCCGAGTGAGGCGCCGGTGCACCCGGAGGAAAGTACAAGCCAGCAATGTCGGCGGCAGTGCTCACAGTGGGAACGCTACGCTAGATACCAATGTCGAAGTCGAACAGTTCCGACATGGCCTCGCCCGTGGCATCTACGCCCTCGGGAAGCGCCGCCACAATGCTCTCCAGGTGTTCTGCGTTGGTCAGGCTAAGCGAGCCGGCCCGGTAGGCCGCCAGGCGGACCCGTGCCCACGGTGTCATCAGTCCCAGGCTCAACACGATCAGGACGAGATTGGTCGCATAGATCCAGAACAACCATCGAACCGCCAGGGTCGACTCCAGTTGCAACTGGCCGAGTGAGGACCGGCTGTAGACGAGATTCATTATCTTGGCGCGGAGGAAGGCAACGAAGAACACGATGAGCACGTACTGAAGAATCTGGGCCTCCAGGGAAGTCGATTGATCTTCCGCCGAGGTGGCCAGGAGAATGCCCACGGCGGTGCTGCTGAGGAAAGCGATGCCCACGAAGGCCAGGTAGATCCAGTAGAAATCGCCGGCGCTGAACCGGGGAGTGAAGCTCAGCGTTCCAAAACGGTGTTCCCGAACCCACCAGCTGCGTTGTTTGTACGCTACCCACGGGTAGCCCAAGCTCAGCGTGATCAGAGCGAACACAGGACCCAGGAAGTGGTACTTGAAGGCCTCCGGTGCGGTGCCGTAAAAGCCGAACCTGACGTTCCGGTAGCTGGAATTCACCGCGCGGAACTTGAGACCGCGCATCAGCAGCCAGGGGAAGATGACGTACCAACTGACCACGCCCATGACAACCACGAAGACGATGTCTGCCCCAAGGCCGAGCAGCAGCATGGGGATGACGAGGATGCTGAGAAATATCAACCGACCCTTCAGGATTGCGTTGGGGTTGCCGTGGTAAGCGAAGTTGTTGCCCATTACCCAGGTGTGGCCGTAGAAGTACTGCTCGGTGCGCACCTTGGCCCAGGCGGAGTAAACGCCCAAGGTTAGAATCGTCAGCGCAACGTTGACGATCCAGATCCGAAAGTACTCAGCAGAGGTTCCGGTGAAGGAGAACGGTTCGACGGAGGCGGTGTCGGAATCGGGGCTGTCGATCTCCGCGGTGCGGGTCGTCACCCACGCCGTTCCTTGTGGATGCGCGCCATGAGCCCGAACAGTTCCATGACGTTGTTCGGTTCGGTATCGCCGGAGAATTCCTTGTACAGGGTGGCCACATTGATCACGATCCGCTCAGCATCGCCCCAGCTGTCATAGTCGGCCAGGGAAATGTCCAGGGCTGCTTCGTAGACGGGCATGTCTGCATCGAACCGCTTGCGGGCTTCGTCGCGAACGTAGGTCAGGTAATCCCGAACCGCCTCGATGCCTCGGTTGTCGGTGATGGGGCCGTGTCCGGGGACCACGGTTTCGACATTCAGGGACAGCATGTAGTTGCAGGCGTCGATCCAGTTGCCGATCGGCCCCACCCAGATGATCGGATGCCCTTCGATGAACAGGATGTCGCCGGTGAACACGGTTCGATCGTCCGGAACGTGCACCAGAATGTCCCCGCGGGTATGAGCGGGTCCCACCTGGCGCAATTCGACCCGTTTGTCGCCCACCGTCACGTCGAGCCGGCCTTCGAAGGTGCGAGTCGGTGGGGTCGGATTAATGCCGTCGAATTCGAATGCCGAAAAGCAGTACTCCAGAAACTCGCCGGTCTCACCCATTTCGGGGGTGCGAGACATCATCGTCGCCATCATGCCTTTTGGTTCTGCGGCCAGTTCATCGGCGCAAGCTTGCGATGCGATGATCTCAGCGCCGCTGACCAGCTCGTTGCCATTGCAGTGGTCGCCGTTGGCGTGCGTATTGACCAGCGTCGAGATGCGGGTGGCGGGTTCGGCGGCGCGCATTGCGGCGAGCATTTCTGCCGTCAGCGGCAGATCGAACAGGGTGTCTACCAGCAGTGACTGGTCGCCGTCGACGATCAGGCCGGCGTTGCTCCAGCCCCACCCACCATCCGGCTGCAACCAGGCATAGCCGCCGTTGGCAAGTTCTACCAGGCCTTTCTCGAACGGATGTGTTCCCAACCCCGGCATCCCTCTCCCCCTTGTCGCGATTGCTTGGCCTCGGCGATGGTGTCGATGGTAAAGAACGCTCCTCTTTTATGCGAACCGCCTTTTGGCTATGGTGGCGCCCCAATGACAGCCTTCGAAGAGATCCGTCCCTACACGGACGAGGAGGTCCCGGCCGTGCTCGGTCGGTTACTGGCGGAACCCAGTATCGCGAGCGCGACGGCGCAATTCGCCTTTCCCAGAGCCACCCGATTGTGGCCTGCGCTCGCCGCGCGATTGGCGCGGGGGCAGTTGCAACGCGAGCTGAAAGGGGTCGACAGCGTCGAGGGCGTGCAAGCATTTCTGGCGGATATCTTCGCGCGAATGATCGACGACACCACCGACGGGTTAACCGTCAGCGGTGTAGACCAGCTTACGCCGGGTGGCAGGTTTCTATTCGTCTCCAATCATCGGGACATTGCGCTGGATTCGGGATTCATGAATTGGGCGCTATTCCACGCGGGTCAAGAAACGTCGAGGATCGCGGTTGGCGACAATCTGTTTGGCGTCGACTACGCCGCCGATCTGATGCGCCTCAACAAGAGCTTCATCGTCAAGCGTACGGCGAAGGGGGGAAAGGCGGCCTATGCGGCTATGTTGCTGACCTCGAAATACATTCGTCACAGTCTTGATGAGGGTGTTTCGGTGTGGATCGCGCAACGCGAAGGGCGCGCCAAGGATGGCATCGATCGCACCGATCCCACGCTGATCAAAATGTTCGCGCTGGCCTACCGTAAGGAAATCGATGATCTGACCGCGCTGGTTGAGCGGTTCGCACTGGTGCCGGTGTCGGTGTCCTACGAGCTGGATCCTTGCGATCAGTTGAAAGCGCGGGAACTCTATCTGACCGAGCAAGAAGGGGCCTATGAAAAACCGGACGATGAAGACCTGAACAGCATCGTCACCGGGATCATGGGCTACAAAGGACGCGTGCACCTGGCCTTCGGCACACCGTTACGGGGCGCCTTCGAGGATGCCGGCGCGGTAGCCCAGGCCATCGATGCGCAACTCATTCCCAATTTGAAGATCTTTCCGACGCACCTGGAAGCGGCACGGTTGCTTGGCGATCCCAGCGACGTTGTTGAGGACAACGACGAATCGGACGGCCCTGCGCTCGCGGCGTTTCGAGAACGGCTTGCCGCGACGACCGAGGCGCATCGTCCGTACTTGCTGCGCCAATATGCAAACGTACTGAGCAATCAACGCGCGTGTGCGGCGTCAGCCACGGCAGAGCACGCCTGATCAACTGACGCTCAGACGGCCAACGGTGGTTCGTCCAACTCGGCGAGCTGTTCACGCAGGTCCAGCACGTGGTCGGACCAGTACTTGATGGTATTGAACCAGGGAAATGCCAGCGGGAAGGCGGGATCGTCCCAACGGCGTGCGATCCATGCGGCGTGATACATGATGCGCAGCGCGCGCAGCACCTCGATCAGCCGCAGCTCGGCGGTCTCGAACACCATGAAGTCTTCATAGCCGTCGAGGATCTTGCCGAGTTGACGCGTGCGGTCCTGCCGATCGCCGGACAGCAACATCCACAGGTCCTGAATTGCCGGGCCCATCATGGCGTCGTCGAAGTCGACGAAGTGAGGCACGTCGTCTCGCCACAGTACGTTGCCGAGATGGCAATCGCCGTGAATTCTCAACGTGGCTGGGATGGGAACTTCGTCGATTCGCTCGAGCAGGTGGGTGCTGACGCTGGCATACGCTTCAATCAGCTCATCGGGGATGAAGCCGCGATCCAGCAACAGTGCGCGGCTGTCGTGTCCGTAGCGCTGAGCGCTGAGTGCTATGCGCGCCTCGAACGGTCGAGCGCGCCCGACCGCATGGATTCGAGCGATGCTACGCCCGAGGATGGTCAGGTTCTGATCGATTTCGATGTCGGGCGGGTAGCCGCCCTGGCGAGGAAACAGCGAGAACCGAAAGCCATCATGGTGAAACAGCGTGGTGCCAGCGTCGTCGTGCAACGGCGCCACCACGGACATCTCGTGTTCGAGGAGCTCGGCGGTGAATGCGTGTTCCTCGAGAATCTGCGCATCGCTCCAACGGTCCGGACGATAGAACTTGCCGACGATCGGCGTGCCTTCTTCCTGGCCTATCTGATAGACCCGATTCTCGTAGCTGTTCAGGGCCAGCAGGCTGCCGTCGCAACGCCAACCGGCGGCTTCGACCGCGTCGAGCAGCGCATCCGGCGAGAGGTCTGCGTAGGGAGTGGTGTTATCAACCATCTGTGCGTCCGGTAGGTTCGCGTGTGTTGTCGCGAGTGTTGTGGTGAGTGTTAAGAGTAGCGAGCGCGACGGTCTTGATCAGTGCCGTCACCTCATGTCCGACTTCCAGGTCCAGGTGTTCCGCAGACAGCCGGGTAATGCGCGCCAGCAGTGGTTGCCCGTGGCAATCCAGATGCACCAGGCAGACGCCGGCGCCGTCGTCGTCGAGCTGCACCACCCGGGCCTTGAGCCGGTTGAGCAGGCTCAGGTTTTCGACCGTCCCCGTGGCGATGCTGATGTCCCGGGCGTGGATCAGCAGCCGAACGGGAGTCGTCTCGGCCGGGACGTTGCCCCGCAGATAGATCCGGTCATCGCCGACGATGAGCTCGGTCAGATCGTAGCCGTCGAGATAGTTCGATCGGGTGCATTCGAGCACGCTGGCGGCCAGGCCGCTGCCCAGGGGGGTCGTGCCGATCTCCGCAATGGGTGAACTTGCGGTGACCTGCCCTGCATCCATCACAACGACTCGATCCGCAATCTGCAACACTTCTTCCAGCGCGTGGCTGACGTACAGAATGGGCAGGCGATGTTCGCTGCAGAGTTGCTCGAGGTAGGGGGCCAGTTCGGCTCGTGTTGGCGCATCGAGCGCAGACATGGGCTCGTCGAACAACCACAGTCGAGCCGGTGCCAGCAGGGCGCGGCCCAACGCGACACGTTGGCGTTGCCCTCCGGAGAGTGTCGCGGGTCGTTGTTCGAGCAGTTCGGTCAGGGCCAGACGGTCTATGACCTCATCGAACGGCATGCTGAAGCCATCGCGTTGCGGCTGGCGCAATGGGTACTCCAGGTTGCCGCGCACGTCCAGATGCGTGAACAACCGACTGTCCTGGAAGACGCTGCTGACCGATCGTTGATGAGCGGCTCGACAGCTCGTTTCGCTCTGCCAGGTTTCACCATTGACGATCACGCGCAGCGTGCTGTTCGGTTCGAAGCCGGCGATGGCGCGCAGTAGCGTCGATTTACCAGCGCCCGATGGGCCAAGGATTGCGGTCACCCCGTCAAGCGGCAACTCGAGATCGAAACGGGCGGCGAAGCCGCTGTTACGGGCGACCGTGCCGTTGATGCTGAGGGTCATGTACGCAGCTCCGGATTCGCCTGCAGTCGGTACACCAGCACCAGGGTCGCGATCGCGAAGGCAACCAGCAGTCCGGCGGTGACGTGCGCATCGGCGTAGCGCATTGCTTCGACTTGATCGAACAGGGC
>PVMS01151573.1_pt1 | contig 13862 bp, 11 predicted proteins | sample 1853461 | NCBI WGS metagenome assembly PVMS01 (sample SAMN08582032, study PRJNA380276) | Marine sediment metagenome, whole genome shotgun sequencing project. | isolation source: ocean sediment barecode stripped | collected 2017 | reverse complement strand
CCGACCTACTCACTTACATCCATCTTTTCGACGCGATCGAATTTTCTCAATACTACAACAGGCTCATCAACTTCAATAAAAAGGCTGTAGAAATGGCAGCTGAGTATAATAAACCTTTAGTCGCCACCTCAGACTGTCATTTTCTCTGGAAGTTTGGAGACTCATTCTCTCTTGTCGAAGCCAAAAAAGACATTCCTTCAATTATAGAGGCCGTAAAATCCGGAAGAGTTGAAATTTTCTCTAAACCTATTTCTCTAGTCGCAATGGCCAAAATCATGACAACAGACATGCTCAGAAGAATCTTATATCAGAAAAATAAAAGGAAGAACCAAGAACAATCATCTTCTTAAATTTCATAGGAATACTTTAATTTCCATGATTTCTATGATATATTTTTGATGTATTGTTTAAAATATTCCACAAATCCAGGACTTTATAAATAATAATGATAAGAATCGGATCCAGAGGTAAAAAAAAACAAAAAAATAAAGTTTATTCGAATCAGGATTCAAACAAAACCTTGAATACTGTCAGAGGGATCGGGTCCTCTCTCTCCATCAAAGGAAATGTCCGAGGAAATGAAGATCTTTATATCGACGGCAAGGTGACGGGATCTATTTTTATCGATAACCATAATCTGACTGTTGGTCCCAATGGTCAGATCGAAGCAGATATTCAAGCCAAAAACATTTTTGTTGAAGGACAGGTAAAAGGAAACATCAAAGCCTTAGAAAAAGTTTTCATACAGGAAACTGCTCAGGTTTTTGGAGATATCGTAGCAGCGAACATCTCTGTCATGGATGGGGCCCATTTTGAAGGCAATGCCAAAATTCAAAAAACTTCTCAGAATGTTACCCCTGATATTGAGCCGACAAAGAAACAATCCAAATCTAGACTTCTTATAGAAGATGAGTTTATAGAAGAGTAATCCAGAGAAAAATTCCGACTACAAGCCATTTTAGGACTGTGGTTAATAACATTAATTGTTTCTATCGACCGATATCCTCATGCTCAAAAATCTCGAATTTGAGTGTAACATCAATTTCTTCTGCCTCACGCAAAAGACGAAACTTCACCTCATCGCCCCAGGTAAAACGTGCTAGATAAGTTCGCAACATGTTTATATTTGTGTAAGTTTTTCCATCCAAATCCAAAACCACATCCCCTTTTTTAAAATCCTGCCCCATAACAACACCGCCTATTGGATCGCGTTCAATGACAAGATTTTCCATTCCATCGAATTTCTTAAAATTCAATCCTACCGAAGGATAAACGGATCTCTTTTCATTGTTAAGTCCCCAGACATAATCGGCGTAAGTCCTGGACACTTGGACTGAATCACTTTCGTTTGCAACTTCCAGACACACCACCGTTTTAAACGGAACGCCGGTGCGTTGAGAGACCCTATAATTGATACCCAAATTATAAAGAAGATGCCCGGATCCGGCTAAAATGGCCATTCGCCGACCGTCTTTTTTAGCTGACTCAACAGCATTATGAGCCATCACCTCATCCCACGCTGACTGAGCTCTATAAAGCCCCTCCATCATCTCCTCCATGCCACTTCCCGGCATTTGATGTGCTCCTGCACCTCCAAATATCGTCATGATAAGTTCTCGGTGTTCTTTAATAGATAGGTCGGGTTTGGGAATAATGAGCTTTTCCTCTTCTGTTAGACCTTCCCACCCCTTTTTACGAACATCGGAAATCATTGTGCGAGGAGCGTTTAAGGCATAAATCGGAATTCGGTTTGCCTTGGCAAATAAAAAAATATTCCGATAATAATTAAAATTGAAATTCCAGGTAACATACCATTCCGCTTCTTCAATAAATTCATCTTCAGTCAACAGTCCAAGACTCCATTTGTTTAAAACTTCCTGCCCTGAGACAGTAAACATTTCCAATCCAATAGACAGATTTTTGTCCTGTTGATGAAGAGCTTTTATGACTTCCAATTGAATATCATGCATGGGCATACTGTTGTGAGATTCTCCGACATAAATAAACCGGCTGTCTTTCATCTCTTTAATCATTTGGGCAAAAGAAATGGCCTTCCCATCTTTGGCAGAAAAGATTTTTTCGGGGGAAACTGCCATGACCTTTTCTTTTAATTTTTTATTCCCGATATTGAGGAGAAGAACTTTATCCTCTTCTTCTTGACTAAAAGCAGTTAAACAAAAAAACAACAATACCAAAATTGTTAAACATATTTTCTCAATTCTCATTTTGGCCTCCTTTGAATCGGGTATAATAACATCTTCCTCACTCTTTTAAAAATGCTTCAAAAATGCTTTAAAGATTATCGAATTTAGAGTATCCTATGCCATTATGATTTTAAGGTAATAAAAATGAAAAAAGTCATTATTCTGTTTTTTATTGTCATTTCAAGTTTAATTCTGTTTTCTCAGGACCAAACACATGAATCTACCGTTGTGAACATAGAAATCCCGGTCCGCGTATTCCAGGGTGATAATTTTATCGATAATCTGACAATCGAAGATTTTGAAATATTTGAAGACGGTGTTTTACAAAAAGCTGAAGCTGTCTATCTCATCAAAAAGAAAAGCGTTGCCAAAGAAGAGGGAACTCAGAAATTTTTTCCTTCAGTGAAACGAAATTATATTCTTATGTTTGAAATCATAGACTATCTTCCAAAGCTTGGAGAGTCCATCGATTATTTTTTTAAGAACATTTTACTTCCTGGAGACGAACTCACTGTCTTTACTCCTGTCAAGTCCTACAAATTCAACCAAAAATCCTTCGAGATGTTTTCCAAGGAAGACATCGCTAACAAACTCAAAGAAACACTCAGATCAGATTCTATCACGGGCAATTCTGAATACAGGAGTGTGCTGAGGGAACTGGAAGAGGTGCTCACCTTGGAGAACTTGGATATCGATGAAAAGTTGAGTCTTTTCAGACAAGTCTTGAGTCGATTTGAGAGGCTGCGATCAATCGATGAAGAAGGACTAGTCAATTTTGCTAACTTTCTCAAAGAAAAAGAAGGTCAAAAAAACGTTTTTATGTTCTATCAAAAAGATGTCGTCCCACAGTTGAAGCCCAAAGCGATCGAAGAGATAGTAACCGGCAACCAAGATAGACCGGATATCGGACAGAGTGTGACCGACCTCTTCGATTTTTTCAGAAGAGACATTAATATTAATGTCGAAAACGTAAAAAAAATATTCTCGGATTCTTCAATTTCCTTGCACTTTCTTTATATAACCCAACCACCGTTCCAGAGCTCCTCCGTTTCACGTTTCGGATCCGGACAAATGATAACAATGTCCGATCAATCAGAAAACGTTTTCAGCACATTCCAAGAAATGTCCCAGGCCACAGGTGGATTCAGCGGCAGTTCTTTTTATGCAACAGAGACATTTAAAAAAGCTTTGGATGCTTCAGAAAATTATTATTTAGTCTACTATTCCCCACTGAACTACAAACAGGATGGAAAATTCAAGAATGTTAAAATCAGAGTTAAGGGGAAAAACTACCGTATCACTCACCGTGCCGGCTATTTTGCCGATTAACTTCTATTTATCTTCTTCCTCAGCTCTGATCCTTCCCTCTTTGATAGATTCTTGAATGATCTTTGGATGAAGCTGCACTGGAACTTCCTCATAGTGAGAAAATTCCATATGGAATGATCCTCTCCCTCCTGTAATGGATGTCAGGGTGGGTTCAAAATCCAGCATTTCCGACATGGGTACAAGAGCCTTGATCGTCCGCATTTTTCCTTTCTGTTCCATACCCTGAACTTTTCCTCTCCGGCCATTAAGATTTCCCATAATATCTCCCATATGGGCTTCAGGAGTATAGATTTCTGCTGTCATAATAGGCTCGAGCAGAGTAGGTTTGGCCGCTTTAATGCCCTTCTTAAAAGCCATGGATGCGGCAATTTTAAAGGCAATATCCGAAGAATCCACATCATGATAGGTTCCATCATAGAGTTGAACCTTAAAACCGATTGTGACATAGCCTGCAATGACTCCTTTTTTTCGGGCTTCTTGGATGCCCTTCTCAACAGAGGGGATATAGTTTTTAGGAATAGATCCTCCAAATATTTTATCTTCAAATTCAAAGTCCTGTCCCTTTAAGGGTTCAATTCTGATATGGACATCCCCATACTGACCCCGGCCACCGGTCTGTTTTTTGTATTTTCCTTGAACATCGGATTTTCCCTTGATGGTTTCTTTATAGGGAATCTTTTGAGGTCTCAGATCAACATTGACATTAAATCTCTTCTCCAACCGATTGATGATGACCTCAACATGAAGTTGTCCATTCCCAGAAATAATGAGATCGTTTGTCTCTGGATCCCGTTCTATCTTAGCTGTAGGATCTTCCTCAGTGATTCTATGGATAGCTTGAGAAATTTTGTCCTCATCTGCTCTTGTTTTTGGTTCAATAGCAAAAGAGATAGAAGGCTCTGGAAATTTTATGGGCGAAAACTTGATTTTTTCCCCTTTCATACAGAGTGTATCCCCTGTTGATGTGTCCTTGAGCTTTGCCGTAGCAATTAAATCACCTGCTTTTGCTTGTTCTGCCTGGATCTGCTGATCTCCTTGAAGGTAAAACAATCCATTGAATTTCTCGCTTGATTCTTTGTTGGAATTAGTGATCACTGCGTCCGAATTCGCTTTGCCTGAAAATACTCTCATAAGTGAAACTCTTCCCGTATAGGGATCTGATAAAGTTTTGAACACAAAAGCAGAAAAAGGTCCATCTACAGAAGTCTTTACAACGCCTTCTTCACTCTTGATCTCTTCTCTAAATAATGGAGATGGCAAAAAATTTGTCATGCCTTTTAGAAGAGGTTGAATCCCCATATTTGTCAGTGCAGACACCATAAAAATGGGGATAATCTGTCTGTCAACAATACCTTTTCTCAAGCCGCTGATCAATTCTTCAGTTGAGAGTTCTCCACTCTCAAAATATTTATCCATCAACTGCTCATCGTTTTCTGCCACCATTTCAGCCAGTTCATCTATTTTTTTTTGTGCTTCCTCTTTCAAATCTTCAGGAATGTCTATCTCTTTCATCTTTCCACTTTCGTCTTTTTCAAACTCGTAAGCCTTTTTATTGACCAAATCCACAATACCACGAAAATTTGCTTCCGAGCCGATGGGGATCTGAACAGGAACGGCCTGCCTTCCAAAAAACTCATTTATGGAGGCAATTGTTCGTTCATAATTCGAGTTTTCCCTATCAAGCTTATTGATGACAAACATATAGGGAAGTTCAAACTCTTCAATCATCGCCCAGGCTTTTTCTGTCCCAACTTCAACGCCTGAAACGCTGCAAACCACAAGAACACTGGCATCCACGGCTCTCAAGGATGCCCTTGTATCCCAAAGAAAGTTGGAATACCCTGGACAGTCCAAAATATTAATCTTGTGATCTTCCCACTCTAAATAGCACAGGGCAGAATTGATCGAAATTTTTCTCTCAATTTCATCTGGATCATAATCCGTTATGGTATTTCCCTTGTCCACCTTGGTAAATCTCGTTGTGGCTCCCACATCAAATAACATTGCAGATGTCAGAGATGTTTTCCCCGAGGATCCATGACCAACAATGGCAATATTCCGGATATTTTCTACAGGATAATCTTTCATCTTCAGGCCTCCAGCATTAAATAATAATTGTATATTTTTGTTTTGAAAACACGTTCATGTCAAAAAATACAAGATTTATAATACAACAAGTATTCCCTTCTACTCAAGAAAAAAAAGATACTTTCAAGAAGAGAGAATCTTGAGATATTCATTGAGTTCATGCGGAAGAGGAGAATTGAATTCCATTTTTTCTTTTGACCCTGGATGGACAATAGTCAGTTGAAGTGCATGAAGAAACAAACGAGAGATCGGGAGTTTTGTTTTTTTCCTTCCATATATTGTATCTCCAACAACCGGATGGCCCAAAGCCGCTAAATGAACTCTTATCTGATGTGTTCTTCCCGTAAGAGGCCTAATTTCGAGCAAAGTGAAATCACTCCATTCTTGCCTCACCGTGAAATGGGTTTCCGCTGCCTTGGGCTTTTTCGTCCTGGTCGAAATCCGCTGTCTGTGCTTCTCGTGACGGCCAATAGCCCAGGTGATTTGCCCTGTTTTTTCAGGCACCCTTCCCCAAACCAGCCCAATGTAAAGCTTTTCTACTTCTCTGGCCTTAAATTGGCGCTGAAGCTCTTCATACGCCATCTGGGTTTTAGCCACTACCATAACTCCTGATGTGTCTTTATCCAGGCGATGGACAATCCCGGGTCGGTTTTTTTCGCCCACATCTCTCAAAGAGGGGCAAAAGAAAAGCAAGGCATTAACAAGAGTGTGATTTGAGGTACCGGCTCCTGGATGCACGACCAAACCAGACGGCTTGTCGATCACAAGAATATATTCATCTTCGAAGAGACTCGTCAACGGGATGTTTTCAGGCAAAAGAGGCTCTTCCTGAGGAACGAAAGAAACAATATCTATTTCACCCAAATCCCCTTCTTTTAAACGATAGCTGGTTTTTACACTTTGACCATTAATTTTGACTCGAAACTCTTGTATTAATTTTTGAATATATGAACGGCTGAGATGAGGAAATTTCTGTGACAGATAGATATCCACTCTTTGATCTTGTCCCGAATCGGGAAGAATCAAGAAAGATGTTTTAGGCACTTAGGCTTTCTGTTTTTTTTTTAAGACAAAAAGGAGAATAAATCCCGCAATTAGAGTTAGGATTGAGAACAACTGCGGGTATGACACACTTGAATAAGGAGAGGCATTTTGAATAAAGTAGATTTTCGCTTCATGGTCACCTCTAAAAAACTCTACAAAATACCTGATTATTGAATAGTTGATAATGTAAAATGAAATGACTTGACCATCAAAGCGCTTTTTTTTCAGGATAAAAAAAAGGATAAGAAAACTGGTGAAATTCAAGAGCGATTCATAAATTTGTACGGGATGAAGCATCGTATTGAGTGGAGTTCCAGTAAAACTTCCGGTGTATTCATTCCGGAAAGTGATACCCCAGGGGAGGGCACATTCCGTTCCCCAGCAGCATCCCGCAAAAAAACAGCCCAAACGACCAAAACCGTGCCCAAGGGCAAGAGCAGGGCCAATGATATCAGCGGTTTTCCAAGCAGGAATTTTTCTTCTCCGTAGAAACCAGAGAGCAAAGAAAAATCCAAAAGCCAATCCCCCCTGAAATACTCCTCCGGAGCGGATAAGGTCTAATATTTTTTTGGAACCCGACAGGTAATCGGACATACTTCCAAAGAAAAGAATGAGTTTGGCCCCCACAAGGGCAACAATAATAGTATAAAATGCAACATCCAGAAGCTTTGATGCCTGAAGTTCTTGTTTTTTTGCCTGAACATAAAGGAACCACAAACCCATAGCCACACCTAAAGCCATCATGAATCCATAGGTGTGAATGGTTAAGGGGCCAATTTTTAGGAGGATGGGGAACATTCTGGACCTCTCTTGAAGAAAAATAGAAAAATCAGGAGCACCGCTCCCGTAGAAATGCAGGAATCAGCCACATTAAAGGAAGGCCAATGCCAACCCCAGAAATTAAAATCTAAAAAATCAATCACATAACCTCTCATAATTCGATCGATCTGGTTTCCCAAAGCTCCGGCTAAAATGAACGATAAAGAGACATTCATGAGTTTTTCAGATACGGGAGTTTTAATAAAATAATAGACAACCAATCCTAGAGCAGCCAGGGAAAATACAGTCAGAAGGACAAAAATGAAAGCGCTGTCGGCATTTGAAAAAAAACCAAAAATGGCTCCCTTATTACGGACATGGACAAGATTAAAAAAATCTGGGATTACAGTTTGAACACTGAAAGGATTTATACTCCGGAAAATAGCAGCTTTTGTGATCTGATCTACAGCGAGAAATACGGCAATGATCACAAGATATATTGACCGCTGTTTCATAAATTCATCCTCTCAACAATGTCCTCACATCGTTTGCAGAAAAGAGGGAATTGCTGGCTCGTCCCAACATAGGAAGAAAAGTTCCAGCATCGCTGACATTTTTCTCCGGCTGCCTTTTCGACCTCCACAATCATCTCTTCACCAGTCCCTGATTTCAGATCCACATCTGAAACGATAAAGAGATTGGACAGCTCTCTCTCGTATTTCTTCAGCAGAACAAATTGATCTTCATGCACGTGCAGAGTCAGCCGGGCTTCAAGAGAATTCCCCACGAGTTTTTTTTCACGAGCAAGTTCTATTTCTTTTAGAACTTGTTCCCGAACATCGATGAGGCTTCCCCATTCCTGATAGACGTCTGATTCCAGCCATTCCTCCTCAAATCGAGGAAACTGTTCAAGATGGACAGACTCAGATTTTTTCTTAAAATCAGGCAGTATGTCCCATGCCTCTTCTGAAGTGAAAGGCAGAATAGGAGACATCAGAATAAGGGTTGATTTTAACACCTTAAAGAGAGCGGTCTGCGCCGACTTTCTCGGAAGTGAATCTTTGCCTGAACAGTAAAGCCGGTCTTTGAGCACATCCAAGTACAAAGAACTCAAATCGACCGTAAAAAAATTAAAGACCGTGTGAAATACAACATGATACTCGTATGATTCATAAGCTTCTAGAATTTTTTTCCCAACAGCAGCGCATTTTTCGAGAATCCATTTGTCAAAAACCAGCATATCTTGTAAGGGAACTTCATCTGTCTCCGGAGAATAGTCATGGATATTTCCCAGGATGAATCTCCACGTGTTTCTGATCTTTCGATAGGCTTCGGACAAGCGCTGAAGAGTTTCTTTTCCAAAACGTGCATCTTCCTTGTAATTGAGCATGGCAACCCATAATCTCAGTATTTCGGCGCCATTTTTGGAAATAATTTCCCCCGGTTCAATAAAATTCCCAAGAGATTTTGACATTCCTCGTCCTTCATTATCAAGGACAAAGCCGTGAGTGATGCACGTTTTAAAGGGAGACGCCTCTTTCGCACCGACTCCAATGAGGAGAGAACTGTTGAACCATCCTCTATGCTGATCATGTCCCTCAATATAAATATCGGCAGGCCAACGCAGATCCTCACGTCTATCCAAAACATTATGACTGGCACCGGATTCAAACCAAACATCAAGAATATTATGCTCTTTTTTAAAGTTGGAAGAGTCACATTCAGCACACTTGGTTTCAGGAGGCAGGAGTTCTTTTGCAGATTTAATGAACCATGAATTGGAGCCCTCCTTAGAGAAGATATTGGCAATTCTCAAAGTGATATCTTCATTTGCCAGGATCGTTCCACAATCCTGACAATTAAAGGCCGGAATTGGAACTCCCCAGGAACGCTGCCTCGATATGCACCAATCAGGACGAGCTTCGACCATATTGGCAATTCGCTCTTCACCCCAAGATGGAATCCACTTGATCTTTTTTATCTCTTCTAAAGATTTTCCCCGTAGATCATTGTTGTCCATTGAGATAAACCACTGAGCCGTCGCACGAAAAATCACAGGATTTTTACACCGCCAACAGTGAGGGTATGAATGGATGATCTCAACTTCCTTTAAGAGCGTTCCGTCTTGCTGCATATCCCTAGTGATGTTTTTATTTGCATCAAAAACGATTTGTCCCGCATATTTTTCAACTTGAGTTGTAAACCTTCCCTCACTGTCTACAGGTGTATAGATATCTAAACCGTAGTTGATGCCGGTTAAATAATCTTCTTGACCATGCCCTGGGGCCGTATGAACGGCTCCGGTTCCCTGGTCCAATGTGACATAATCAGCGAGGACAAAGAGGGATTCTCTGTCTATGAAGGGGTGTCGGGCTTTTTTTCCCTCTAAATGTTTTCCGGAAAAAGCGGCCAGAACGCGGATATCTTCAAATCCAAGTTCTTCGGCAAGCACCGGAACAAGACGTTTGGCCGCAATGTAGACATGCCCACTCGTTTCAAATGCCTCATATTCATAATCAGGATGAAAGGCTATCGCCAAGTTAGCCGGGAGAGTCCACGGCGTGGTGGTCCAAATCAAAACGGATACATCTTTTCCCTTAAGTGCAGGAAAGTCTTGTGACAGATCGGATATCAAGGGGAATTTGACATAGATAGAAGGTGATTTATGGTCAAAATATTCGATTTCCGCCTCGGCCAATGCCGTTTGACAAGTGGGACACCAGTAGACCGGTTTTTTCCCTTTGTAGACACTTCCGGATGCAAAAAAAGCAGCAAGAAGACGTAATATTTCTCCCTCGTATTTGGGATTCATGGTCAAATAGGGCTGGTCCCAATCTCCAAAAACACCCAGTCTTTTGAATTGTGCTCGTTGAATATCTACAAAATTCAAGGCGTCTTTTTTACATTCTTCTCTAACCTCAATGATAGTCATGTCCTTCTTTTTTTCGCCCAATATTTTGTCAACCTTAATTTCAATCGGTAATCCGTGGCAATCCCAACCCGGTACATAAGGGGCTCTAAATCCCTGCATAGATTTTGTTCTGACAATAAAATCTTTGAGTATTTTATTCAGCGCGGTTCCCAAATGGATATTGCCGTTGGCATAAGGAGGGCCGTCATGCAGAACAAATGTCGGTTTGGTCTGATTTTTTTGCTGTATTTTCTGATACAGTTTGATTTGATCCCATCTTTCTAAAAATTCAGGTTCTTTTGACGCAAGTTTTGCTTTCATAGAAAACGACGTCTGAGGGAGGTTGAGTGTGTCTTTGATTTTATCTGCTTCAAACATAAAAACGCTCCAAATAAAACTTTAATCCGTTATTATAGAATAAGTTCTATTAATTCTCCACCGCAAATGTTTTGTTCTTTCTTGAATAGAATGTAGGGGAATCTATCTTTAGAAGCTCTAAAAAAAATATCGCTGAAGTGCGTTCAATCGGAGATGTAGTGAGATCCACGGCTTTCAGGATTGCTTAAAGCCGCATACATGATCAACCATGCCACCTGGATTCCGTGTTTCAAACCTACAACAAGAGGATCAATCTTTGCTTCCTTGTAAAACTTTTCGACTCTGTGACGGAGATAATTCAAATCAGCTCTCGCTCTTTCCAACCGTTTTGTTGTTCTAACAATTCCCACATAATTCCATAACGTTGTTCGGATCGACACCCAGTCCTGGTGGATCAGCGCAGGATCAACCTCTTCTTCTTTTGTCGGATAATACCAATCATGGATTTCTGATATTTCACAGGGAATCTCGGGATCAAAAAAAAGAGACTATTTGTTTAGCGCTTCTAGTTCCCCATACCAAACCTTCCAGCAGAGAAGTTGAAGCCAGACGGTTGGCACCATGAACTCCTGTGCAGGACACTTCTCCCACAGCATAAAGTCCTTTAAGAGAACTCCTCCCCCACCCATCAACAAGAACGCCCCCACAACAGTAATGAGCGGCAGGTACAACAGGAATAGACTCTTTAGTGATATCGATTCCGAATTTTAAACATGTTTTGTAAATATTAGGAAACCTGTTCTCTATATCAAAATTAGCATAAGAAGCAAGGTCAAGGTCGACATAGGCAGAATTGCTGTTTATCATTTCTTCATAAATAGCCCGAGTGACTTCATCACGAGGAGCCATCTCTTTTTTGCTGTTGTAGTTTTCCATAAATGTCCGGCCGCTTCGTGATTTCAGCTTGGCACCTTCTCCTCTGACTGTTTCAGATATCAAAAAGCCATCGGCATCCCGATGATAAAGAGATGTCGGATGAAATTGGATATACTCCATATTGACGATGCGGGCTCCTGCCCTAAAAGCCATTGCATATCCATCTCCGATAGAGGTGAAGGGATTCGAAGTATGCAGATACACGGCGCCACAACCTCCGGTTGCTAAGACAGTATAGGGCGAAAAAATAATATGAACCGTGTTGGTTTTGTTATCAAGAACATATGCACCTAGGCACTGCGGTTCTTTGTAATATGATGTTACATTTTTTGAATGATGAGGGATAGTCAGGAGATCAACAGCCGTTTGATCGGGAATAAGAGTGACATTAGAAAACTTTTTTAAGGCTTGAATAAGCTTTTCTTCGATCGTTTTCCCGGTTGTATCTTTGATATGGAGAATGCGTCTACGCGAGTGACCCGCTTCCTGCGCATAGTCAAGGGAATCCGTTGAACTCCGGGAAAAGGGGATTCCCAATTCTTTAATCAAAATTGTGTCTACAGCTTTTTTCCCCTCATTAGCCAGGATTTCAACAGCATCAGGATTGTTGATCCCGTCCCCTGACTCAATGAGGTCATCTTTAAGCAGTTCGGGTTTGTCATTTTTTCCAAGCGAAACAATTCCACCCTGTGCGTAATATGTATTGGATTCCTCAAAAATGGAGCTTTTCGTTATGAGAACAACTTTTAATCCGCCTTTTGCCGCTTCCAGGGCAGCACTGGCGCCGGCTATCCCACAGCCGATTATGAGAACATCTGTTCTGAGGATTCCTTCATTTTTCATGATGTCAGCCAATAATATCCATACTGATATCCAATGATTTGAAGGAATGCGTTAAACTGCCAACCGAAATATAATCCACTCCCAAATTGGCGTATTCTTTCGCTGATCGCAGATCGACATTTCCTGATATTTCCAGAGGTATCTTTCTATCGATGAGCACCACGATGTCTCTCATTTCGTCCAAAGACATATTATCCAGCATGATCATGTCTGCTCCACTCTTAACGGCTTCTATAACCTCTTCTCTACAAGTCGTTTCGACTTCAATTTTAATATCCGGTCGAACCTTAGCTCTTGCCTGTTGGACAGCTTCTGAAATTCCCTTAACAAGCCTGATGTGATTATCTTTTATCAACACCATATCCGAAAGGCTCTGTCGATGGTTTTTTCCGCCTCCCATTCTAACGGCATATTTCTCCAACACTCGAAGCCCTGGTGTTGTTTTTCTTGTATCGAGTATTTTTGTTGGAGTTCCCGCCAAAACTTCGACAAATCGATGTGTAGTCGTTGCAATACCGGAAAGTCTTTGAAGAAAATTCAATGCTGTCCGCTCTCCTTTTAAAAGAGAGATAGAGCTTCCCTGAAGTTCTGCCAGAACATCCCCATTTTGGATCTCTTTGCCGTCTTTTTTTTGGGCAATAAACGAAAGCAAAGGATCGATTTTGGAAAAGACGTTTTTCGCAACTTCTATGCCTGCAAGTATCCCATTTTCCTTGCAAAGGATGACTGCTTTTGATTGGGATTCCGGGGGGATGATGCTTTCTGAAGTGATATCGCCAAAAGGCAAATCTTCCTCTAGGGCCATATCGATGATGGCATCCACTTCTCTTTTCATGAGTAAATTATATGCCGTGTGTCGTATCCAGTCAAATAAAATGGAATTATTGACATCACTCAGAGAGTCTGTTTAAGATATGGACAATGTCGAAAAAAAAGATCCTATATATTCTACTTTCATTTATTGTCTCTATTGTTTTAATTTGGAAACTGCAAAGTAAAGTAGATACAAAAGACATTCTCTATACGTTCTCCAATATTTTCATCCCCGCTCTTTTGGCCTTTTTTGCCATATCTCTGTTTGGATCCTTCCTTCGTGCCTGGAGATATAAACTGCTCCTTTATCCCCAAAAAATCAGCTGGGGAAATATTTTCCTCGTCACACTCATTAGAAACGTCTTCGTCGATTTTCTTCCAGCACGGATAGGTTCTCTATCGTATATATACGTCCTCACCAAAAGATTAAATGTCTCGTTCAATACGGCAACATCTTCTTTTGTTGTGGCATTTGTCTATGACTTCATCTCTCTCAGCCCATTTCTCATCCTGGCCATTCTCGCTGTCGGGCTGGGGACTACGGCTCTCTCCACCCCGTTGGTGCTTCTTTTTTCAGTTTTGTTCCTGGTGATTGTGCTTGTCATATATTGGCAGCT
>PVMS01056787.1_pt1 | contig 13862 bp, 11 predicted proteins | sample 1853461 | NCBI WGS metagenome assembly PVMS01 (sample SAMN08582032, study PRJNA380276) | Marine sediment metagenome, whole genome shotgun sequencing project. | isolation source: ocean sediment barecode stripped | collected 2017 | reverse complement strand
GATATCAGGTTTGATGCTGTGACTGTCTCTGCTAAAAATTTCAAGGAACATATGGTGCCTCTTTCCGTATAGCTGGGCAAAATGTTCCGTAAAAAGCCTTCTTACTATCAAAATTTATTCAGAAAGGCACGGGCTAATAAGAATCGGTATTTACTGGTAGCCCAAGGCCTGGGTTATTCAGATTATATGAAGGTAAAAAGTATGCCTTTATTTAATAAAGGCCCTTACAAAGGGGGAATCATCGTTTTGCAACGAACGGTTCGCGAACATCCTTTAGGGAAAATTGGCGAGCGTTTAGTGGGAAATCAAAAAAGGAATTCTCCCGGAGTTTATGAAATAGGAATTGAAGGTGCCTATGATAAATATTTGAAAGGACAAGATGGGAAAAGACTGAAGCAAAAGATCGCTAAAGGTCAGTGGAAGCCCGTGTATGATGATAACGAAGTCGAACCTCAGGACGGTTATGATATTATTTCCACTATAAATGTAAACATTCAGGACATCGCTCACCATGCCTTACTCAAGCAAATGGAGTATTACGAGGCGGAGCACGGGAGTGTTATAGTGATGGAGGTCGAAACCGGTGAGATTAGAGCCGTAGCCAATTTGGGACGTACTTCCGAAGGTAAATATTACGAAAAATTGAATTATGCCGTTGGCGAAAGTCACGAACCCGGTTCTACATTTAAAGTGATGGCGATGATGGCGGCTTTGGAAGATAAAGTGATCGATACAGCTACAGTAATAGATACTAAACAAGGGTCCAAACGATTTTATGGTAGAAATATCCATGATTCCAAAGAAGGTGGTTTTGGAAAAATATCGGCTGCAAAAACATTGGAAGTGTCCTCTAACATTGGATTGGCAACGATTATTGATGAGAACTACTCAAATAACCCACAAAAGTTTATCGATAGACTTAAAGGATGGCACCTCCATGAACGATTGGATATCCCAATAATAGGAGAGGGAATGCCTGTGATTCCTGAGCCCGGGGATAAAATATGGAGTCGAAATGCACTCCCATCAATGGCCTATGGATATAATTTACAACTAACACCACTTCAAACTCTCACTTTCTATAACGCCATTGCGAATGAAGGTATTATGGTAAAGCCACGATTTATAAGTGAAATCAGGGTGATGAATAATGAGGTGGAAACTTTTGATACTGAAGTGTTGAATAAAAAGATCTGTTCAGATAAAACACTAAATGAAATTCGTGATATTCTTAAAAATATTGTGGTCCGGGGGACAGGGTCAAAGCTCTATTCCGAATATTTCTCAATGGCCGGAAAAACAGGAACTGCCAGAACAGAATACGCGGCAGAGGACTGGGCTGAAAATAGAAGATATATTTCTTCCTTTGTCGGTTATTTTCCTGCGGAACATCCTAAATATTCCTGTATTGTTGTTATTCACAAGCCCAGTACTAAAAAGGGATACTATGGTTCCGATGTAACCGGGCCTGTCTTTAAGCGTATTGCTCAAAAGATATTTACAGATAGCCCACTCATCGATACTGTAGAAGACATCAACTCCAATGATGTTATTCTGGCTCAGGATTTTGAAAATTATTACACCATAGTGCAAGCCGAGTACACCCAGGTTCCCGATGTTGTAGGAATGGCAGGAATGGACGCAGTCTCTATATTGGAAAACTCCGGATTAAGAGTAAAGCTAATTGGTAATGGAACCGTGGCAACACAGTCTATTAATAAAGGGGAAGCATTTAAAAACGGACAACAAATCACGCTTAGTTTAAAATGATGATGCTCAAAGATATACTCTATAAAGTAACCCTCGAAAAAGTTGTGGGAAGTACTGGAGTGCACTTTACAGATATACATTTTGATTCTAGAAAAATAGGATTGAATGATGTCTTTGTCGCCATACGCGGAACAGTAACAGACGGGCATGAGTTTATTAAGATGGCTTGTGAAAAAGGAGCTATCGCTATTATTTGTGAAGAACTACCACTTGATATTGTCAATGGTATCACCTATGTGCAGGTCGAGGACAGCAATCGGGCCCTGGCATATATGGCGGCGAATTTTCATGAAAATCCATCGGAAAATCTAAAATTGATCGGTGTAACCGGCACCAATGGAAAGACCACTATTGTTTCATTACTATATCGTCTTTTTAGAGAAGCAGGCTATGAAGTAGGACTATTATCCACTGTAAGGATCATGGTGGGTACCAAAGAATATAGTGCTAGTCATACAACCCCGGACAGCTTAACTATAAATAGATTTCTACGCCAAATGGTGGATGCCGGGGTGGAGTTTTGCTTTATGGAGGTAAGCTCTCATGGGATTCATCAAAGACGTACGGAAGGCCTCCAATTTATCGGTGGAATATTTACCAATCTTTCCCACGATCATTTAGATTATCACAAGGACTTTAAAGAGTATCGCGATGTGAAAAAGTCGTTTTTTGATCACCTTCCAAATAATGCCTTTGCACTTGTAAATATCGATGATAAGAATGGCCTGATCATGTTACAGAATACTTCAGCAAAGAAATATACCTATGCACTAAAAACCTACGCCGATTATAAAGCTCAAATTCTTGAAAATCTCTTTAGTGGCTTACTTCTGAAAATTAACAACAACGAATTATGGGTAAAGCTCATTGGTACATTCAACGCTTATAACCTATTAGCTATTTATGCCACGGCCGATTTGCTTGGGTTGGATTCAATGGAAGTTCTTCAATTAATGAGTACCCTGGAAAGCGTGGATGGTCGTTTCCAGTATGCTGTTTCTTCTTCAAATATTACAGCCATAATAGATTATGCGCACACCCCGGATGCTTTAAAAAATGTATTGGAGACCATCAATACTATCCGTACGGGAAATGAAGCTCTCATTACTGTAGTAGGATGTGGGGGTGATCGTGACGCAGCGAAGAGACCGAAGATGGGCAGTATTGCTGCACAACTAAGTACAAAAGTGATTTTTACAAGTGATAACCCGCGCAGTGAAGATCCCGAAACTATCATCGAACAGATCGAAGCCGGTGTTCCTGCTGAACATTATAAAAAAACACTCTCTATTGGTGATAGAAAACAAGCCATCAAAACCGCCTGTCAAATGGCCGATGATGGTGATATTATTTTGGTGGCTGGGAAGGGTCATGAGACCTATCAGGAGATAAACGGAGAGCGAAAGGACTTCGATGATTTTAAAATTGTGAACCAACTATTAACCGCTCTAAATAAATAACTATGCTGTACTATTTGTTTGAGTTTTTGGAGAAAACATACGACTTGCCCGGGGCGGGGCTCTTTCAGTTTATCACATTCAGAGCGGCAATGGCAACAATTTTATCATTGATTATTGCTACCGTTTATGGAAAGAAGATCATTCGTTTTTTACGGCGTAAACAAATGGGTGAAACCGTACGCGACCTTGGTCTTGCAGGGCAAAATGAAAAAGTAGGGACTCCTACTATGGGCGGTGTCATTATTATTTTGGCCACTATTATTCCGGTATTGTTGTTTGCGAAGTTGGAAAATATATATGTGGTGATGCTCCTCGTCACCACTCTTTGGATGGGAACCATTGGCTTTATTGATGATTACCTTAAAAAATTTAAAAAGGACAAGGCCGGATTACCCGGAAAGTTCAAGATCATTGGACAAGTTGGACTTGGAATTATAGTAGGAGCTACTATGTTCTTTCACCCCGGAATTACAGTGAAAACCGAAAGAATTGATCAGGAAAATGGGCAAGAGATGATCACGGAAAAATCAGGAAGAGAATTTAATCCGGAAGAGAAGACGCTCCTCACAACAATGCCATTCGTAAGTGGGAATGAGATCAATTATGAAAAGCTGGTTACGTGGGCAGGTGAAGATTATAAGAAATATGCATGGCTCGTTTTTATTCCCATAGTGATCTTTATTATCACTGCGGTCTCGAATGGGGCGAATCTTACTGATGGAATCGATGGTCTCGCTGCCGGGACATCGGCAATAATTGGGATTACCCTGGCAATTTTTGCATGGATCTCAGGAAATGTAATATTCTCAGACTATCTGAATATCATGTATATCCCCAACACGGGAGAGTTAACCATTTTCATCATGGCTTTTGTAGGGGCGCTCATAGGTTTTCTATGGTATAATGCATATCCGGCACAGGTGTTCATGGGGGATACGGGAAGTTTGACCATTGGTGGAGTTATTGCGGTGATCGCCATCGCGATAAGAAAAGAGTGGCTCATTCCTATTCTCTGCGGAATATTTTTAATGGAGAATCTATCGGTTGTTATGCAGGTCAGCTGGTTTAAGTACACTAAAAAGAAATTTGGTGTAGGGAAGCGCATTTTCAAAATGTCACCCTTGCATCATCATTACCAGGTTAAAGGATATCACGAAAGTAAGATCGTCACTCGATTTTGGATCATAGGAATTGTTTTGGCGGTTATAACCATAGTGACCTTAAAGATTCGATAATAATGAAACGGTTAGTCGTATTAGGAGGAGGCGAAAGTGGGGTAGGTACGGCATTGTTGGGTAAAAAGAAAGGATTTGAAGTCTTCGTATCAGACTTCGCAAACATAAAGGTTACATACAAACAAGTTCTTATACATAATGAGATAGATTGGGAAGAAGGAGGTCATACCGAGAAAAAGGTACTTTCTGCGGACATAGTGATGAAAAGCCCGGGAATTCCTGACACAGCCCCTATTGTTTTGAAGTTGAGAGATAGGGGTGTCAAGGTTATTTCTGAAATAGAGTTTGCTTTTACTTATATAAAAGCAACCATCATTGGTGTTACCGGAAGTAATGGGAAAACCACGACAGTAACTCTTGCGCACAAATTATTGGAAGACGGTGGATATAATGTGGCCCTGGGCGGAAACATAGGAAATAGTTTCGCTTTGCAAGTTTCAGAAGGGAGTTATGAATATTACGTGTTGGAGTTAAGCAGTTTTCAACTGGATGGTATTGAAAAGTTCACCCCTCATATAGCGGTATTGACCAATTTAAGTGCTGATCATTTGGATAGATATGATAACAAATATGAAAATTATATCGCTTCAAAATTCAGAATAACAATGAATCAAACAGCAGATGATTATTTCATCTACGATGGTGATGATGAAGAAATATCAAAATGGCTTAAAAACAATACGATCGAAGCTCAAAAATTGCCTTTTTCGCTTCAGAAAGAAGTAAAAGAAGGTGCCTGCATAAAAAACAATGAAATAGTAATAAATATAAAAAACAAGCAATTCACTATGCCAGTCAAAACTTTAGGATTACAGGGACAACACAATGTCAAAAATGCCATGGCTGCTTCCATGGTAGCCAACTTATTAGACGTTCGAAAGGAAACTATTCGAGAATCTTTGCAACATTTTCTGGGGGTAGAACATCGCCTGGAAAAGGTTCTAAAAATAAACAATGTGAAGTATATCAATGATTCCAAGGCTACCAACGTAAATGCAACTTTTTATGCCTTGGATAGTATGGAATCACCAACGGTGTGGATCGTTGGCGGTGTGGATAAGGGGAATGATTATAGTGTATTGTTACCTCTGGTGAACGAAAAAGTAAAGGCGATCATTTGTTTAGGCGTAGCAAACGAGAAGATAGTAAATGCTTTTGGCAATGTGGTAGATATCATGGTAGAAACCCATGCTATGAAGGACGCGGTTCAAGTTGCGTATCGATTGGCTGAGCGTGGGGATAGTGTGTTGTTATCTCCTGCCTGTGCGAGTTTTGATCTTTTTGAAAATTACGAAGAACGGGGAAGACAGTTTAAGGAATCCGTAAGAAATTTATAGACTTTGAAAAGTATATTTCAAAATATAAAAGGAGATAAAGCTATTTGGGCAATTGTGGCCCTGCTGGCATTGTTTTCATTTCTCCCTGTGTACAGCGCAAGCAGTAATCTTGCTTACTTATATGGAGATGGAAATACATTTCAATTTCTGTTAAAGCATTTTGCTCACCTTTTGTTGGGTTTCGCAATTTTATATGGCGTACATAAAATTCCATTTCACTATTTCAGGGGCTTGTCAATTATTGCGTTGCCGATAGTTGTGATTTTATTACTCATCACTTTAAGTCAGGGTACCACCATTGAAGGGGCAAACGCGAGTAGATGGATTCGCATACCATTTGTTGGGGTAACTTTTCAAACTTCAGCATTGGCGATAGTAGTATTAATGACCTATGTCGCGCGTTATTTATCAAGAATAAAGGACAAAGAGATCACTTTTAAAGAAACACTTTTGCCACTTTGGTTACCTGTCTTTCTGATTATGGCACTTATCCTTCCAGCCAATTTTTCTACAACGGCTATCATTTTTGCCATGGTAGTGGTATTGGTATTTATAGGAGGGTATCCTGTGCGCTACCTTTTTATTGTCTTGAGTATCGGGGCTGCAATGCTCTTGATCTTTGGCTTGACAGCTAAGGCCTTTCCGGAAGTTTTTCCTAACCGGGTGGACACATGGATAAGTCGGATTGAAAGTTTTACCGACGATGAAGACACGGAAGCCGACTATCAAATTGAAAAAGCTAAAATAGCTATCGCCTCAGGGGGTGTAACTGGATTAGGGCCCGGGAAAAGTATTCAGAAAAACTTTTTACCTCAATCCTCATCCGATTTTATTTATGCCATTATCGCAGAGGAGTTCGGAATGGTAGGCGCGTTGTTCCTACTGCTTTTGTATTTGTTGATACTATTTAGATTGGTCATTGTTGTACATAAAAGCACCTCATTCTTTGGAAAATTATTGGTAATAGGTATTGGCCTGCCTATTATTTTTCAGGCATTGATAAACATGGGGGTTGCGGTAGACTTATTTCCGGTAACGGGACAAACCTTACCATTGATAAGCAGTGGAGGAACCTCCATATGGATGACATGTTTGGCATTAGGGATGGTTTTAAGCGTAAGCGCTAAAAGAGAAATACAGATAAAAGAAGAACAAGAAGAAAACCCATTGGATATATTAAGTGAGGCACTATAAATTTATCATAAGTGGCGGGGGAACCGGAGGTCATATTTACCCGGCAATTGCAATTGCTGATGAATTAAAGTCTCGCTATCCAAACTCCGAGTTTCTCTTTGTGGGCGCCAAAGATCGAATGGAAATGGAGAAAGTGCCTAAGGCGGGATACCAAATTGAGGGTTTATGGATCTCGGGCCTGCAGAGAAGCCTGAATATTAAAAATTTGATGTTCCCATTTAAGTTGATCTCTAGTATGATTAAGTCACGAAGTATCATCAAAAAATTTAAACCGGACGTAGCCATCGGAACTGGTGGTTATGCCAGTGCACCTCTATTACGCGTAGCTTCGAAAAGGGGTATCCCTTGTTTAATACAAGAGCAAAATAGCCATGCGGGAATAACCAATAAGTGGTTGAGCAATAAGGTAAAGCGTATTTGTACTGCCTACGAGAACATGGAAAAGTTTTTTCCGCCTGAAAAGATAGTCATGACCGGAAATCCGGTGCGGCAAGATCTACTCGATATTTCAAATAAAAGGGAAGAGGCACAAACGTTTTTTGAACTGGATAACGATAAAAAAACACTTCTCGTGCTTGGAGGTAGCCTGGGTGCAAAAAAGATCAACGTACTCATTGACAATTCACTTGGTTTTTTCCGCGAAGAAGGCATACAGCTTATTTGGCAATGTGGTAAATATTACGAAGGGATTTATAGTCAAAAAGCCAGTGCAAACATACATGTATATGCTTTTTTGAACCGAATGGATCTGGCTTATGCTGCGGCAGATATTATCATCTCGAGAGCAGGTGCATTATCGGTTTCTGAATTATGTCTGGTTGGGAAACCGGTTGTTTTCATTCCGTCACCCAATGTTGCAGAAGATCACCAAACGAAAAATGCCTTGTCAATTTCAGAAAAAAATGCAGCGATATTGATCAGGGAAAGTGAGGCTGAACAAAATTTTAAATCGGTGTTCTCAGGATTATTGACCGACACCATTATGCAACAACGGCTTTCAGAAAACATTAAAAAATTGGCAAAACCGAATGCTACTAAAGATATCGTATCCGAAATTGAAAAACTATTGAACAGTTGAAGGAATTAAAAGACATACAAAATATATACTTCGTTGGTGTGGGCGGCATCGGAATGAGTGCCTTGGCCAGATATGTCAAGTTGTTGGGGAAAACGGTTTTTGGATATGACAAGACCCCAACAAAACTGACTGATGAATTGATAAATGAAGGCGTTGATATTACCTTTATTGATACTGTTTCAGAAATAGACCAAACTCTCCTTGATCCTACCAACACATTAGTAGTTTATACGCCTGCTATTCCTGAAAACAACCGAATCCTACGATTTTTTAACGCTGAGAACTTCACGGTCTTAAAACGCGCAAAACTCTTGGGTGAAGTGACCAAAAACACACTGTGTTTGGCGGTGGCAGGCACCCATGGAAAAACTACTACTTCGGCAATTTTAGGGCATATTTTAGCCGAATGTAACATGCCGGTCACAGCATTTTTGGGCGGGATCGCGGAAAATTACAATTCCAATTTTATTAGCAGAGGAACTGAAATAACCGTGGTGGAAGCCGATGAGTTCGATAGATCTTTTCTGCAACTAAGTCCGGATATTGCGTGCATCACTTCCATGGATCCGGATCATTTGGATATTTATGGCGACAGGGTATCGATCGAGAGATCTTTTGTCGAGTTTGCGGAATTAATTCCGAAGAAGGAAAATCTACTTGTTAAAAAAGGCCTGCCACTTGAAGGAAAATCAGTTGCGGTCAACGAATCTGCCGACTATGAAGCACAAAATATTAGAATATAAAACGGAAGCTATGTTTTTGATCTCAAAACACCTTCCGATCTAATTAAAGATCTCCAATTCTCTCTACCTGGGCATCACAACCTTTACAATGCAGTAACAGCTTTGGGTATGGCAATTTCTGCGGGAACCCCAACTCCCTGCCTACCCAAAGCTTTACGAAGTTTTAGAGGTGTACAACGACGGTTTTCTTATAAGATCAAGCGGGATGATCTGGTATTGATAGATGATTATGCACATCATCCAACAGAGATCGATGCTTTGTTTCAAGCAGTATCGGAATTGTACCCCAATGATGGTAAATTAATTGTTTTTCAGCCCCATCTATTCAGCAGAACAAAGGATTTTGCCGATGATTTTGCCGAAAGTCTTTCTCGATTTGATGAAGTGTTGCTGTTGGATATTTATGCAGCAAGAGAGGAACCTATTAATGGGGTGACTTCCGAATGGTTGTGCGATAAAATTTCAGCTAAAAGCAAAAAAGTGATCTCAAAAATCATGCTTCCGGAAAGCGTACAAAAATCGCGGTGTAAAATTAAATTGATGGTAGGCGCCGGTGATATTGGCGTTGAGGTGGATAAAGTAACAAAATACGTTCGGGATGAAAGGTAAACTTGACTTTTTTAAATTGTTGATCGTGCTGGCAATAGCAGGTCTTCTCTATGGCTTTTCATCACAAAGAAACGGAGATAGGAAACTTACGAATGTACAAGTGGAATTCACCGATGAAAATAATCCGTTTATCACACTTTCTACGGTTAATAAATTGTTAATACAAAATAGCGACACCCTTACGAGTATCACCAAAGAAACTTTAGTTTTGAAAGAGATGGAAATTAGGTTGTTGCAAAATCCGATGGTGTGTGATGCTCAGGTATTTGTAACAGTTGATGGAACATTAGGAGCAAAGATCAAACAACGCAATCCTATCGCACGGGTTACAGGATCTCCTGATTATTACGTTGATGAAGATGGGAAAACGATGCCGCTCTCACCGGTGTACACGGCAAGGGTGCCTTTGATCACGGGATCGTCTAAAAATAATTTTACCGAGCTCACCATGCTTTTATTAAAGCTGCGGGAAGATGAATTTATGAGACAGAGTGTAGTGGGCCTTCATAAGTACAGTGATGGAACGGTAGAATTGAGAATGCGTAAACATGATTTTAAGGTGTTCTTCGGAAAAGTGAAAGACATCGATAATAAGATTCAAAACTATAAGGCTTTTTATCAGAAAGCTAAAAGAGATAAAACGCTTACGGGATACGAATTGGTAAATCTGCAGTTTGGAAACCAAGTAGTAGCCACAAAAAAATAAGGCATGGAAAACAATAATGTTGCTGTTGGTTTAGATATTGGAACAACAAAGATCGTAGCGATGATCGGTTGTAAAAATGATTATGATAAAATGGAGATCATAGGAATTGGTAAGTCCAAAAGTTTGGGTGTTCACAGGGGTGTGGTCAATAATATCACCCAAACCATACAGTCTATTCAACAGGCCATACAAGATGCCGAGACCAGTTCGGGGATGAAAATAACCGAAGTAATCGTGGGGATTGCCGGACAGCATATTCGTAGCCTTCAGCATAGTGATTATATAACCCGTAACGATAGTGAATTAGTTATTGACGAAGATGATATTGACCGTCTCTGTAACCAGGTTCACAAATTGGTAATGTTACCCGGAGAGGAAATTATACATGTCCTCCCACAAGATTTTAAAGTAGACGGGCAGGCTGAAGTGAAAGAACCCGTTGGAATGTACGGTGGTAGATTGGAAGCCAATTTCCATGTAGTTGTAGGACAGGTTTCTTCCATCCGCAATATTGGCAGATGTGTAAAAAGTGCCGGACTGGATCTATCCGGGATAACCCTGGAACCCCTTGCTTCGGCAAACGCGGTTTTGAGTCAGGAAGAAAAGGAAGCCGGTGTGGCCCTGATCGATATAGGAGGTGGAACGACCGATCTGGCCATTTTTAAAGATGGTATCATAAGGCATACAGCGGTAATACCCTTTGGTGGAAATGTGATCACTGAAGATATCAAAGAAGGATGTTCGATCATTGAGAAACAAGCCGAATTATTGAAAATTAAATTTGGTTCTGCCTGGCCCGGAGAAAATAAAGATAACGAGATAGTGTCTATTCCGGGATTGAGAGGACGTGAACCAAAAGAGATCACATTGAAGAACCTCTCGAAAATAATTCACGCCCGAGTAGTGGAGATCGTCGAGCAAGTGTATCTCGAAATTAAAAATTATGGACACGAAGAACAGAAGAAGAAATTGATCGCCGGGATTGTTTTGACCGGAGGAGGCGCTCAATTGCGTCATTTAAAACAGTTAACCGAATATATTACCGGTATGGATACCCGTGTGGGTTATCCCAATGAACATCTAGCCGGTGATACCGATAGTGAAACTACCAGTCCCATGTACGCCACTGCGGTCGGATTGGTGATGAATATCCTGGAAAGTAAAGAGAGAAGCCTGCAATTGAAACGGGCGATGGGTGCAGAAGATACAAGCCAATGCGGAAATCAAGGAAATATGGAAGAAGGAGGTGAAGGAGAATTGGTACACGAAAGCGGTGCTCCCAGAGAACGCAAACGTTTCTTCGATAAATGGGCCGAGAAGTTTAAGGAGTTTTTAGATAATGCTGAATAGACATATAGACACCATACTATACCATGTTGTGGAAAGAGAAAATAAAATTTAGAATAAACACGACACACTTATAAATAGAAATGACTCCGTAATAATATTGGAGGAAATCTCACAAAAAACAACCATATGAGCAGCAACACAGAATTTGATAACATTTCGTTCGACCTGCCCAAGAACCAATCCAACGTCATTAAGGTTATTGGCGTGGGCGGTGGTGGTAGCAACGCTATCAATCACATGTTCAGTCAGGGTATCAAAGGCGTAGATTTTGTTATTTGCAATACCGATGCACAGGCGTTGGAAAATAGTGCCGTACCGATTAAGATCCAATTGGGTGTTACGCTTACCGAAGGATTGGGTGCGGGAGCTAATCCGGAGATAGGGGAACAATCTGCAGTGGAAAGCCTTGAGGATATTAAAAATTTATTGGCCGCCAATACCAAAATGATATTTATCACAGCCGGCATGGGAGGTGGTACCGGAACGGGAGCAGCACCTGTCATTGCCAAAATGGCCAAAGAGTTGGATGTTTTAACGGTGGGAATTGTAACCATTCCATTTCAATTCGAAGGAAAAATTAGAAATGACCAGGCACAAATTGGAATAGAAAAACTTCGGGCGAATTGCGATTCTTTGATCGTTATCAATAATAATAAACTTCGTGAAGTTTACGGTAATTTAGGTTTTAAAGCCGGCTTTTCTAAAGCCGATGAGGTTTTAGCCACAGCTGCCCGTGGTATAGCCGAAGTAATTACCCATCATTACACGCAAAACATTGACCTGCGTGATGCAAAGACCGTCCTGGCCAATAGTGGTACTGCCATAATGGGAAGTGCCAGTGCCAGTGGAGCTGGACGTGCACAAGATGCAATAAATAAGGCATTGGATTCGCCATTGTTGAATGACAACAAGATAACAGGTGCTAAGAATGTTCTTCTATTGATCGTTTCAGGTGTTGAGGAGATCACTATAGATGAGATAGGGGAAATTAGTGATCATATTCAGACCGAGGCAGGTCACAGCGCCAACATCATTATGGGTGTTGGAGAAGATGAGACTTTGGAAGGAGCCATCGCTATTACTGTAATTGCCACCGGATTTACAGCCGAACAACAACACGATATCGTCAATACCGAAGCCAAACGAATTATCCATACCCTGGAGGAAGAGCAAACAGCTGAGCAGGAATTGATGTCAAAGCCATCGGTGATCGAAATTCCGGTGGATGAAAAAACGGATGAAGTAGTCATTAGACATACTCTCTCAGAAGAGGATGACGGAGAAGGAGAGGAAAAACCTGATCTGGATAAGGAGTCTAATGAAGAAATTCCTTTTGAAGGTTATATTGAAACTACAGAATTGATCAAAGATATTGAAGTAGAATCTACCCTCATAGATATTCATTATTTAGCCGAATTTAAAGAGGTAGATATCAACGAGATCGATGTGAAAAATTTTGTGATCGTCGAAGCCAAAAAAGAAGAACAGACCGAACCGTTTGTGGAAGTAAATTCTGCAGAGAAGGAAAAAACCGAAATTGAAGAACAAATGTTGATGTTCGACTTACCAGTAAATACAACTTCTGAAATGAGCGAATCCAAATCCGAAGCAAAAATTGAGGATGAATCGGGCTTAGTGGCCAAAAAGATCGAAGATATTGAAGTAAATGATGCTATCGAGGTGGTACCGGTGACCGAAGTTACCGAAGAAGGAGTGAAACGCTATAGTCTGGATGATTATCAGGAGATGGAGGATGCGTTGATGAACGCAAAACCGGAAGACGCAAACGATGTGACGGAGGAGGAGATCGTATTTGAAACAAAAACCGTCGATGCTCCTGAGAAAAAAGTAGGTAAGGACGAACCCGTAGATCCATTGAACTCACCCATTTCAAAACTGTTAAGCGACCGTACAGAAGAGCGAAAGAAGAAATTGAAGGAGTTCAACTATAAGTTCAGAAATAGTGCTTCAAAAATAGAGGATATTGAGAATCAGCCGGCTTACAAGCGTATGGGAATTGAGTTGGACGAAACTGAGAATTCGAGTGAATCTAATATTTCAAGAACTTCTGTAAATACAGACGATGACGATGTAGATTTGAGATCAAATAATTAATTTCTGCACGATAATGTAGACTGATCCTTTGTGCTATGGGATTGCATGGAAAGACCTGTTATACTATTTGTGTGATGGGTCTTTTTTTGTGGGTTGATCTTTGATTAGACTAAAATTTAATCATAAAACGAGTTTTCATCCACAACGAGCGTTGTTAATTCGACGGTGTGCCCATCCGGATCCTTCGTATAAATAGAATGAAAATAGAAATGGTCCTTAAAGTTATATTCCAAACTTAATTCCTCATATTAGCTTTGGCTTTTTC
>PVMS01091385.1_pt1 | contig 13863 bp, 8 predicted proteins | sample 1853461 | NCBI WGS metagenome assembly PVMS01 (sample SAMN08582032, study PRJNA380276) | Marine sediment metagenome, whole genome shotgun sequencing project. | isolation source: ocean sediment barecode stripped | collected 2017 | reverse complement strand
GTGGGGGTCGGAAGTTCGAATCTTCTCGCCCCGACCACTTAAAACAAAATTTAGGGGTCGGACCGAGGTTTTCGAAAAACCTCGGTTCGACCCCTTTAACTGTTACTGAACGACTTTTGGTGCTGCGGTCAAACTACCAGACAACTTCTTGTCCTCGATACCCAGCAAGATCGGTTGCCCGTGATCACGGTAGATATTCACCTTGGCATTAAATGCCGTGCGAGTGAGCCCGTGCTTGTCTTTGATTTGCAGGCGTCGAATGGAAAATTCCCCGCTCTCCAGTCGCTCGCCGGTCAGGTAGCACTTGATGGCAGTGACCCGATCACCCGATAATTCCAGGCCACCCAGTTTCGACAGGTTTCCCTGCGCACGTCGCAGAAACGTTACGGCGTCCAGGTTCACCTGTGAGATTGTCTCACCCAAATCTTCGTTTTCGATCTCGGCCACAAATTCGCCCACCAGGATCTGTCCCGGTAACGCGGCATCAATCATTCGGGCCAGTTCAATAGTGACATCGCCGACAATAAAATCGTGGGTGGTCGGATTAAGGCCCTCAGCCTGGTGAAATTCGTAGCAGCTGCCAACGTGGAAGCAGGCTCGCAAACGAGGTACAGCTCGTGATGTGGTTTTGCTTCTCGCGATGGCATTATCGGCGAGTACGATATGCATGAAGTGATACAGATTAACGTTGGCCTCGAGGCCGTGGTCGCGATTCCATATATAGAATCCATCGCCACTGGATGAGCGGGCGAAGTTGATGCCGACATCAAGTTCCAGCATCTTGGCGTGCGCCGAGTTGAGCGAATATGACAAGCTGTTCAGCTGCGTCATTTGCTCGAACGGCGTTAACAGGCTGAATCCCACGATGTCAAACAAAGTAACCGCTCGGCTGGCGACATAGTTGATGCCATACCGGCGAATCATTTTTTCCACGATCTGAATTTCAACCGGATGGCTGCTCAATGGCTGCCGCAACGCGATCGTCTTTGGCTGCACTTTCAGAAGTTGCGATACTTTGTGCATTTGTGAAAGCGTCAGCTGTCTGTCCCCGGAAATAAGCTCAGTGATAAAGCGTGCGGACACGCGCTGGGCGACGTTGTTGCCACGTTCAGTGGCGGCCATGTACTCGGCGATTGCGTAGTGTGGCACGACCAGTATCAGGATCCCTTCATCCATGGGCGTCCAGCTCAATATGCTGTTCTGGCCGAGGGACCACTCCACGTTCAGGCAACGTTCGAGATGCACGAGATTGCTGCGTTGTTTTAGTCCCATTTCGCTGGCCAGGCCGGCCAGCTGGTCAAGGTATGGAGAGTAGTCGGCTACCCTGCGAATACCGGACTGAGACAGATCGTCAAATTCCATGCAAACTACCCGTTACCGGCCTCGCGCACAGCTGGGTGGAGATTTGGCACATTACAGTCATTGGGTACTCTGTCAGGTTCCTAGGGGCAAAATAGTCAACAACAGGGAACAGCGCAAGTACTATTAGGAAATGGCGGTAGGTAATTCAATTCTCTACGAATGCAGCAACTCGAAAAAATTCATATTTTACATAATATTTACACTCTATCTTTCAGTGGCAAATTCGCCAGGGTGCCACCATTCAAGTCACCCAGGCGGTCCTGATAACGGAGATTTATGACCACTACAGCACCAACTATCGCTTCAGTGCGTGAGCTCAAGAAGGCACTCGGCGATCATATTGTCGAGACCCCGGTCGTCCGATGTGCTTCGATCGAGGACAGGATTGGCCGTGGCACCGAAGTGTCGGCAAAGATGGAATTCCTGCAACAAACCGGGACCTTCAAGGCTCGCGGAGCGCTCGCTGTCGTACTTAGCCTGGACGACGATCAACGTCGTGCCGGCGTAACCGCGGTAAGTGCCGGCAATCACGCAATTGCGACCGCTTATGCGGCAAAGGTTGCGGGAACAAGTGCCAAGGTTGTCATGCTGGGCAGTGCGAATCCCGCGCGTATCGAGCGTTGCAGAAGTTACGGCGCGGAGATCGTTATTGTTGACGATATCCACGCGGCGTTCGGTGTTGCTGAGGACATTCAGCAACAGGAAGGCCGTTTTTTTGTGCACCCATTTGAAGGGCCGCACACGTTTTGCGGAACTGCGACTATCGGCCTCGAAGTTTGTGAGCAGGTGCCTGATTTTGACGCGATAATAATTCCGATTGGCGGTGGTGGTCTTTGTGCTGGAATATCAAGTGCGGTCAAGCAGCTGCGACCGGAGGTGACCGTTTTCGGTGTGGAACCGGTGGGTGCGGATTCGATGCGGCGGAGTTTTGCCAGCGGCAAACCGGAGCCCCTTGAGCAGGTAGACACGATTGCCGATAGTTTGGGTGCGCCTTTCGCGCTTGAGCAATCGTTTGAGCTGTGCAGAGACAACGTGGATGAACTGGTGCTTGTGGATGATAATGAATTGAAGTCAGCAATGGGTTTCCTGTTCAAGAATATGAAAATCGCGGTCGAACCGGCTTGTGCGGCAAGTACTGCGGCGTTGCTTGGTCCCCTGGCGGATCGTCTTCGCGGTTTGAAAGTGGTGTCGATCATGTGCGGCAGCAATATCGACTGGCAAACATTTGCCAGGCACGCGGACCTGGCCTGAAGCAATGATTGTTGACCGCCTGAAGTCCATCGTCGGTCCGAATGGGTGGATTGCCGACAAAGTTGACATGAACCCGTACGTGACAGAGTGGCGAGATCGCTACAAGGGCAAGGCTTGCCTGGCCGTGGCGCCGAAAAGTACGGAAGAGGTGTCGGCGATCGTTGCGGCGTGCGCAGATGAGTCTGTTGCGATCGTTCCCCAGGGCGGCAATACCGGGCTCTGTGGTGGCGCCATTCCCGACGAAAGTGGTGCCCAGGTGATTGTGTTATTGCGACGAATGAACCAGGTCAGAAAAGTGTCTCCCGATGACTATTCCATGATCGTCGAGGCCGGTTGCACGTTGTCGCAAGTGCAGGCGGCGGCAAGCGATGCAGGTCGGTTTTTTCCGCTCAGCCTGGCTGCCGAGGGCAGCTGTCAAATAGGCGGAAATTTGTCGACCAACGCCGGTGGTATCAATGTATTGCGCTACGGCACGGCCAGGGCGCAAGCGCTCGGTCTGGAAGTGGTGCTCCCCGACGGCCGCGTCATCGAAGGTCTGCGCGCGCTTAGAAAAGACACTGCAGGTTACGATCTAAAGCAGCTTTTTATCGGTGCGGAAGGAACGCTCGGTATTATTACTGCCGCGTGCCTTCGTTTGCAGCCGGCGATTGACGAAGTCAATACGTTCATGGTGGCACTCGACTCACCTGGCACCTCAGTTCAACTTCTGTCGAACTTTCGTGAATCACTTGGAGATTCATTGCAGGCATTCGAGCTTATTCCTGATCGTGCGATGCGTTTTGTCACGCGCCACATACCGGATACAAGAAATCCATTTGATGAGAGTTTTCCGTGGTATGTATTGGCGGCTTGTACAGCACCTGAGTCGGAAATTGAACAAGCGCTTTCGCGGGAATTTGAGGACGGTATTGCGCTTAACGCATTGATCGCGAAAAACAGCGCCGAGTCGGAGGCATTGTGGAGGATACGTCACTCGATTTCCGAGGCGCAGAAGCCCGAGGGTGCCAGTCTGAAGCATGATGTTTCGGTGCCGGTGGAAAGCATTGGTCAGTTCATCGAAGAGGCCGATGCGGAAATAATGCGTTACATGCCGGATGCGCGTATCGTTGCGTTCGGCCACGTTGGCGATGGTAATGTGCATCTGAATGTTTCCCAGCCGGGAAAATCATCTGCCAGTGATTTTCTGCAGGAACGCGAATCGATTTCGAAAATAATTTATGAGATCGTCGCAAAATTCGGTGGCAGCTTCAGCGCCGAACATGGTATCGGACAGGCGAGGCGGCATTATTTGCGTCAGTATCGATCGCCAGCCGAACTCGATACGATGCAGGCAATAAAGGCTGCGCTTGACCCGCTTGGCATCATGAACCCGGGAAAGGTCCTTTGACCGGCAAATATGGGCGCTACTACTCAAAATGTGACGACCAGTTCCGGGCTAGCGAGTCCCGCCTGACGATAAACTAACAGGGGTTAATGCATTGATTTTCCAATCGTATATCTGTGCTCAAGCAGATTGCGGCGGGCTCATCGGACAGACAGGGTATGGGTAACAACACGCAAAAGTCATATGAGGAGCAGCTCTCGAGATTCGCGAGCGAGCTGCGGGACCATATTGACGATGAAGCGATGTTGCAGGAGATCCATGAGGCCATAAAAGCCATGTTATCCGGGGACGGTGTCAGCGAGCGGGAAGTCCGGGATGTACTGCAGCGGCACCACGACAAAGGCGATCTTCGGGAAGAGTCTTTTCAACTCGTCCAAAAACTCATCGACAACATCGTTTCTGAAGAACTACCGACAGCAACCATTGTGCTGACGGAGGAAGACGAAGATCCTTTTGGATCTACGACGGTAATCCCGACAGTCACATTGTCGCCCGCCCTTGCGGACCAGCAATTGCAGGTTGGGTCGGTGCTTCGTGACCGGTTCATGCTGGCGGAAGAGATTCCGGGCGGTAACATGGGAACCGTTTACAAGGCGCTCGATCGGCGCCTGGCCGAGGCCGATGACGCGGAGCACTGGGTCGCCGTCAAAGTACTATCACCCAAGCTGTCCTATGATGTGGATGCTTTGCGCGCACTCCAGCAGGAGGCTGTTAAAACACGCTGCCTGTCACATCCAAATATTGTTCGTTTCATCGATCTCGATCGGGATGATGACCTGTATTTCATGGTGATGGAGTGGCTGGAAGGGCAATCGTTGGCCACGATCCTTGATGACAGTACAAACAATCAGATGGATCTGGCCACAGCGCTGGATATTGTCCGGCAGATCGGGCACGCGCTGGATTACGCACATCTGCGGGGCGTCATTCACGCGGACGTGAAGCCCGGGAATATCATGATCACGCCCACCGGGCAGGCGAAGCTATTTGATTTCGGAATCGCCCGAATTCGCCAGAAACAAAGTGAGGCTCAGAATGATTTTGATCCTGGCACTTTGAAAGCGGCAACGCCTGCATACTCAAGTATGCAAGTGCTAACCGGCGAGGAACCAGTAGCGGCCGATGATGTCTTTTCGCTCGCCTGTCTCGCGTATCGCCTGATTGCCGGTTACCGTGTTTTCGGCCCGCGTAACGCGGCCGAAGCGGCCGCGGCCGGAATGAAACCGCAGCGGCTGGAGGTTCTGAGTAATTCTCAATGGCAGGCTCTCAAGAAGGCGCTGGCCTATTCGAGAGTTGCCCGCTACTCATCGCCTGCCGAGTTTGTTAAAGCGTTGACTGCCTCGAGCAAGATTACGGCCGTGAGGCCTGACCGGGTGGCGGACCCTGATGATGTGTACATCGAAGAATTTGATACCCAGCGACGCAGACCGTGGCGATATGTCGCGCTTGCACTAATTTTTGTGGCTGCGGCCGCGGTGGTATTCGAGGACGATCTGATCAGGATCATCCGGCCGTATTTCAATGAGGCAGTCCAACTACCGTTTGCTGAAAGCCCGGCGACCGAGAGCGAAGTGGCGCCTGCGATCGTCATCGACGATCACAAAAACGCCACCGAGGAAGAGCAGTTTGCCGAATCGGCCACCGATCAGGAAGAACCTGTCCAGCGAGAACCGGCTGCGGAACCGAAGCTGGAACCGAAGCCGGAACCTGAGGCGGATGTAGCCACAACCGCACCGGAAGTAAGTAATGAAACTCTCCAGGAGCCGACGTCAGTCCCGGCTCAGCCAGCAGAGGCAGCGATTGTTGCAGCAAGCACAACAAGCGCTCCACCTCCCGCTTTCTCCAATTTGCCGCCCGCAGATATTATTCTGCCATTGGCAGGGCCCGGTGATCTTCCGGAGACCTCCAGTATCAAGCTGGTCGAGGACGGTGATGACGTGATTATCGATTTCATTCGTGGCTCGAATATCGAAGAAGCGCTGGAACTTAAACTGGTCGAGCGACCCCACGGTGGAAACCAGGTACCGCTGGGTGGTCGCCAATACACTGTATCAAACGAGGGTGTGCTCGATTTTCCATCCGGGCAGCACCGGGCTCGCGTGACGATCAGTATGAATTCTGATTCGGTACGCGAGTCGGATCACCACGTGGCCCTCGTGGTTCTGGATACCGAGTATGCAGATATTGTATTCGCAAGTATCGGGCTTACCCTGCAGGACGACGATCAGCGAGCATACGAAAGCCGGCTCGCGCCCAACACGGTCGCGTTCGCGGTAAGCGAGGTTTCGGTTCGGGAGAGTGATGCTGCTATACAGATGGATGTTATCCGGTACAAGGCGGACAGCACCAGGCACGAGGTCGATTATGTCATTCGGGATGTTACGACTATTGAAGGCGAAGACTATATCGCACCCTTTAGAGGCACTTTGTCCTTCGCTCCGGGCGAACGGTCCGTGAGGATCCTCATTCCACTGATTCAGGATTCGACCCGTGAGCGTGATGAGTCCTTCACGATCGATCTGGTTGGAGATCTTCCTTATACAGAAGGCAACATTTACCGGCGAATCACGGTTATTATTCGGGATGACGATACCTGACGGCGATCAGGGAAAGATAACCTGGCAATACCTACCAAGAGCGAATTCTATGGAAGAGAAAGAGCTGCGACGCTATTCACGCGCCGTTGTCGATGGCGTTGAGCATGCACCCAGCCGTGCGATGCTCAGGGCGGTTGGATTCAATGAAGACGATTTTCAAAAGCCGCAAGTCGGCATTGCTTCAACCTGGAGCATGATTACCCCTTGCAACATGCACCTGAACGGTCTTGCTGAGAAATCGGAGCAGGGCGTGAATGCAGCCGGCGGCAAAGCCGTGATTTTTAACACAATTACCGTTTCGGATGGAATATCGATGGGAACGGAGGGTATGCGGTATTCGCTTGTTTCCCGGGAAATAATCGCGGATTCCATTGAGGCTGTCGCCGGAGCGCAGGGATTCGATGGCCTCGTGACCATCGGTGGGTGCGACAAAAATATGCCGGCTTGTGTAATGGCCATGGCCAGGCTGAATCGTCCATCTGTTTTTGTTTTTGGTGGAACGATCAAGCCAGGCGAGAAACGTCGCGACATCGTATCGGTTTTTGAAGCGGTTGGCGCACTGTCCGGCGGCAAAATAGATGAAGAGGAATTGCTGGAAGTTGAGCGAACGGCAATTCCAGGGCCAGGTGCGTGTGGTGGCATGTATACAGCGAATACCATGGCGTCTGCGATTGAGGCGATGGGCCTCAGCCTCGGCAATAGTTCCGCACAGGAAGCCGTATCCGAGAACAAGATTGATGATTGTTTGCGTGCGGGCGAGGCCGTAGTAAACCTGATCAGGAAGGGCATACGTCCTTCCGATATTCTGTCAAAGGATTCTTTCGAAAATGCAATGACCGTCGTGATTGCGCTTGGTGGCTCAACGAATGCTGTGTTGCATTTGCTCGCCATGGCCAAAGAGGCTGGAGTCGAATTGACGCTCGATGATTTCGAGCGTGTAGGACGGCGTGTGCCGGTGCTCGCCGACGTCAAACCCAGTGGCAAATACCTCATGTCCGAGTTGATCGCGATCGGGGGAATACAGCCGCTGATGAAGCGGTTGCTTGATCGCGGCTTGCTGCACGGCAATTGCCTGACTGTGACTGGCAAGACGATCGCCGAAAATCTCGCCGATGTGGCGGATTACCCGGAAGGGCAGGATGTTATCCGTGATTTCGACAATCCGATCAAGGCGGATAGCCACCTGGTAGTGCTGTACGGAAATATTGCGCCCAAAGGCGCAGTCGCGAAGATCAGTGGCAAGGAAGGGCTGCGTTTTGAAGGACGGGCGCGTGTTTTTCATTCTGAGGAAAAAGCGTTGCAGGCGATTCTGGATAGCAGGATTGTTGCAGGAGACGTTATCGTTATTCGTTACGAAGGCCCGAAGGGAGGTCCCGGCATGCGGGAGATGCTGAGTCCAACAGCTGCAATTATGGGCAAGGGCCTGGGCGCGGATGTCGCATTGATTACGGACGGCCGTTTTTCAGGGGGCAGTCACGGTTTCGTGGTTGGACATGTTACCCCGGAAGCTGCGATTGGCGGACCGATTGCACTGATAGAGGATGGCGACCGGATCACCATCGATGCAGAAACCAGGCGTATTGATATCGATATCAGCGCGGAAGACATGGCTGACCGGAAGTCGCGTTGGATGCGACCGGCCTCCAATGTATCCACCGGGACACTTGCCAAGTATCGGGCGACCGTACTCTCCGCCTCGGAAGGCGCGGTTACGGTCGCGCCGGAATGGGACTGAGAGGGCGTAAATACTTGACGTACGGGCCTTTTTTCGCTTAACTCGACCGTCCAAACAAGATTCGACTCACGTTGTGTGCTGAGGCTCGACATGATCGATGCTTTACAACTCTTAAAACAAAACGGCGCGCCAGAGGTACGTGGGTCCGAGAGGCAGTAGCAAAAGCTAAAAACAAAGCAACTATTGTCATAGAACCCGCAAGGAGTGATCCGTTGCGGGTTTTTTTTATGTTCATGGATGAACGGTATGCCCAGTCCGCCCATATATTGTCGAGACTGATGTAATGATAATTGCGGACTGACATTTATTGCACTGAAGATCAATCCGCAATAGTCAACCGAGAAAACAGTCACCGTGGGCGGATTGGGATGCGCAGGAGCGGCGAACACACGATAGATAGCGGTTATCTTTAGAGACATTGAGAATGGATATGGAAGGCAATCAATCACCCACCGGTTCACGTGAGCATGCCTGGGTAATCCTGAAGTTTGGTGGCACGAGTGTTTCGTCAGCAGAAAACTGGCAGACGATTGCAGACCGAATCGGCAAATGTATTGAAGACGGCCAGAGGCCCGTGGTTGTGCATTCTGCTCTGGCCGATGTTTCCAATAATCTTGAGGTCATAGTAGACGGTGACGAGTCGGTTGATTCAGAGACGATCCTGGAGCATATCTGGCAACAACATCAGCATTTGGCAGAAACATATGACGTTGATGCAGATGCCACAATAGGGCAACTATTTAGTGAGCTGAAGCAGGAAGTTTCGGAACTGCCTCCGTCAGGCAAGAAGGAACCGGCCACGCACGCCCGGATTGTTGCCTATGGCGAGTTGCTTGCGACACATTTGGGTGTGGCGATTCTGCAATCGCTGGGGGTCGATATTCAATGGCTGGATGCACGAACGGTGTTGCAAAGTGAAACCAGCGACAAGCGCTCTGCTTTGCAGAATTACGTTTCAGCGACATGCTTGCACGAACCCGACGTCGCACTGAAGAAACGACTTGCCGATGCCGATACCATTTTCCTGACACAGGGGTTTATCGCCAGTAACGCCGGCGGCGAAACGGTTTTGCTCGGGCGTGAAGGATCCGACACAACGGCTGCTTATCTGGGAGCCAAACTGGAGGCTGATCGAGTCGAAATCTGGACGGATGTTCCCGGTATGTTCAGCGCCGATCCACGTTTGGTGCCGTCGGCGCGCCTTTTGAATGCGATCAGTTATGAAGAGGCGCAGGAACTGGCATCAACCGGCAGCAAAGTCCTTCATCCACGTTGCATCTCACCGCTTCGGCAACACAACATCCCATTGTTCATTCGGTGCACCGGCATGCCGGACGTGGCGGGCACGTGTATCTCCGCTGCAGCGGACGACGTCGAACTCCAGGTAAAAGGTGTGTCAACTCGCTCGGGCGTCACCATTATCTCCATGCAAAGTGCGGCGATGTGGCACGAGGTTGGTTTTCTTGCGGACGCGTTCGCCTGTTTTCGCAAACACGGGGTGTCCATCGACCTGGTGTCAACATCAGAGACCAACGTCACGGTAACGATTGATGCGGCAGACGATTTGGCGCCCGACGAGGTCATGCAGGCACTTGTCAGCGATCTGCAGCAGCTTTGTCGTGTCAGCATTATTGAGGATTGCGCCGTAGTCAGCCTTGTCGGGCAGAAGATCCGTGCAATCCTGCCGCGACTGGCACCTGCTCTCAGCGTTTTTGAAGAGGAGAAGATTCATCTCGTTTCCCAAGCCGCTAATGACCTGAATTTGAGTTTTGTGATAGACGCAAGGCAGTCCCGAAAATTATTGGTGAAACTACACTCATCAATTATCCGCAGCGACGGTGGTGGTGCATTGTTTGGTCCGTCGTGGGAACAGCTGATCAGGGGTGAACGAGATGACTCCGAAGTGACAAAGCCATGGTGGCTGGAGCGCCGCGATCAGTTGATCAAGCTGGCTGAAATAGAGTCAAGTGCGTATGTGTATGACCTGGAGACTCTGCGGGAAGCAGCCGACGGACTGAAGAAGATCGCTTGCCTCGATCGGGTGCTGTATGCCGTCAAAGCTAACACCAACAGTGCCGTGATTCGCGAGCTTGCAGCACACGGTGTTGATTTCGATTGCGTATCACCCGGCGAAGTACGCGAGCTGACCCGTTTGCTGCCGGATCTGGACAAGAAGCGAATCCTGTTTACGCCGAACTTTGCGCCAAGGTCCGACTACGAGTGGGGTATCGAGCAGGGGCTGCAAGTGACGCTCGATAACCTGCATCCATTGCAGGAGTGGCCGGAAATATTCAACGGGCAGAAACTGTTTATTCGAATTGATCCTGGCAGAGGACGTGGCCATCACGACCATGTGAAGACGGCAGGCAATCAGTCAAAATTTGGTGTGCCGCTATTCGAACTGGACGAGCTTGAGCGACTCATCACGGCTGCAAACGCAACAGTGACCGGTTTGCACGCGCACACGGGTAGCGGGATTCTCGATCCCGAAAACTGGAACGAAGTGGCAGAGGAGCTCGCAATGGCCGCCGAACAATTTCCGGATGTCGATGTGCTTGATCTTGGAGGCGGCATCGGTGTGCCTGAAAAGACGGGTGACGATATATTCGACCTGGCGCTTTTCGAAGAGCTTCTGAGCGCATTTCGGGACAAACATCCGCATTTCAAGTTGTGGATAGAGCCCGGTCGATTCCTGGTCGCCCAGGCGGGTGTATTGATAAGCAAAGTAACGCAGCTGAAAGGGAAGGGTGACTTCAAATATGTCGGCATCGGTACAGGAATGAATTCGTTGATTCGTCCGGCACTGTACGGCGCGTATCACGAAATCGTAAACCTCAGCCGTTTCAACGACAAGGCAACGCAAACCGTAACGGTGGTGGGCCCAATTTGCGAATCAGGCGACAAACTCGGCAGCGACCGGCTATTCCCGGAAACGGCGGAGGGCGATGTTATCCTGATTGCCAACACTGGCGCCTACGGTCGCGTCATGGCATCGCAGTACAATATGAGAAAGGTCGCACCGGAAATCGTTATCTAGGAGGCGTCATCATGAAACGATTGTATAACATTGTCAGCAAGCTTCTGGTCGCCCTCGTTGTTCTGGTTGGCCCGGTTCTCAGTTCTGCTGAGTCCGCAATTGAGAGAAACGTCGTCTACGGCATGTATTCCGGGCTGGCTCTGCTTATGGATGTGCACATGCCGGATGATCCGAATGGTTACGGCCTGATCATGATACCGGGAAGCGGCTGGGAGGCCCCACTGGGCTACGGCGCCGATCAATTGAAGCAATCGTACGAGGTCGAGAGTATTTTTGGCCTCGACGCGCTCAGTAAAGCGGGGTACACGGTTTTCGTAATCAATCACCGTGCGACTCCAAGGTTTAAATATCCGGCACCGATTGAAGACGCGCAAAGAGCAGTCCGTTTCATTCGACACAATGCCACTGGGTATGCTATCGATGCTGAACGCATCGGTGCTATAGGTGGGTCGTCTGGCGGACACCTTGTCAGCCTGCTCGGCACACTGGACGGATCAGGGAATCCGGCGGATGCTGATCCGGTTAACAACCACAGCGCCAAAGTACAGACCGTCGTTGCTGTCTATCCTGCGATTGACTTTCTGGCCTTTGAGACGTCCAATCCGTGGGCCGGGGGCGCAATCAGTCTCTTGCTTGGTCCAGTTAACCCCTCATGGAAGCCACCCCCATTGCAGGACCCTGATGCGATAACGGTCTATCAGCAAGCGTCTCCGATGAGCTACCTGTCCTCCGACGATCCGCCGTTTCTGCTGATTCACGGCGACGCAGACAGCGTTGTACCATTCTCGCAATCAGTGCTGTTTCAAGAGGGATTGCAGGAAGAAAACGTCGAGGTTCGGCTGATTCGGGTAGTGGGTGGAGATCACGGACCAGGACTAATCCAGGAAAATGGCCCGGATCACGTTAGTGAGATTCTCAAGTGGATGGATGAACATTTGAAGAGATAGTTGGAATCAGGAAATATCATGCTCCAGACTTTGGACAACCAATCAGATTCAAAAGAAATTGTCGCTGCATTGATGCAAGACGGTGGCGTCATCGTCGCCAATCAGGTGCAGGATGACCTGGTCAATAAGATTGCTGGCGAATTGCGCCCGCATTTCGATGAACAAGGCCACAAGTTTCAGAACGACTTTAACGGATACAAGACCCTGCGACTCGGCGCTATTTTGGCTTTGTCCCGTGCATCGGCTGAGCTAATTGCGCACCCTCGGGTGATGGAAATTGCTGACGCAGTGTTGCATCCGCATTGTGAAAATTACCGCATAGGTAGCTGTACGGGCATTGAAATTTTTCCAGGCGAAGAAGATCAGGTGTTGCATCGTGACGATGACTTCTATCCCATGCGGTTTCCGAATGTGGAATTTCAGATAAGTGCGATGTGGGCCCTCGACGATTTCACTTTGGAAAATGGAGCGACTCGTGTGGTGCCAGGAAGTAATGACTTGCGAGAGATCGCGAACATCGAAGAGGCCGATGTGACCCAGGCGGTTATGTCGCAAGGTTCGGTGCTGTATTACCTTGGTTCAACGGTACATGGCGGCGCCGCAAATCACTCCCAGTTACCACGTTCAGGATTAATCACCACCTACAGCCTTGGCTGGTTGCGCCAGGAAGAAAATCACTACCTGACCATTCCAAGAGAGGTTGCTGACAGTTATCCGGAAAATGTTCGCAGACTGATGGGATACCAGGTCCATGGCGAAAATCTAGGCGTCTATCCTGATGATCCAGACGGGCGCTGGTTCGAAGCTTGAGGTTTGAGCCAAAGCCAACGGTATAGCTAGCTGTGATAGTCGGTACTTGATCAGACACACACCTTCAGACAATATAGAGTTCGACCGACCGCTCCGCATGCGATAGCGGACCTTGGGCTGATTTGATGGTGACAGGCTACAGTTGACCCAAAACGGACATTTGATACACAGTAGCTCCTGTGTTTGCGACAGGGTAAGAAGAAAAACCAATCAGGAAATCCAAAGATGAAACTTTCCAAATCGCTTAAAGACTATCGGCTGTTCGGGATTGTGCTTGCGCTTATGCTGCCCGTCATGGCGAGTGCCGAAGCGGAGGACTACCGCTTCCCCAGGGAACCGGGAACCACGGATGATGGCTACCCCCTGCCGCTCACTGGAATACCTATCACGAAAACTCCGGTTATCGTCACGACACCGGGTGCTGCCGTCAAGAAGTACCCCGAGCACTATATTCCGGGGAAAGAAATCCTGGCTGATGATGAGATGAGAATTACAGCATGCGGCTCCTGGGGTCCGGCCCCGATGCGCATCGGCCAAGGCGCATCCTGTCTTCTGGTCCAATTGTTGAACGGTGATTCTTTCATCTTCGATATAGGAGGCGGCACGGTCGGCAACCTCTTCGCCCTGGGCGTACACCCCGCTGAGTTGGATAAAGTTTTCATCACGCACTTTCATCTCGATCATATTGGCGGCATCTTTGCACTGTTCGATGCGATGGGCTGGGCGCGCAATACCCCTTT